>Ga0255752_10002531_pt1 | contig 19888 bp, 25 predicted proteins | sample 011ome_25_FD_179952 | JGI IMG/M metagenome (GOLD analysis project Ga0255752, IMG submission 179952) | Coastal salt marsh microbial communities from the Groves Creek Marsh, Skidaway Island, Georgia - 011512CT metaG (version 2) | ecosystem: Environmental > Aquatic > Marine > Intertidal zone >... | reverse complement strand
ACAGGCAGCAGGGGAGGTGATGCAGGAACACCAATCCAAGAAGGCGAAACCGACCAAGGAAAAGTAAAAGAGCGGAAGTTCCCAAAACGTGTTTTAGAAGGGAATGAGGTGGATAAGGAGATAAAATCTCGTACACCCAAGCAAACACGTGAATACTTGGAGAAATCCAATCAGCTCACTAATGATCAGGCCAATAAGATCATTGAGGATGTAGGCACCGTGCAGGCTGCGTCCATGGTGCGTGACACCAATTCCAACATAGCACCACGTGTGCGGGTGGCACTGGCTCAGAATGTTATCAAACGGCTGAATAAAGAAGCTAAAGCCGCCAAAGATGAGCGCACCAAGAATATGCTGTACGACGAGGCTGTGATCACACTTGATTACATCTCCCGTTACGGTACACTACTTGGTCAGGGCGTTCAGGCTTTCCGTATGTGGGATTACCTGTCACCCGAAGGTGTTTTACGTGCTTACGAGAAAGCTATCTCCGATGCAGCACAAAAGGCACGTGATCGCAACAAATCCACCTACGAAGGTGTGAAAGCCGGTGTGAAGAAAGGCCGTGAGAAGTCAGCACGTGAAGCGGTCAAGACAGAGCCAACAAAAGAAAAACTCACCAAAAAGAAGATCAAGGATAAGCGTAAGGCCGCTTTGGATAAATTAAAAAGTGGTGGCAAAACACTAACATCAGGTGGTTTCTCATCTGAGATGATCGAGGGCGCAATAGAATACGGCTATTGGACCTTTATGGATGGTTTTCGTTCCTTCAACAAATGGATGAAGGAGATGAAGAAGGCTTTTGCCGATACCGACCTGAAAGATGCTGATGAGCGTTTCTACCGTGATATTTGGCACAACAGGAAAACAGAATCAGGCAAGCCATTGGGCAAGATGCTTAACGAGCAGCAGTTGACGGAAGCTATCGTAGAAGATTTGATCGAGAACGATGGTGAGAACCTTGCCGACATCTATAAAGAGAATTTTGGTATTGACACAGCAGAAGCCAAGAAGATGGCTGATAGCATGATGGGCAAGTTCCAAAAAAACCTTGAACGCAACCTCACCAAAGCCATTAAATCCGAAACACCAATTGGATTCAATAAAAAAGGTAAGAAGCTGACTAAGGTGCTGTCAGGTGAGGCATATAAGCCGGATGACATCGACAATGCCATTGATGAGGTCTTGGAGCTGCCCAAGTCAGACCCAAAACAGGTGGCGAAGATCATGGACCTTGCCAACCGTCGTGATGATATGCCAGAGGGCTTCTTGCGTGATCAGGCCACCACCGACCTTTTGGGTGAGATCGCACGAACCAAAGGAGTGCCACCAGGAGAGGTGCTATGGAGCCTATGGTATGCCGGAATCCTTTCGGGGTGGGAAACACAGGCACTTAACATCGGTGCCAACCTATTCAACACCACCATGGAGATGACCGTCACTGCTATAGAGAAAGGTGTCGTGCAAGGAAAACCCATGGATGTAGCGAGAGCCACAGTAGGACTCTTGCGTGGTTGGGGTCGTGGCTTTGATGAGGCTTACGCTATCATGGCGAAAGGGTACGAGCCATCAAAAACAGGATACAAGGTAGCTGCTAAAAACGTACTTGAAAACCCTGACCTTAAGGGTGGGTGGAAGATTTTTCAGCCTGCCGCATGGACCATGAAGGCTTGGCCACGGTTTATGGTCGCTATGGATGCAATGGCCTACTATGGCTTACTGGAATCACGGTTCGAGATGGTAGCCATGGAGAAAGCCCGCCAGATGGGTAAGAAAGGCAAGGCGGCACGTGCAGAAGCAGCCAACCTACTATACCGTACCGATGAGCTGAAAGCAGAAGCCAAAAGGCAGGTTGAAGCTGACTCACAGCAGATGGAAGCCCGTACCGGAACCGGCATGACCAAGTTCGAGAAGAAACGCCGCTACCGCGAGATTATGGAGCAGAAGCGGCCAGAAGCTTTTAGGGAGGAAGCTGACCGTTTTGCGGCCTTTGGGACGTTCAACTACCAACCACAAGGGGTTATCGGTGACTTTGCAATGATGGCCGCTGAGGTTAATCGAAAATATCCACTTGCAAGGCTTATCATTCCATTTACACGTATCGTTGGTAACGTGCTTAATCAACAGCTTGACTACTTTCCTGTCATTGGTGTTGCACGGGGTTTAGGTTGGAGTATTGGTGCCTCACGTCAGAAATCTGGTAAACTCAAAGGTGTGGACCCAACGAGTATCCATGCCGGTATGCCTCACTTCAAGGAGCGCAGAAACCGGAAGATGATAAAAGGTCTTTTGGGTTCGGTTTTACTTTACAGCCTTTACCGTATGGCTAAAGCCGGTGACGAGGATGATGACAACTGGTTTGATGTGACAGGGCGTGGACCAACAAACTACAACCGTTACAAACAGCTATATGATGCCGGATGGAGGCCGTACAGCCTGAAATTTGGTGACACATACATTCCTTACCAGTACAGCCCATTTGGTATCGGTGCTGCGGTGGTTGGTGCTTTTCGTGACCACGAAACATATGGAGAGTTGGACGAAACCGATCTTTTTAACAGAACCGCTTTTGCCCTAATGCTTGCACCTTCAAGTGTTTTTGAGATGTCTTTCCTTTCATCGCTTGGTGGGTTTATTGATAGTATGTCAAGGCATGGAAGTCCAGATAGGGCGGGTGAGAAGCTGTTTAAAGCCGTTGGCCGCACAGCATCAAGCGTAATCCCCACAACGGTTCGTGATATCGCCGAGGTGTTTGACCCAACCAAATACACCGCTACGGATATCTACGAGGGATTGATCACCAATATTCCAATAGCCAACTCATCGCTGCTTAAACCGGATATCAATGTCTTTGGTGAGCCGATCAAGAAAGAAGGCAACCGCTTCAAGTCATCCATCACCGATGACCCTGTGAAAAGATTTCTTTTCGAGGAGAAGGTGTTTGTGCCAGTACCTAGCAGGCAGACAGAGCTTGATGGGGTGCAGATGACCCAAGATGAGTATTACGACTACATCTTGAAGTCCGGTCCAAAAATTTACGATGCAATCAAGCGGAACATCAAAATGTTAAGGAAAAAAGAGAGCAAGGACAAAATTCAAAAATGGATAAGCAAAGAGTGTCGTGAGATCAGAGAAGATTTACGCTAAACCAAATATTCTGACAAAATACTATTGCGAACTACTCCCAAGTCACGTCCAAGGTAATAATTGTTTCGCCGAGGAAATCCGAGTTGAAGGGTTCATCCTCGCTCGTTAACACAATGGATGATGAGTTCTCCAAAGCTTCTTGATGTAAGTCTACACGGCTGTTGTAGTTTCCGTATTGGAAATTAAATGTAAACGTATTATTGAAGCAATTATAAATATCCACGTCGCAAAAGTCATCAAAACTCATTGAGCATTCTGAAACATCATGGAAATTCAACTGAGGATAGGTGTCAATCCCGACCCTTATTGGAAAGTCACAACCGGAAAACTCCTGAGAGCCACCAACAACACAGTGTTTTATTTCTGAATGGCACCGAGAACTACCGTTTGGCTTTAAACACCCCCAATCAGTAGTGCTTTTCACATAAACAGCCAAATCACCTTCAATGGCTCCATGGGCAGAAAAAGCCTCCTGGTCAAGATTCTCCACCTTAATCTTATGAATCACCATCACCTTGAAATCCGGCTCTGTGCAGTCTGGACCGGTAAACCCATCAGGACACTCACACAAACCACCGTCACACGTGCCGTTGTTAGCACATACAACACCTGCACATGGGTCAGGCTCAGGTGTTTCGCAAGCTGCAAAAAAAACAAGTGTAAGCGATAAAAGGAATAAAAGTGATCGTGCCATATCAAGTTGATTTTATTTTCTAATTACTTTCGGAGGTGTTATGTCAAAATCCTTATCCCACCTGATTATAAACTCCACGCTGCCTCCCATCGCCTTCATGTACTTAAACCAAGTTTTAACCTGTGTCTGTGTAGGGTTATTCTCTTTTATTGAATGACTACCCATATTTTTAGAACCTCCACCCGAAGCAATCAAAAGCTCCTCAATAGTCCAACCAAGAGCATGGCGGCGGTTCTTTATAGCCATCCCAAACTGTGATCTAAAACTCGTAATCTCATGGCAAAGCCTACGGGTAGTGCCTTCCTCGCCTAAAATAAAATCTAATAATGGGTCAGATTTATATACCTCGATTGATACATCTTTATTTGCCATTATTGCAAATATACTAAATCTCAGGAAACTATAGTGTCGGGAATTGGAGTTTCCCGAACACCGTTACCCAAGGTCTTGTCGTCAAGGTCGGCAGAACCCGCCGCCGCAATCTGTTGTAACTTGTACTCATTGTCCTTTTTCATGCGCTCCAACTCCTTCATGTGTTCGTCGTCACGCGCCAACTTTTCTAGTTTGTCCTGTAGGATAACGGTCTGTTGTTTAGCTTGCTCTGTAGCCTCCTTAACAGCAATATCGCCCTGCACCTTCTGTGCTGCTGATTCCTTCTGTGTCTGAGCGTTGAACTGAGCGTTCTGAGCGGCTTCCTGAGCTTTATCCTTCTGATACTTAGCACGACGCACCATAAACATACGATTGGCAAGCTTAGGGCTTTCCTTACTTACATCACGTATCAAAATAGCATCTTCTGGACGTAACTCACCATTTACCACAGCCTTCTCTGCCACAGACTGAATATACATCATGTCTTCGGTGTCTGGTCCGGCCTCAATGCGAATACCCATCTCACGTAAAATCTCATCACCAATCTCGATCATTTCGGTGTTTCGCTTACCAATGGCATCCACAAAACCCTGAATCTTACGTCCTGAGCGAATCAAATCCTGTGACATTAAGAAAACCTCGTCGGCTGATCGTTCAGTGATGTCAAGCATTGCGAAATCCAAGTGCCATGTAGCATTATTACTTGCTTTCAATGCCAACTGCTGAGTACCTACTAATGTTTTGGCGTCAGGGCTAGTGCCGTCACGTGGCTCGTTAACACCTGTGATATCACGGATGTTTTGCAGGTTTTGATTCCATGCCACGATAAAGCGGTCAAAGGACGGTGCAAGCCCTCCCTGTAACTCCTGAATGATACGTTGGTTTTGTAGTGGTTGCCCATCCTCACGGATAGATGAATAATACCAGTTACCCACGGCCTCGAAGATGTCCTGCAACTCCAACGGGTCGGAACCTTCCTTGCCAATAGCCTTTAGCACATCCTCCATGCCTGCGATGTCAGCAGCGATACCAGGAGGCTTGGCTTTAGATAGGTGTTGCTGCATCTTTAGATGAATAAGATTCAGCTCATCAGCGAAAGGACGCATCTTTTCCACCAATGACATATTCTCCATATCGAATATCTCCGGCATGAAGAATTTGAACCCTAGCGTAGTGTCGGTGGAATAAACACCGTCCATGCTCTTACGGGTCATGTTTTCTTTCTTCCCGTAGCTCCAAATGTGTTTTGTGTCAACAACCCAAAAGCCGCAGTACACATCCTTCACACGGCGATCAACCATCTTACTGCCTTTTTTGGACTCGTAATCCTCTGATCGTGGGCGTGGTGCGTAGGTGCTGCCGTTCTTTGCTTTTTTTATCTCGTACCGGTAGGTGTTGGTGCGGAAGAACTCACCATACATCACCTTCACACGGTAGTCATCATAATACTGGTAGTTGCCTGTATTAGAGTAGTAGTTGCCGTATTCCCAAGCGCGATTACCCATCTTGCCTGCGTTCTGCTTTGCGATCTTAAAAAGCTCTTTCTCCGGCAGCTTCGCCTGTTGGCGCAACTCAGAGATGGTCAGCCATATAATCTCACCAAAATGCGGCATATCCTCGCCTTTGTCATTAGTGAAGTAAGGGATGATGGCGTTCATCGGGTCTACCCATTTAAGCCGGATATCCTGATTCTCATCATAAAAAACACGCACACCACCGGCCTTCATAACCACTAGGTCACGCATCACACGACGACGCACATTCTTGAAGTCATTGGCCTGAAAAGCCAGTGCTACAGCCATCTCAGCACCAATCTCAGCCTCCTGCTTGTAGTTCAGCTCCATATAGATGTCAGCATCTTCTTTGGAGTCAGGCATAGGCTCATCGGCCTGTAACAGACCAATACCATTGGTGGCCTGCTTGAACTTCTCGTTTAGGTCTTTCAGGTACATATTGCCATACAGCCTGTTACGCTCTTTGTCGCGCTCACCACGGCTTTCTTTGTCCAATGACTCGCATTGCAGGCGTAGCGGTCCTTTCATATGCTCATTAACGAGTATATTAACGAACTTAGGGACAACGGCTATCGGCGACCAATCAAGATTAAGGTAATCGAGGTTTGGACCCATCCGGTTTTTGTACTTCTGGATATCCTGTGTGCCCTCCGCATAGCGACGTAACTCAGCCCAACGGGTGCGATGTTCGTTGTAAAAACGGCCATGCTCAGTGTACATATTCCTGAAATACCGCAATCCATACTCGTCAGTTGCTTTTACTGATGCAGGCTCAAAATCACTTGGGTAGCCGCCAATTTCTTTTTTCATTTTCTCATTATGGATTGAATACCCCTGTTGTCATATCTTCTGACAAGCTTGGGTACGGTCTTTTTTAATTCAGGTGCCCTACTCACACGTGCCTTAGCTGCTGATAGCGCAAGCATACTAGCTACTGTAGGGTCATGGGGAGTCCAGTTGTTAGCATCGAAGTCCAACCAATCCTTGATCAATTCTTCAAACGGGCATATCCCCCATTTTTCACCATTATTGCCGATGTAATCAAAAATGTATTGCTCTGCTCCCTCCATAAGGATTCGGCGAACAGCGGGACCGGAGGTGCTAATGCCTGCTTCAAGCCTCCTTTGCTTTGAGTAGTCAGTATGGGTGTATTCGGGACGGTGCATACAATAGCCGTAATAACCCCGATTACTCATATAATTAATAAGTCCAGGTTTTTGAGTCTCAACCAGTACTTTCGCACTATAATGGACCATAGCCATCAAAACATCCTCATAGAAGATGTCGGGGCTTTCCGGCCTTCCGATGTATTCAGCAACGAAAATGTTGCTCTCTTTTCGCAGCGGGTTGTTCTTTAAGAAAATATAGCAGGCAGCATTACTGCCATCCGAGGAGGCTATTTCCATGTGATCATAAGGGTCGCACCCTGCAACGTAGTCGCCGCTCTTTGGCCTTCTTTGTGACGAGCGAATTATTTGGTTGGCTTCTGTTGGGTCAGGCAGCGAGTAGATCAACCACCCACCATCCTCTTTAGGTCGCCATACCGTGCTTGTGTCACGGACACCATCTTTCCATGCGAAGTTGCCACGACGAACCAAGCCAACACCCTCCTCATCATAGTATCCCATTTGCTTGTTGTACTTATCCTGTTCCTTTAGCTTTAGAACATCGAATGGGCATCCATCACCTTCAACAAGAAATGCCTCATCAACATTAAGCGGATATTTTCTTTTTTCTGACACCAAGGAAGCTCCATTCAAACCTTCACGGCGCGACATGATCATTTTAAGTGCTTCCTCTTTATCCGTATAGCCAAACCTGTCAACTGCCGCTCTGTAACCGTAATCAGCAGGCTTAAAGAACCGTCGCAATCCTGATTGGGTGCGGCCAATGGTATTCACTTTTTCGGGGTCAGATTCATTCCAGAGCGTAAGGGCGTGTTTACCACCCATTTTCTCCATTTCCTCCACTGTGGTCACATGAAGGCTTTTACCGTAGATCGTTTGTGAGTCCGACTGCGTTTCCTTTACAATACGCCAACGGTCATGCACATTCACCTCTGTGGTGTTGTGTGTTACAACAAAATCATGAAGAAGGAAGCGAGGATTCTCCTTTAAAGTGAATCCATAATAATCCTCCACCCCACGTGGTCTAAGTGTAAAGCCAAATCGCTCAGGGCTTCGTCGATTTTTGTGGTGCTTTTCAACAAATGGTGCCTGTTTTCGGCTCACCTTGCAAGGAATATTCCAGATGTCGCCAAAAATGCTAACACGCCCTACTTCGCAGCGATAAACCGTGCCATCCTTTCTTTTCATTGTTGCCACCTTCGTCACAAAACTCGCGTAAAACCCAAGGCTTAGTGCTAATCGTTGGATTTGACGCGCCAATTCAATCCTTTTCTGAATGACTTCGTATCCCACTGCTTTGCCATTGTTTTTTATCAAATAGCCGTCGGTATCAATCAGCCCTGCAAGCAATTGAAGTCTATTTTTGCGGGAGTCAATCAGGTAGTTTTGCGGGATATGCTTATTACCAAACAGGTTCAACCCTCGAAGGTTTTTCAGGAACTCCTGTCCGTTTTCACCGCTTCCGATATAGAGCAGGTCACATGATTTTGTTCCGCGCCTTGTAAACTTATACCCATTATCCTGACAAAACGCCTCCACGGCGGTGTGTATCTCCACATCAGGACTGTGTATCTCTGGTGCTTTGTGACTGCCATCGCCAATCCACAACCCCAACACATAAGGGTCAAGAATATGTTTGCTTTCAGGATATTCTACCGGTACACGGTAAAGTGTTAAGTGCTTCTGAGTTGATGGCGGGAGATTTAGGTAATCTTTTACAGATATGTCGAGTGTTTCACCCTTTTTCTTTCCAAGTATCCCTTGCTTTGTAGACACCTTTAGTGACAAGATGTGCGACTCATTACAACCCCATTCCGCTCCCTTTTTTGAAACCACGTCATAGCACATCTCGCGGCCACGCGCCAACGATGTAACCGTTCTCGGCTTGGAATCCTCACCCATCAATAAATCACCTTCACAAATATCCTGCACTTTTTTAATGCTTCCATCGTGCATCAACACTAACGTGTTGATTATTAAGCACTTGCCAAATTCGTCTGAGAAGTATGTGAATAACATATCACCATCGTATGCCTCCGCATTTGATGGCTTGTAGTTGATTTCTGAATCAAGAGCATCCTTATACTCTTTATAGGCTCCTCTTTTGCGGCTGCTAGGCTCCTCGAAACGAAGTGTTTGCTGAGGATTTGTTTCACCGCTGTCAATGGGTTTTAACCACGTGGGCAGCCTTCGCCAACTACGGACTAATTTTTTAAATACCGTTTTGGCATCACTACCTGTTTTTGACTGAATACCACCCGTTGCCATTTTACGGCTTGTGGTTCGCAGGTAGTTTATACAATTGGATTTGTGTGTCTTACCGTCCCTCCTGGAGGTGAAATAACACAGGCCGTAGCAGTTTTCATCGCGCTCCACATCCATCCACAGATAGAAGAAGTCACGGTCAGCATCAGTAAACATCGGGTAGCCATCGCCTTGGGCGTTGATATGCCAATAAGAAAGATAGATGTAGTGCTTCCCTGTCAGGTACTCAATATTCCCATTATTGTAGAACCAGTAACCGTTTTGCTTTCGGTCAAACTCACGCTCAATAAATGCTTCCTCCTCCTCTGTTAAAGGGTCAAGCATCTCACCTGTATCGCGGTCAACACGACGGTATTTGGCCTCAATAGCCGCAATCACATCTTTGTCCGGCCTGCGGAAATACTGGTCAGGCTTTATTCTATCATGGTTGGCTATGTGAGTTTTGGCACTAGGGGGCTTAGGGAGTTCAATAGTGTACTCCCCAATCTTACGGAACCGTATGAAGTCATTAGGACGTTCCATTGGCATGAGCCTCCATGAAGCCTGCTTTCTTCTTTTTTACCTCTTTAGGTGGTCCAATAACAGCCTCGATCTTCTGAACACCCTCAGCCAATTGGCTTGATTCCTTCCAGAGCTTTATGAATTGGTCAAAATCCTTCTCCCCAAGGTTCACCTCGGTTTCAGGGTTCAGCAACTCATCAGCAAGCTTATCCACACGAAACAACAAAGCCCTATGAAACTTGGACATAGTGGCTTTGGAGTCGTATTCGGAAAGGCGTTTTTCGAGCTGTTCAATCCATTCCTTGTCAGAAATGTTGCTCGGCCTAGAGAGCATCAATCAAGGCTTCGATAGCACTTGGGGCTTCTGCGGCGGCAAACTGCACACGTCCACTGTGGCCGTTCTCGTTGTAGTTCAACAGGCTTCCGGTACTGCCGTCAGTCACATAGTCAATAATCTTGTCAGCGTTGAGTTTAATGGCATTACCATCAACTGTGATCTCAACAAGGTTGGCAAGAGCGGTGTTGAGTGCTGCCGGTGTCTCGTCAACGATAACTGACTGCTTTACTTGATGGCTGTTACGGTCATAAGTAATACGTGCGCCTGAACCTTCGGCTACAACGTAGGTTACTGCTTCGGAAACGATATCAAAGGCTCCTGAGCCGTCTGATGGAGTGATTGTGGTTGCTTTAGGCATTTTTATTTGTTATTGGTTATTAATTCAAGCATTACATGATTCTCTTTGATGGCATACATGCCGTCGATCATGTTGTAAGATTTTTTAGGGTAGACAATGGATTTCCCTTCATCCTTGCCGTGCTTCACCTTGCCCACGTGGAGTGGTGCAGAACCAGGAAGCAACAACCCACCTTCTTCGCGCCATTCGCTCTCATCCAGAGCCTCAACGAGCATCCAGCTACCAATACAGGTGTAGTCCTTATGGCACACGATGTCGCGGTCCATTCGCATCAAGTAACCCTCCACCCCTTCGATGGTCATTTTCAGGTCTGACTTCTCTGTAAATCGTATGATGTCACCTTCTTCAAGGCCATTGGTGATTTCCGGCAGAAACAGAATTTTACCTGCTTCCTTTTTCTCGGAATAAATGATGTGTTCGGAGCTTTCTGATATATCTACCGGCTGTACGAAGACATAATCTTCCATCATGGTCACCTTCCCATCATGGGAGTAGGCGTATATAAGGCTGTCATCGGTATAATGAAGGCCAAACCCTTCGATGAGCTTGTCAGCGATGAAGTAGTGTACATACACCCTTGAACCCTTTGGCAGTGTTGCGGAATCGTGTATTGTTCCGCTTCGTGTCTGGTATCCGTAGCGGTCAAACTTCGTGTCGAATTGGAGCTTCTCACCGTTGACGGTGTAGCCCTCGAACTCGTCCATTTTGATGAGGTGGTTGTCATTCGCTGTCAAGGAAGCACTCAAAATTGGCGTTGTTATGGTTTATGTATTTCCACACCTGATTATCAAGGGCTATCGCATAGCGAACCAACCCATAAACCAAGTGGAAGTTTTTATCTAAAAAGATGGCTGTCACCTCACGGTCTTTGCGGTTAACCTTCAACTTCTGACCAACAAAAAACCGCTCCTCCCTGCCGGTGAGGATAATGGTCACGCCACGATAGCGATCTTGATGGTTTGGGTCAAAGCCTACTACGGCTTCGGGTTGTTCTGAATTAACCACGTCAGGGTGTTTACATTTTGTCCTTCAACCAATGCCGACAACCGCTCCAAGTCACCTATCGACAACTCCTCTTTTGGGTCTTTAAAGGCCGTATGAACACCTTTTTCATACTTGCGTATTGCTTTGGCCACATCACCTATCTCGATGTTGTGGTGGAAGAATACTTGGGCTATTTTATGTTTACCCGTCCAATAATCGACCTTTGGCGTCACTGATTGAATTTGATTGGAACAAAAGTAGTGAAAATCCCGCAAACGCCCGTAATATAAGGGGTTTAGGGGTGGTATTAATGTTGTGGTACTACATCTTTTTCCGGTAAAAACTTGGATACCATTGCATATTGTGGTATTATTGTTCCATGAATAAGAAGTATTGTGTGGATGAGATTAACTTCCACCGAAAAGTGAAGGGGATTAGTCTACCTGAATTAGCGAAGCAAACAACACGATCACACTCACATATCTCCCATGTGTTGAGTCCAGGATACGGGGGAGCGTTGACGCTTGACCTGTTTTTTGAGATGCTTAAAGCCGTGGGGTGTGAAATGAAAATATCACGAAAGCCAAATGAAAACGAAAAAGCTAGTATTCATTAGCCCGAAAGCCTTGCTGAAAAAGGAGTATGAGGACTGCCCACTAGAGACTGCTTTAGATGGTCAAAGGATTGACAAAAAGGGCAATAGCACCACTCAGCTAACCGGATTGAGCGATAACTGATGGTGGTTCTTGAAGATCATAAACTGATTGCCGACTCCTACAACGAGCTACGTGCCTTTTTATCTCAAAAGCGAATCAGTTGGTACAGCAACAACTACCGTGAGGCTAACGGCAAGCATGAGTTTCGTGTTTGGGGACATACTGAGAAGAAAGCCCAACGTGCCATAGATGATGGATTTAAGCCATACATAGCCCCACGGACGGGTGAGTTAATGCGAACCATGAAACGCCTAAACAAACGTGATAATGAGTCCTGAGCAACTACAAGTAATAGCAGCCACCGCTGCCTTTTTATTGGGGTTAACGATTCTGATCTATTGGCAGCACGATAAACACGATAAGAAATGAATATCACAATCTCATACAGCCCAACGAAGGAGGGAGGAGTCCTGAATGTCAATGGCTATGGGCAACCAATAGCTTTTAAAGCCAAGAATCAAGAAGATGCCATTGAGATGGTTTCTGAGTTTTTACAGAACCAAGAGCGCGGAACAGAGACTTTAAAGGCGGCTGTCAATGCTTTTATTGCCCAACTCGACCCTGAGAAGGCGTCAACCGTTTTGCACTTCCAATTTTCCACCAAGCCTATACAAGTGTGTGCAACCCAAACGCCGGAGGCTGAGATGTATGGCAGGGAGGTCATTCTTGAAGGTGATTCTGCTGTTGACAACACACGGTTTGTTTATCACTACAACTGATATGAATCAAGACGAAATACTCCGGCAAGCACTAGAAAAGACGGGCGAGATTGATGTGTCTGACAAAGGATACTACGCGCTGATCTTTAGCCATGAGTTCGCTAAGAAGTTTTGGCCTGACACAGTAGGTAAAGCCACAGTCCATGAGGATAAAAACTTCCGTGGGCATCTTTTTGAGTCCGATATAGATGCCAATGCGCTACTTATTGATGGTGAGGTTGTGCCTATTTATGTCTTTAACAAAGAGGACAAAAGGGTTACAAACCTAAGATTCTCGGATAAAGGCAGGGTAAAACCGAACTCCTATGTAGCACTTGATACAACTTGGAAGGATCATTTAATGATAATGGCTCGAGAAGAAGAACCACTTAAATACATTCAAAAATTCTTGTAATGGAAGAAATACGCTTGATAATCGAAGGAAGTGTTAGCGGTGGCTTTTTGAAGTTCTTCGGATACATGATAATGGCCACTATAATTTTTGTAACACCATTCGCTTTCGCGCTAGGAGTGGTAGCTGAAATATTAAACCGTGATAATAAGTAACACCATGAACGAACTACACCAACAATACCTTGACGGACGCTTCAAAACCTCCGAGATGACATCTTTCACTTGCGAGGATGTTCTGGAATCGGCTGCAAGAAGGCGTCGCCGTAATCCTCGTAGAACTCCTCATAGCCAAGAGTCCAACCAGACTTGTGTAACTGCACGTAGTTTATCTCATCGCAGCCAGAGCATATCAGCCCGTAGAACTTGGTAGTGTTGCCAAATGGGTTGGTCACATAGGTTTTGGTGGAGCAGAAGGGGCAGCGGGATTCGATGATGATAACCGTGTCCGTGCCGTTGATTTCTGTTTTGGACGGGTTTTGTGCCAGGAGGCCGAAAGGAAGAAGAAGCAATAGCGTGATAACAAGTTTCATAACATACTGATTTGTAATGTCAAATATAGACAAAGATTCTAAGACGGTCGGGTTACTCCCTTTTGTGTTTGATATCTCTCAGGATGATGTAGACGCGATGATAGCTGAATACCGAAAAGCCATGCCGGATGATACTCGTAGCGATGAGCAGCTACGCCCTTTTGCTGTGAACGAGATTATCAGCCGCAGGGAGCCAACCCATGAGGCCACTTATGATGGTGATACCGTTAGGGTGAAGAACATCGTGGATTTGGAGAACGACTACAATATCAAGATAACGATTAACGAAATGGAATAACGAAAAACTCAGACTAAATGAAAAACGAAGATTTTAGAAAACAGATTGAAGCCTTAATTGAAAAAGAACTACCTAATCAGGTTGGTGAGGCATTAAGAAAGAAGCTCGAACAGGCTGATAAGGATGCGGTAGAAGTGGCACGTCTTAGAGGCGAACTTGACTACCAGATAGATGTAGTAAATAAGCTCAAAGAGCAGCTTGAAGAACACAGGGTTTTGGGTGAGCGTGAGATAGAATTGGAAAAGCGTGAGGAAAAAGTTGAGGAACGGGAGCGAAACATTGATCTAACCCTCCTAACAACTAGGCTTGCCGAGGCCGAGAAACGCGCCGACACGGTTACGGAGTTCACTATGGGCTTGGTTCGCAATACCACCTTCCGCAAGAATATTTATGACAACGAAGATCAGGCAGGATACCAAGATGGGAATGGCAACTGGATTCAGCCTGGGCCTGTCAATAAGCACCTAGAAGAAACCCAAACGGAGGAGTGATATGAAAAACGAAACGAAATCACTCTTTGCCCGAAATATGCGTGTAGTGCGGAAATTCCGAGGCATGACCCAAGGAGAGTTGGGAGAAAAGGTTGGGTGCAGCGTGGCATCTATTAGCCGTTATGAAAGCGGAAAGCGTGAGCCGGACAACCAAACAAAGAAAAAGATCGCAGATGCCGTTGGTTTCTTGCTTTCGCCTCTCATGAATCGCTTTTACGCAGAAGATATTAATAACCAGAAAGCTATTCGAGTGTATGACTCAGAGGAAGAATATAAGGCCCTCTTTACTAACGATCTTAAAATCACAACTGAGTCATTCGGTGTAACCTACACCAACGAACCCAACCCCACCCAAGGAAAGATTGAGTTTGAGAAGCCGTCTGTTTTGGAGAAGCCTTTCATCACAACAGGCTACCACGAAGTAGCTCCTGACGAAGCAACCCGTGAAACGCTTGGGATGAACTACCCCACAAAGATCACAACCACAGCACACCCAAAAGGTGAGCCTGTCAGGGTGAAGAAGGAGAAGCCTAAAATGCACCAAGCCTTTTCCATAGGTAATTATGCCACAGTATCGGTGGACGGTAGCGACTATAACGACTACGTGATCGTAGAGGCCAATGCCAATCAAATAAAACTTGTCGGGAAGGGTCATGGTGGGATAGAGATTGATATCATCGTTTACCGCACTTTTCACCCCGAAGGTGGCTATAAGGATGAACCTGACAATGAAAGAGATTTGGAGCGGTTTAGGATGTATGCGGAGGCCGCTGCTAAAGCAATGTCACCCGACTACGAAGCCATCCTAAAAGAGATGCTACCCGATTGGGAGTTTGTGCCTAGTCTGTATAGCGACAGGAAAATGTACATTGCACCAAAAGCTCATTCAGGCTTAGGGTACAGTGAGTTCTATATTGAAGCTCTTGAAGGCGAGAATTTATGGGAGCAGGCCATGAAAAGTATTTTGGCTCAGGGGTTAGGGTGGCCCAAGGCTTCCCCCACATCCCTAGAATTGGAGTCAGGCGATTGGCATATGGCTACCTATGAACTCGATGGAGAGTGGGTCGCAAACTATGGACATGGCACCCTTCACCATGCAGGCGGGATGCAGACAGCTTACTCGGCAACGGGGGAAACCAAAGACGAGGCCGTGGACACCCTAAAGCAAGGGTTACTCAGCCTGGTTTGCAGATGGGACAAGCCTATTGGCTTTTGCGTGATTAATGAGGAAGAGCCGCAACCCGAGCCCGACCCCACCCAACAACTTATCAAAGACTACGCCTCAGAAGAAGAAGTGAAGCGTGAAACCCTTGAAAAAGTTAAGGAGGCTTATGATGCGAACGCACTAAGCACTGAGCCTCTTGAAACAGGAGTTCCATCATACCCTTTCGAAGAAGGATTAAAGCGTATATATGACCTACCCGAAGCACCCGACCCTGAGTTGGTGGCAGAAGTGAAACGGGACTTGGAGGGCGATAACCCCATTTACGATAAATTACTTGCAGCAGATGGATGGGAGTTCACAATGACGCCTAATAATGGCCATATGAGGATTGTTTATAAGCGCAAAGGCTCAGGTGATTTTGACCACTATCTAGTAAACTTCCAAATGATTCATGATGACTCTGTGGAACGAGCAAAATTGTCGCTGATCTCAATGATTCTATCTGATGGGCGGCAAAGAGCAACAGAATTGGGTAAAACCAAGAAAATAACTATCACCCAACCAAAGAAACCCAAGAAGCCATGGTGGAAATTTTGGTAAACAACTAAACCCCATCCCCCGCAGCTTTACTTTTTATTAACTTAATAACAAGTGTAATTTGTAATGGGATTATTTGCTGTGGGGGATTTCTTTTTTTTAAAGCATGAATTTAAATCAAGACCAGATCAATACCGTTTTAGAATGGATGGACCAATGGGAGCAGCTAAAAGGCAGCGTAATTCCAATCAGGTTCAAAGGGGATTTTGCCCGCCATATTCCGGTAGAGAAGCCCCCGCTAGGGTTGGTGCCAAAATGGGTGCGTGACCAAGAGCGGCAAGGCGAAATCATGGAAGCAATCAACCGCTACATGGAAGCAGGTAAGAAACCCCCAAAAGAATGGGCATTGGAATTTGCTTCATACTGTGACAACAATTAACGCTAACTTAGCCCCAATTCAACTTTTACGGACGAGGGGTGACTGACTTAGGTTGGGAACCCCTTTTTTAACTATGATTATGGAGAAACTACACCTCGAAGATGTGCCGCGAATGGTTGCTATCCTGACACGGAAAGTAGAGCTGCTAGAAGAATTACTTGTTGAGAGCCGCGCAGTGGCTCCCGCACCTCCTGTAGCACAAAGCGACTTCCTTTTAAACAATGATGTTGGCACCTACACATGGGATAACCTCAAAGAGATTTTCCAAGTTTCTAAGGTGACATTAGCTCAATGGGAGAAGGAAGGCATATTGCCAGAAGGATTGCGTATTAAAGGCCGTGTGCGGTTCTTAAAATCCGAAGTGGATGCAATGCTGCTTAACCACTCTACCGCAAAAAAGGTTCACGACCATGGAATTTGATGAAGATACAGATGCTTGGTACAAGCCCCCTTTAAAAGAAGATTTTGTGGAAGGCTTTGAGTTCCAGATATGGGATGAAACGTGGGGCGGTGACCTTGTTGGTCCAATAATGCACTGGATGAGCTGCTACTACATCTCTGTTCCAAAAGGCGAAAACGGGATGGTTTTGCATGAACTTCAAGATCACGAAATTGATAATCTGATTGCTAATAAGGAAGTACGAGTTGAAGTAATGAGCCTTGTACGATAATACTAAATAACTGCGATTATGAATCTACTGGATGATAAAGCACGAATCATTTTTAAGCAAATCAAGCAAATGCACCCTGAGATGATATATCCATTGGCCATATCGAGAGACAAAAAAATTACAGAGCAAGGCTTCCCATGATTCTTTAAAATCGGCGAATACCAATTGTATAAGGCGGCCCGTCTTTTGGCCTTCTTTACACCAACTTGCTCTCTATGTGCTTTGTTTTTGGGATACATGGGGTTAAATTTCTTCCATAATGTTCGTCGTAGTGTTTCTCCTCTAATAAAGTAATATGAACAACTACCTTTTTTTTGCTGTATTTCCTGCTAAAGATATGGGCCACCCAAACCCCTTCCTCGTAGAACTCATACAGTTTTTTAACAACAGCATCATCCTTAATAAAATCCTCCCACTTACAACCAAAAACCTCGCCTTCATGGGGGATGGTTGGTGGATTTTTTATGGTAACCCAAAGATTAGTAAACAGGGAGTTAAAACCAATTGATAGTTCTACTTTCATTTCTTTAAGGTTTCAATAAATGCGACTTCTTCTTCTCCTGTCCGGTTGTTGTTTAAGAACTGCGGATTGTCAAGATACCAGTTAGCTAGTTTAATGGCAGCGGCCATCGCTTCTCCACAGTCACCAAATTCGTGGTTATCACCATAGCTGCAAGTGACGAACCCTTTTTCCTTAAATTCAAGGTTGAAATTGAGATTGCTACCATCAGGGTAGTGTTCAATGTAGGTATGGATGAACACGCCCTTCTTTTCAAGTTCTGATAACTGTTTCATTCTTCTGTTTTGATTAGGCGTTGTCTTGACCGCTCCTGATCGCCGCTTTTTGGGTGCGGCTCATCGCTTTCAAGCCACGAATCAGGACAACTGCTATCGTTAGATTCTGAAAGCCGAGTGAAGTCACGAAGTGAATCCAAAGCCCCCAAAGATTCACTCCATGACAATCTGCTGTACGTTGAGTTCGTCAGCGTCGATTGCACTTCTGAGGACTTTCAACCTCTGGCGCAAGTTTTCAAGCCGCCGCTATTTTCAATTGCCTGTTCCCGCCTGCCGTCCATCTTTATTAGGGTGCATCAGTTTTCAATAACAAAAAAAAAGCCCCTAGTTTAGATTACGACATCCACCGTGGGGCTTTTTGAAGTCTTTAGCAAGACCAGAAATGTTTTTTGCTGTAGTGAATGTCGTATGGCACAAAAGTAACTATTATTCCGATAAACACAAGTAAAGTTGTGATAAAAATTTAGTTAGCATACGAACTATTCTGACTATACCTTTAGGTATAGTTAACCCCCGATACAGAGCACCAATCCTCCACAACCCCCGCCAATAGAGCAATACAGAAACCAAACCTCCTATAATCCCCTGATACCAACACTTTCAGAAATCCCCCTTCGCGCACACACGTATAGACAACCTCGCGCAGGTGCCCGTTACTGTACGAGAATAGACTAATACTCCCAAAGAATCATTCCGATCAACCTCAGCATAAGTCAAGAATCCGTTTACTTTCCGTCTATAAACCCTGAACAACAGCACATCTCGCACCACGCATCAACCCCTGCCAGGAGGACTAGGGTAGGGCTGAGGGGCTGCGGAAAGCCAGAGACAGCAGGGGTTTTGGAAAAACTTTGGTGGGGATGTGGGTGTGGGATAACCACTATGAGAAGACGGGGTAGCATCGGAAAAGGAAAACGCGAATCCTTGACCGTGTACCTCTGATTAACCGATTGGTAAACCCGAACATCAAATCTAAGGCTATTTACAGGAGTTTTAAGCGATGTTAACCTACTTAGTGGTATATTGATATAACTCATGCTAAAATAATCCCTTAGGGAGCAGCTATGGTAGTTATTGTGGTTGTTGGTAGGTTGGTTGTGGGTTGACCTACTCTAAAACCACACCAGTAGTACGTTTCAGGAGTCTATTTAACATAATGTGGATTATATGACAACTTTCAAAGATTATTGAAACCACAACTAAACCGTTTAGATAGGGCGTTTGGGCTGTATTTGACTGCTGGTTGTTGCTGGCTATGTCGTTGAACAAGTAAGATTTGATTGAGTAGTTTTTTCGGACAAATTGATATTTTTTGTCGTTTTTTGAACGCTGTAAAGCACTGGTTTTTATTAGTTTGTGTCTTTGATATACACAACAACCCCCAAAAAAACCCTCCGACAAACCCCCAAAGTAAACAAAAACTTGCCTCATTGTATGTTTGTGATGACCCCAAAACGCCCAAAACCCTTGCTGCCACTACGTTTGTAATAGTTGCATGGTACAACCAATAAATAATTATTGCAAATATGCTAACAACCTAAATAATTATTCCTATGTTTGTAGTGTTGAATTACTAACCGATGTGAGTTTAACACATCTAAATAAACTGAAATACTATGACTGATAAGGAAAAAGACGCTCAATTGTTATTAACTATGAATCGGCTAGCAAGCCTAAAGCGTCAAACAAAGCCATCACAGATACTTATTGATCGTTACAATGCTGAGATTGATCAATTAATGGCTGAGCTAAGCATTAAGGTCCACATACCTGTATTTAAGTATTAACACGGTGGGAGTTTAACCCACATTAATAAACTAAAATACTATGAATGA
>Ga0255752_10002528_pt1 | contig 19905 bp, 13 predicted proteins | sample 011ome_25_FD_179952 | JGI IMG/M metagenome (GOLD analysis project Ga0255752, IMG submission 179952) | Coastal salt marsh microbial communities from the Groves Creek Marsh, Skidaway Island, Georgia - 011512CT metaG (version 2) | ecosystem: Environmental > Aquatic > Marine > Intertidal zone >... | reverse complement strand
GTCTTCACCATCGCTCGGCGCGCTCCGGACGTCATCGTCGGCGCCGTGCGGCGAGAACACGTTGTTGTCGTCGTCATCGAAAGCATGATTGTCGCGCGCCGTAAAGTGACGCCATTCATTTGCGCGTGTCGCGCTCGCGCATCACGCTCGCGTATCATGCGCTGACGCGAGATCACGCACGCGTGCGACGATGAACGGCGAGGAAATCGCGCATGCGCGGCTGCGGCCGGTGCAGGCGCCGCGCGGCGCGCGCGCCATCGCCCTGAGCTCGTCACACAGCGCACCGATTCACAACGCCGTGGAGGTGCTCGGGTTCTCCGACGCCGCGCTGCCGCATCACGTGGTGAACGTGCGGTTGGTGACGGCTCCGGACGTCGCGGTTGAGCTCGAGACGCAGGCTTGGGAGGTGTTCGTGCAGGATAAGTTTGGGGCGTGTCGAATGTTGAAGGCGCGGTCGAAAGGGTACTTGAAGCGCGGCGAGGTACTGTACTTTGCGTGGTCCAAGGCGCGCGGGACGAGGTATGGGTACGTGTTGGACGTGAGTGAGAGTGAGAATGGACGTACTCACACGCGCGGAGGCGGTGGTGGTGCGCGTGGAGCGGTGGAGACGGAAGTGATTGATATCGCCAGCGACGACGACGACGATGACAGAGGCAAGGCTGAATCAAAGGACGCGGGACGTGACGCACCACGCGGACAGGAGCGAGATGACATGAACACCTTTGTACACGGTGCGTCCACGGGGCCGTCTACGGCGCGCGCGCGCGCAAAAGATGGCGACAAAAGCGCTGGCGCGTCGAATTCGGATGAACACGTCATCGAGCTCGAGCTCGAGTCAAATTCTGACGACGAGCCAAAGACGACGAAAAGACAAAGTGCCGGCGCGAGTGCGCGCAGGAATGCGCGCGCGAGTGCGCGTGATGAACCTTCGACGTCTACCGCCAACGCGCACGCGTGGCGCCAGCACGCGCAGCAATACACGGAATTTCAACAGCCGCCGCGCGCGAACCGCACGCCTCCATCCATGTGGGGAGGCAACGCGCACGAAGAGCTTCGCCGTCAAGCCGAACGCGCACGCGTGCCCCCGCCCCCGCCTGAGGGATTATCTGACGACTCACCGCAGCTGAGAAGCGCAAGGTTGGCGTTGAAACAAAAGCACCGCGAATTAGTCGAGGCGTTGGACACCGAGGTTGCCATGCGGCAGGCGTTGCAGCAGAGTCAACACGATTTTCAGCGCACAATGCGAATGCCCGACCATTCGCTTCGAGCGTGGCATAGAGATCATTTAGACGTCGTCGCGGGGAAGTATCAACAGAGTCAGTTTCATGCTTCGGCTTGTCGAAGCGCATATCAGCAGGCGTTGGCGTACTTTCACGCCGAGATGCAGACGTTTGAGGCGACGCGAGGCGCTCGAGCGCCGCCGACAAAGAAACGCAAAGAAACGTTTCATGACGATGGCGTCAGTGAGCCCGAGACGGAGCGCGGTGCAAACGCGTCGTCCGCAAAGGGTACGCATGGCTGGGATGCCGAGTGCGAGGCGTGGGCGACGCTTCTAGATAAAGATCCGAGTGATATGTCGTTGCGGGATTTGCGACGGTGCGCCACAGCCGTCGGCGTCGACGTTACCGCCATGGTTGAGCGCGACGACTTCGTCGCCGCGCTCCGAGCCAAGCGCGAAAATGAAGCTGATGCGTTCAAAGCCAAAAAGAAGAAACACGACGAAGAGGAAGCAACTCGCAAGAAAAAACGCGACGAACACCGCGCCGCGCGCCGCGCCGCAGATGAGGAGGAATCCGCCAAGCGCGAAGCGGTCCATCAAGTCGCCGTGTGGGCCATGCACGCGGACTTACGTCTCTTCTTACACCGCTGTGGCATCGCCGTACAAGGTGGACAATATGGCAAATCCACAAAACGCCTGCTGCAAAGCTCCTATCGGAAAGCCATGTTAAAGTACCATCCGGACCGCGCGCGACAAAAAACCACACGCGAGCAAGCGCTCGCGAGCGAAGTCACGAAATGGATCACCCATGCCTGGCAAAACCTCCCTCCATGACGCATTCGCGCGCATTATATGTAGAACATGTTCATCACACGATTCTTAGCCAGTGTAACGCCATACACGCATCATAGTCATCACGCGCTCGACGTCGGCCGTCGACGTCCCGAGCGACGCGAGCTCCAGAGCTCCCAAACCTCAGCCTCACTGTGCGCACGTCGCTATCCGCGCGCACGCCGCGCACGCCCCGAACGCATGGTTCTCAAGCGCATATTCTCCAAAAACGCCGTGCGCGCGGACGCGAGCGACGAACGACCGCGTAAACGCCGGCGCGGGCTGCGGCTACCGAAACGCGCTCGAACGGATGTGCGCGCGCCTGGACGAAAATTCACCATCGTCACCACCGCGGCACTGCCGTGGATGACGGGCACGAGCGTGAACCCTTTGTTGCGCGCGATATATCTCGCACACGGCGACGAGACGCGGGAGGTGACGCTGCTGGTGCCGTGGTTGGCGTTGCACGACCAGGCGATCGTGTTTCCGAAACGCGCGACGTTCGCGACGCCCGAGGCGCAAACCAAGTACGTCATGGATTGGGCGCGCGCGCGCGTGGGATTTGAGCCAAGAATAAAGATTACGTGGTACCCTGGGAGGTATGCCACGGATAAAGGATCGATCGTGCCGGTTGGGGATATCACGACGCGCGTGCCAAAGCAGGACAGAGACGTGGCAATTTTAGAGGAACCGGAGCATTTGTGTTGGTATCATCCCGGCGCGCGCTGGACGTCGAGATTCAAGCACGTGGTTGGGATCATACATACGAATTATTTGGAATACGCGAGGCGAGAAGAGGATGGTGAGCGCAAGGAGTCGATATTGCGTTGGATTAATCATTTGACGACGCGCTGCCATACACACAAGGTGATCAAGTTGAGCGATGCCGTGCAGGATTTCGCGCGGTCGATCACGTCAAACGTACACGGAGTATCGAATGGTTTTATTGACGCTGGTAAGGCAAAATCGAAGGAGATTAAACGTAGTGGAAGTGGGGCGTTTACACGCGGGGCGTACTTCATCGGCAAATGCGTGTGGGCGAAGGGATACTCTGAATTAATGCACGTCGTCGGAGATTTCAACAATCAGTACGCGAAGAAAGGCGAACGATTAGAAATGGACGTATACGGTGACGGCGACGATTTCAAGGAGGTTCAGACGGAGTTTGCGAGAAAGAATTTGCCACTGAATTTGCTCGGTCGTTTGGACCACGCCGACGCAAAAATTCTCGACTACAAGATTTTCATCAACCCTTCGCTGTCGGATGTCGTAGCGACAACTTCAGCAGAAGCGTTGGCGATGGGTAAGTTTGTAGTGTGTGCTGAGCACCCGAGTAATGCGTTCTTTGCAACGTTTCCGAATTGCCGCACGTACTCAAATATGGATGAGTTCGCAAAGGTTATCAGAGAAGTCATGGCTTCCGTACCGAAACCAATGACCGAGGCAGAAATTCACCGTTTGACATGGGAAGCAGCCACGGAGCGTTTGTTGGACGCCGCGGCTCCGTGCGACGAGACGAAGCATACGATCCAAGCGCACTTTTCAGACTGGTTTGCCGCGCGCTTCCACAACGCCGTCACGTGCAGCGAAGCGCTTCGATGTTTGATTGGCGGAGGCGCAGGCACGCTCGTGCCTCCTGACGATCTCGCAAATTGGTCACCAGATTCATGGGGAGGTGGTTTGATGGATCGCAAACCATTCGCCGCGGATTTCGGCGGCGCTGCACCTTGAGCGTCGAGAGTGCGAACAAATAAATTTTGTCGATTCAGTCGACGCGTTGTTGTCACAAATGAAATGTACACTAAAAATTCTACGTGCCTGTATGCATCCTACTCGCTCTCATCCTCGTCGTCGTTCTCGCTCTCGCGATCCTCACCGTCATCCACACCGCCCTCTCTTTCCCGTGCCTGCTCAAGCAACTCGGCGTCCTCCGGGTTTCGGTTGCACCCTGGGCATAAATTCTTCTCCTTCGCGCACACGTCACACACACTGCGGTAGGCTAAGCGCACGCGCTGTAAGGTACACTGATTGCATCGGCCCGCTGTGCCCGCCTTCTTCTTTTTATACTTGCCCATCTGAAACCGCCACTGCACTTTTTGCGCGCATCGTCGGCAAATGTTTTGCAATGCCACGTGCTTTATCGCGAGTTCGCGCTCGCGGTCGGTGTCGGTGCGCTTGATGTCGCGCTTGGCGACGAACGGAACGCGATTTTGGTGTTTTTGCCCTCGATTGCGCGTACCGGAACTCATATTTGCGTCGTCGTGTGGCGACGCACCGCAGGAGAGGTGTCCAGGTGGAAGCCGCCGGTCGGTCGGCCAAAGCGCTTTGCGAGGGACAACGCCCACACCGCGTCCGCGCCGTGCGCGCAGTCGAGCTGGAGGTTGCGAGACGACAGTACAATGTCTACGGTGGTATCATCGTCCGCGCTAGGCGTGATGGCTGACGTTGGTGATGCGAGTGGGACGTCCCGACGAGGCGCAAGCAGCTTGAAGCGACGGGGGACTTGCGCGGATTCGAGCGCGCCGGTGAACGAATTGACACGGAGTATACGGTCGTAACGTTTGCCGTTACGCGCCACTTTTGTAATAATGACGCCACGTTCTAGCTGACGATCGGCGGTTGTGTTGTGAAGACGTGTAACGACGTCGAGTCGATGTCGTTGCGCGTCCATTTCCGCTCGAAGGAGCGCGACGTCCTGTACGTAACGCTCATCGATTTCGCTTCCACGGCGCTCGGCTCGCCGAAGTTGCTTTGAAGCGTCTAATTTATCTTTTTCAAGCGCGAGCAACAGGGCGGATTTCTCGACAGATCGTCGCGCGGCAGCGCGGCGCGCTATGGAATCTCTCTCGCGCCGCGTTTCGGCTTCTCGGCATTTAAGCTTCATGCTCCAATCGTGCGCTGCGATCATATCCGCGAACACGTCGTGTCGGTACGTGCTGTATGTATATTTGACGAAATAAATGAGCCCTTGCTGACGCAATTCGGTACACTCGCGGACGCTGTTGTTTTGTTTCGCTTCAAGCGCGACGTGTCTGCGCATTAAACGCGCGTTGTCGACGCGATGCGTGCCAACCATCGACCGCGCTCGCTCCAGCTCGATGTTCATCAGCGATGACGCGCGTTCTAAGTTCACATTCGCCGAACGCAGCTCAGTGGATGATTTTGTGAGCGCCTCTACACGCTTGAGGGCTCTTGACGTAGACGCCCGCTCGGCGTTGAGCTGAGATTCTAGTTTCCGCGTTGACTTTTCCATTTGTAACAATGCGAGCTCATACGCCGCGCGTTGATTGTGCATCTCGCCACTTGTTGCGCTCAATTTAATAGTGAGTGTTTTTGTGCGATGTTCGAGCGTTGCGTTTGCTGTTTGCATGACGAGTAAATCTCGAGTCGTCGTCGCGCTTTCAGACCGAACGCGTTCGAGCGCTGATTTACATGCCTCCAAGTTTAATCTCGTCGTGCAGAGTTCGTTCGTAAGCGCGTCACGAGAATGTTTAAGCGCCATGATGTCTTCCTCCGAGCTTTTATTCGCGTTCGCGAGCGCTCGACGTAAGGCGTCGACTTCTCTCATGACTCTCGTGAGCGCTTCGTCGTTGGCTTGGCCGCGCAACTGCTGCGTCAATCGTCTGGGATCCATATCCACTAGAGACGATCGAACTTCAGGCGACGTCTCAATTCGCATCGCACGCGTTGCAAAGTCGAGTGAATTAGCGCTCTCGTTAGCGTGCTGAACTTCAGCGCTGACGCACACCAATAGCGTCGTTCGGCTTTTGCCGTTGAGACTTGACTCAAGAATCTTTGTCAACGTCGAATCGCGATACGGAATGTATCGATGCCCCGCGGCTAACGCACTCACGACATTTCCGAGGGCGAGCAAGCTTGTGTTGATGTTTGTCGCCTCTTTGAATCGCGCGCCGATGCTTTGCGTTTTCTTTTGTCGCTCCAAACCAGCCAAATCGACGATGGTGAGCAATCCAGAACGCATCTCAACCGCCACGCGACGTCCGTCATCGCCGTGCACCTCCGCACATTCATCATCACGCACCACGCTACCACTCGACGAAATCACATCCACTGGGCGTTCTATGCGGTCTATTTTCATCTGAAATACGCAATGCGACCGCGAACTTTGCTTGTTCATGTGCGTTTCGGCGTACACCAGCCTCGACCGCCCGCGCTTGAAGCACTCCAGCACGTCTTCCGCACTGCGACACGGCGTCCACAACAACCCTTCAACATCGTACCCTGATCCATCTGACGCGGGCACGACCTTCAATCCAGCGCGCTTGGCCACCAAATCATCCACCTGCTCGTTGTATATTTGCGCCATGGCGCATGATACCTCGTACGCGTGAAACGAATCACTCGCTGCGCGCGCAAAGCAATCCACCGCGAGACGCGGCACTAAACCCGGACCACCTGCATCGCCACCTTCGCCATCACCGGCGTTGAGCATCGAATACGTCTTCCCCGACCCAGTCTGTCCGTACGCCAACACGCAACCGCGGTAGCCCTTAGTCGCCGCCTCGAGCACGGGCGCCGCGCACGCCGCGTACACCTCGCACTGCGTCGCCTCCACGTCGAACGCACCATCGACATCGAACGCGCGCGCGTTCGCATGGTTCGCACCGCCGCCTCCACCGCCGCCGCACGACGCATCCACGACCACGCGCGCCTCGCCCGCGCGGTGTTGACCACCATCCCTTCGCGCCACGCGCACCGCCCTCGCGCCCGCGCCTCCACCACCGTCGTCCGCGTCGCCGCGCGCGACATCGGCGGGACGAACGCGCGCGTACACCTCGACGCGGCCGCGCGCGCACGCACCGCTCGCGCCGCTCGACATCGCGCCGCTCGACATCGCGGCGTCGAGACGGTGCGCCCCGCACTGGCGATACGAACCGACGCGTTCGATGGGGCGTCGGGGATAAATTTAGATGTCCCACACACCCGGGTGTTTTCAGCACCGGCCCGCGCATGAGTATAAAAAACATAGTCCATGGGCATATACTTCATACAGTACGTACCGTATGTCCGAACATGCGACCGCGTGACGCGCCATCGACAGTGCGAATTTGTGGCTCACAGCGCGTCGCGTCTCGCGTGACGGCATTGCACGCGCGCCACGGCGACGTTCGACCCGATATGGCGCTCTCGATGTCCGCGAATTTCACCGGTACGTGCGAGAATCGAATGCGCGGGTGTGCCGCGCACACGTTCGTGGCGACAGGCGGCGCGCGATGCGGTCGCGGCGTGCGTCGCGCGGGGATGAAAGCGGATGTGGATCGATCGCATGTGGATAGAGTTTGGTGCCGAGCGCGTGCGTTTGATGCGGGTGTATGCGCGAATGCGACGTCGCGATGGGTGCGAGTTGGGTGGATTTGATTCGTGTGATATGCGGTGTATCGTTCGAGCGCGGATGCGGGCGCGAGTTGGGTGGTGGTGCGCGCAGGCGGGGCGATGTTTCGTGATGGCGTTGGCGCGGTTGGATACTCTCTTGATTCGCGCGAGGGCGATTCGGGGCGGAACGACGGGCGCGATGTGTGCGTGTGTGCTTGGAGACTGACCGTAATGAATGTGTATCGTTGTTTTCGTTTGTTTTACAGCCAAATCCACGTTTGGTGGCCAAAAGTTGAAGGCGCAAACGATGCGCAAGGCGTCGGTGCGCGCCGTCTCGGCGCGCTCCGCCGTCGCCGTGTCCAACGACACCGCCGTGTCCTCCTCGAGCGCAGAGGACCAGCGCATGGATAATGTACTAAGCATCATTCTCGGTGGTGGTGCGGGTACACGTTTGTATCCGTTGACCAAGACGCGTGCCAAGCCCGCGGTGCCACTCGGTGCAAACTACCGCTTGATTGACATTCCCGTGTCCAACTGCATCAACTCGGACATCAACAAGGTGTACTGCTTGACGCAATTCAACAGCGCGTCTTTGAACCGTCACTTGTCCCAAGCGTACAACTCCAACATTGGTACCTACACCCGTCAAGGCTTCGTCGAGGTGTTGGCGGCGCAACAAAGCCCGATTAACAAGGCGTGGTTCCAAGGTACCGCCGACGCCGTGCGTCAATACTTGTGGTTGTTTGCCGAAAGTGGTTGCGAAGATTACTTGATTCTTTCCGGCGATCACTTGTACCGCATGGATTACAAGCCCTTCGTCACGAAGCACCGCGAATCGTTGGCCGACATCACCGTTGCGGCGTTGCCGACCGATGAAGAACGCGCGTCCTCCTTTGGTTTGATGAAGATTGACTCGAGCGGTCGCATCATTGAATTTTCAGAAAAGCCGCAAGGCGAGGCGCTCAAGGCGATGCAAGTGGACACCACTGTGTTAGGCCTCGATGCGCAAAAGGCTAAGGAAATGCCGTACATTGCATCCATGGGAATCTACGTCTTCACCGCCAAGGCGATGCAAATGCTCTTGATGAATGACTTCCCGGAAGCCAATGACTTTGGCGGTGAAGTCATCCCGCAAGCGGCCGCCAAGGGGTTGAAGGTACAAGCGTACTTGTTTGAAGGTTACTGGGAGGACATTGGTACCGTCGACGCGTTCTTCCACGCCAACTTGGAGTGCAACGACCCGAACCCGAAGTTCAGCTTCTACGACCGCACGGCGCCGATTTACACCCAGTCCCGTTTCTTGCCCCCGAGCAAAATTCTCGACTCAACGATCGAGCGCTCGACGATTGGCGACGGGTGCATGGTGAAAAAGTCCAAGCTCCACAACTGCATGGTTGGTTTGCGTTCATTAATCGACGAAGGGTGCGATTTGCAAGATGCCCTCATTATGGGCGCCGATTACTACGAAAAGGAGCAAGAATGCTCCTTGCTTCCGGGCTGCACGCCCATTGGCATTGGCGCGGGGACGGTGATTCGCAAGGCGATCATCGACAAGAATGCGCGCATCGGTATGGATTGCGTCATTGACAACAAAGATAACATCGCGGATCTCAACGCTGAGGATAAGGGTTACATCATTCGTGACGGCATCATTGTGGTCATAAAAGATGCCGTCATCCCGGCTGGTTCGATCATTCCGGGTCCGCAAGAAGTCGCGGCGGCGGCGGCCACCGCGGGGAAAAAGTAATTTTCCGTCGCGTTTCGCGTTGTCTGCGGTCGCGGCGACGTTTTTCACGCACCAAGCGATTGAGCATTTTCGCTCGTTCGGTGTGATCTAGCCCTACTCAAAATCATCAACATAGTTCAGATTTTCTTGTAAAACAGTTCAAGTCTGTATGCGCACATCTTTTGTTTGTTCATTTTTGTTTTACACGCGCTATTCAGGCTAGGGGGATTCCACGAATCGCCGCAACTGCGTTGACAACTCGCGCATCAATGCTTTCTGACTCGGTGCCACGAGCGAATGTTCCATACTCGCCGCTCGGCGTGCCCACGCAGACGCGCCACGCGACCAGGGCGTCTGGCGGCGTTAGCGCGAGCGCGGCGACGATGTTGGAAAAGTATTCCAGGTCCGCCGCGAGTTGCGCTGCACCTTGCTCGGTGAGCGAACGGATAGACTGGACTTCTTTGAGTAGCAGATCTGCGCTCGCTTCGGCGATTCGAGCAATCCAAGCTTCAGACGCCACCACTGGTTTGCTCTCGCCATCCGCGGTTTCTTCGTGCGCGTTATCTAAATGCTGCGGCAACGAAAGTAAATACTCCCCAGCGTTGGTCACGCGCTCTTGTGGGTATGCGCTAAACGTGGGTAACTTGTACGCGCTTTCCACCGGCTTCGCGGTCCACATTTCCGACTTCGCAATGCCCTTGAGTTCAAGGGACACTCGGCCAAGCAAAGCGTCGTAGACAAATTTTTCCACAGAGCGCGCCAGGGCGTTCATGTGCTCCGCACCAACGGGCACGATGGATGAATCTAATGAGTGTTTGGCTGCGGCGTCGGCGACCTTATCTAAGAACACGCACAGCTTGCGCGACCGAGATGCATGCGCGGTGACGCTCAATCCAATGAGTGATCTCGCCTTTGAACTTTCTCGAAATTCTGCGCCGCCGTCGAGCGCCGGTCGCAGCGCTTTGCGAATCTCCAGCACTTTGCCGCGCAACTTCGATTCAAAGTCTAACACTGCGAGCGGCACAGCTTCAAGCAGTTCAAGCAAGTTCATGGATCCGCGAATGAACTCTTCACCTACGGCAGTGACGTTGGGCTTTAAACTGGCGGCGTTGGAATCAATCAAACCGGCGGCTTCGCGTAAATCGCGCAAGACAAGAGCTATTAAATCCACGTAGTGTTCCATAGCACTTTCAATGGCCTGGATGCAACTCATCGTCTCCACGCCGGACGTGACTTCAATGCATCGATTGACCGCGGCGCTCATGATATCAATCGCTTTCGGGAGCGTAGCGAGCACGTTGTGCGCGACGGAGGCCAAATCGTCGGAAGTCGCAATGGATCGCGCCTCAGGAATATTCACCACGGCATCGAGCTCAGTGCGCAACGTGCTCAGCTCAAATTCACCATATCGTTGTTCGACTGCGATGAAGGGTTCGACAGTAGCCATTAACGCATCGTAAATGGCACCTTTGACGACGTCCGCTTTCGCTCTCGAAGGCGAATCGTTGGCAAGTTTCGTGAGAGCGCTACCAACTTCATCCACGTACGTCTCGAACGCGCGGCGCACTGGTGCGAGTAGTGTCGACGGTAACGTCGACAGCTTATCCGTCATCACTGACTCAAGCGTGGCGTGGAGCGAACACCAAGAGACTGGAATTAACACCGCCGCGTCTTCGGGAAACGTCGCCAAACACCACGTAATTTCAGAGCGAATAGCATCCGAACAATACTTCAAGAACTCCTCAATCAATCGCACATTGTTCTGGTGCTTCGACGCGCCATCGCCACTCGCGCTCGCCGCGATATCGCGCTCCCGCGTCTTCCATTGCTTGAGCATTCGCGTCGTCACCCGCGTCTCCGCGTACGTGCTCTCTAGCGCCCCGTCGCGACCAGTGGCGCGTAAAACATCTCGCAACTCCCGCGCCGCCGTGCTATTCTGCGACTCTAGCGCCGTCACCAACGCCGGTCGCACGATGCCCTCAAGTTTGTGCTCAAACGCATCCACCTTGTCTTGCCCATCGGCAAACTCTGGAACTTCGCCGACGACAGCCAACCCGCGCTTCATGCGCGACAGCGCTTCCGACATGCTTCGAATGTTCCCGCTTGCAAACACGCTATCAATGCCAGCCATCAAGTCCGCGAGCCCATTGGCTTCTTGCAACGTCTCCCTCGCGCTTTCCATGCGTGTTTTCGCGGCGTCGAGCTGACGCAAAGCCTCCACGCTCGTTCTCGAATCCGCCTCCACGTCATCCAATCGCACAACAATCCCACGAACCTCTTCATACAACCGATCTACCGCGCGCTCAACGCTAGATATCTCCTCGAGCGCCTTTGGCACGCGCTGCACGCCCTCGCGCGATCGCTCCTCGAGCGACATTGACAGATCCTCCCCCAACAACTGCACCTTCAACTCGACATCCGCCAACGCGCGCTCCACGTCCCAGCCGCTTGCCCCGACCCCGAGATCGCCCGCGCGTGCGTCCGAATCATCACGCACCATCCCTCGCGTGCGCTCATTAATCCACCGCTTCACATCAAAGTCATCCGCGGTGAAATCACGCGCGGATACCCCCGACGATGACCAACCGACGGATGCCGATGCCCGTCGATCCATCGCGCGTTCGCGCCCGCGTTCGCGTCCTCGCGCGTCCGCGTCTGCGTCGTCCGCGTCACCCGCGTCCTCGCGCGTCTGCGTGTGGTCGGTTCGAGCGTGCGTCGACCGCTGCGCGGGGCGTACCGGCGCGAGGATGTGCGGTTGGGATCGCCAGCGCAGCCGCAGACGTTGCCTCGGCATCCGTCGCATTTCGAACACCACCGCCGTTTGCACGCGCGCCTGCACGGGCGAGGACGCGAGCGACGCGCGCGAGGGGCGTTCTCGGGCGCATCGCGGCGGCGGCGGCGGCGAACGCACGCACGCGTCGCACGACGCGCGAGACGTGGCTGGCTGTCGATCGGTCGATTGGCACCCGCGCATTCGCGTCGGGGGTGCACGCCGACGCGTGAGGGCGCGTGCGTGGAGCGTGCGCGCGAGGGCGGTCGAAGTCACGCGTTCGCGCGTCTTTCGTCGGCGGAAGGGGACGCAAACGCGGAAGGCGCGCGACGTGAGAGAGGTGATTGACGCGCGCGGTTTGGGATAAGATGGAGTCGGCGTGCGGCGCCACAGTGGCAGAAATCAAGCAGTACGGCGATGGCGTCATGGGGAAATCGATGGTGAGTCGATCGGTGAAGAAGCCGTGTGCGTGTTGTCATAAATTCTTTGCCGATGATGCGGCGCTGGAGGCGCATTGGGAGTTGGTGCAGCATAGCTCGCACGACGCCGTGTGCGCGAGTTGCGGGCGGCACTTTCCTTCGTACGATACGTTGCGGCAGCATTTGATTGGAAAGCTTCCAAAGGAGTCATGTGCGGCGGCATTCGCGACGCGGGGATGTAAGACATGTTTGGAGACATTTGAGAACGAGGAGGAGGAGAATGCGCACGCGTGCGTGTTTCGCGAGCGTGAAGGTGAGACGCAGCGCGTCGGAGACGCGCCGTGCGTGGCGTTGGATTGCGAATTCGTTGGTGTCGGTGAGGATGGAAGCGAGAACGCATGCGCGCGCATATGCATAGTCAATGCATGGGGCGAGACGGTGCTTAATACTTGGGTCAACCCCGGGGTGGATGTGGTTGATTATCGTCACGATATCACCGGAGCCACGCCCGAGGCGCTTGCCTCGGCACCAAAGTTGGCGGACGTTCGAGCCAAAGTTTTGGGTATTTTACTAGGCAAATCCCCGACGACGCACCCATTAGATGCTGGAGTGAAACATCTCATCGTTGGTCATAGCATCGATCACGATTTGCGGGCGTTGAAGATTACATGGAAGGCGTGTCGTCAGCGCGACACGGCGCGGTTTCCGCTCTACTTGCGACACACGCACCTTCCGTTCAAGCTCCGCACGCTCGCTGAAACGTTTTTGGATGAGAAAATCCAATCTGAAGGCCAGGCGCACGATCCAGAGATCGATGCGCGATGTTCCATGCGTCTGTACCAAGCCGCGAAGCGTCGCTCGCACGCCGTCGCGCACAAGTGGTTCGCGAAAACGCTCGCCGCGGACCCCGTCGAGGCATCCTCCACGAGCGACCCCGCGCGCGGGATCGCGCTCCTCCGCCAGTCTATCGACACGCACGGCGCCACGCGCACGTCCCGTTTCTGGTGCTGGTGTCACGATATCGGTGCCACAGCGCCGAAACCAAAACCGTAGCTCTCCGCGCGACGCACGCAACCGTTGTAATGTACCATCACGCTCATCCGCACGACCGTCCTCCATCGCGCATCTCTGTCGCTCGACATCGCCGCGTTGACGCCGGGCATTGATTCGTCCAGCCCTGCGCGCCGCGCGCGCCGAGCGCGGCGTCGCCGCGGTGCGCATCTCCGGCGCAGCCCCAACACTATTTTTTTTAATGCTTTTTCGTTCGGGTTTTTGCCCTTGTTCCGGGAGTTGCCTACCCCGGCACCGTCGGTTCCGCATTGTGCGCCGCGCCGCGCTCGGCGTCGCGTCGCGCGCGATGACCGATGCGCGCGCGATCGGCGGCGACGACGCCGAGTCGATCGCGCTCGCGCGCGCGCTGAACGCGGAACTCAACGGGGGCGCGCGCGCGCGGACCGCACCACGTGGCATCGTCGCGGCAGGTGGGCTACGCGCCGTGCCGCGCGTGGACGACGCGCGACGGGCGTGGTCGATGTCGTGGCCGGCGACGGAGGTTATTTTCGATGCGTGCGCGTCGACAGAGGGCGGGGAAAAGGGGTGCGAAGATGGGCGAGGGTCGGTTCGCGCGCGGGCGGCGGGCGGTGGGCGCGGACGCGGGCGAGGCAAGGCGGCTCGGCGAGAGTCTGTGCGTGGAGATGGTGCGTCTGGGGATGGTGAGGAGGATACATCGCAAGGAATGATTGGGAGCAAACGTAAGTATGAGAAGCCGAGGGATGGACGATCGATTAAGCTTGCGGATTTGGATGGGTTTCCGAGCGGCTCGATGGTGTGGTGTCGGTTGACGACGACGAATAGAGGGCAATGGTGGCCGGGACGGATTTGGAAGGTGCGGCAATGCGCGCGAGCGTGTGATTTAATGGATATTAAACCCGAAGGCGATTGCGCATTGGTGAGCTTGTTTGGGAGCGCGAATTGTTTTGAATGGGCAAGGAGAGAAGACTTGGCGCCGTTTGACCTGCAGCGGCAGGCGGAGTATCGCGAGCAAATGTTGGGATGGTTCAAGGCGCACAACAAACGCACGGGGCGCTCCGGGGCATTGAAGGCGTTACGACTGGCCGATGAGGCGGAAATCGCGGAATGGAGCGATCCATGGTCGTCATCAGAGGACGAGTCAAGCGAGAGCGAAGAGGACACGGAGGAGGCAGAGACGCTAAAGGCCAACGAGCAGGCGCTCGCATCAATGAAAGTTGGCCTAACCCCGGACTGGATCGTACATGCCACGTGTAAGGTGTTTGACTTGGTTAAACCAACGATAGAAACTCCACTGATTAAAGGTTTGCTCGATCCGTGCACAAATTCACATTTGAAACCAAACATACCGGCAGAAAAGTGTTACGACAAGAAGGACGACGGATTAAAAATGAGTAATTCCTGGGAAGGCTACCACGTACTGTTGAATCCGCCGTATGAAAACCAAGTGCAATGGCGATTTATCAATCGCGCCATCAACGAAGTGGAGTGGGAACGTTGCCCTGGTGTGATTTTGGTGTGTCGCAACAGCACGGATACGTCGTATTTCCAACGCTTGCTACCTTTCCCTAGAGTTCACCTCCGCCGCACCGCAGTGCAGTTCAAAGATTATAATCACACTCCTATTGGATTCGGTATTTGCGTGTTTTGTATCGTTTCGCCGACACATCCGCGTCAGCGCGAAATGTACCAGCACTTTTTTGACAAATTTCACGGCGCCGGTGAATTTAATATTCCCGTCGACGCAGAATTCGCGAAGAGTCAACCGTTTATCGATCTGACGACGCGTTTGCATCGCGCCGCGTGCAAGTCATACCGCGACAGTTGGATTGCGTGTGATGTCTGTGACCGATGGCGCGAGATACCATTCAAACAAATGCTGAAGGCGCGCAAGGCGGCTGTATGGCAATGCAGAGACTCGTTCGCGTTGGGATGCGGGGCGCCATTGACGCGACGAGAGGTGCAGGCATTCTCCGTTGCTAAGGCGGAAACCAACACAGTTTTAGTGGCATCAAAAGCAGAGGGTAAAAACGGTCCACCAGCCTTATACGCCACCGATATACTGGACGTCAACCAAGAAGGCGCCGAGGCCGCCGCTGAGGACGCGGACGACGAACGCGACGCCGCAGATAATGACGACGACAGCGATCATGATGAGGTTATCAATGCCGATGACGAAGATGCTGATGTCGCAGAGGCAAAAACTGCGGAGTTTGTCGGCAGCGGAGGCGTTTTACATGGCTTGGGCTGTCCGTGTAATTGGGCGCCTTGTCGTCAACGTCGTCTCAAGGAGAGTAAAATGTTATCCAAGCACTTTCCAGGCCTGCGCGTGGAGTGGGAACGAATGCGCGATGAACTGACGAACGCGTTGACTCCGTTTGAAGCCGAGAGACTGGCTGCGATTGAAAGAAATAAAGCCATGCTTGAGTCGATGTTGAGTGTCAAACAGGATGAGAAGAAGTTAGCGTCGGCCAAAGTCGTTCACGCCTCTGCTGCAGAGTCTGCGGCATTGCGTATGCTAGATATTGCGCAACAAAAGCAGCGCGTCAAAGAGCGCAATGCCGCACGGCGGCAAAAGAAGATTGATAATCTCAAATCCGCGCTCGCGGCGGCGGAGAAGCGAATGCACGATATGATGTCCGAACTACGCGAAGCGAATCAAGGAGCTGAAACTGCGTTGAAAGTACTGCAAGCCATCCGTTCTCGTGCAAAACAAGTTCAAATCGAGCATCATCTCGCGTCAAAGTCACTCGATAGTACAAAACGTAGTGTGAGTGATAAAAATCGTCGCGCAAAGAAATCTGCAGAGAGCGTTTGGAACGCCGCGATGTCCCGAGTGCAACCCAACCAACAGCAGGTTTGACGCCAGCGTTCGACGTTCAACAAGTGTTTTGATTTATTTGTTCCAGCATGGAACAACCAACAGTAGAATATATTAGAATTGCGCACAGTCATGTGCCGTTGCTTTAGCAGCTTTGACGTATTTACGAGAGCGACGTCCAAACCTTCTGTTTACGCGCGCGCGCCATCGTTGACATCCGTACGAGCATCAATCAGCAACACATCCGCGTACGTCGTTTCCATCACTTCCAGTAGATGATATGTATAATTACTGCAAGAGAGCTACGGTGTTAAACCTCAAAACTAAACGAGCCTGCTAAGCGTCTTCAAAGCTACCGGGACGAATCATCGCAATTCCATTCCCATTCAACAAAATCTGATCCAACTTCCCAGTCACCACGCGTCCACTCGCCGACATCTCATACTCCGTCACGTCTTCGAGCACCATGTTCACGTACACGTCAAACCCACGCAACGTCCCGACGAGTTCCTTTTCACCCTTCATGATCACCCAAATTTGCGACCCGACGCACTTCTCGACGAGCTCTGAAGGCAACAGCAGCGACGGGTTCGACGTGCCAGTCTTCGCGGGTAACGCCATGATACCTGTGCTTTCGCGTGCGCGCCTCGGTCGCGGTGGCGATCGCGCGGCGGGCGTCGGTAAATGGGGATCGCGTCAGCGCGTCACAGTCGTCAGAGCGTGGCGAATGTGTGCAGCACCCGCATCGGTTGCGCCGCGCGCGTCGGCGACGCCTTCGAACGGCGCGCCGACGTCGACACGTGCGGCGTGTCGTCGACGACAGATGCTCGGTGCGGCGACGACGACGGCGGCGGCGACGGCGTGGGCGTGGGCAGACGCTGCGCGCGCCTATGGGCTGAACAAGGCGCCCGCGACCACCAGCGGCGGCGGTGTTGGGCTGTTTTCGTTCGGTCGACCGAAACGCACGTACGAAGAATCGCAGGAATTGATGCGGCGCGCGGCGGAAGTGCGCGAGCGGAAGGAGCTAGAGGTTGAAGACGACGCGCCGTTGACGACGTTGAAGAGCGGCTTGCAGTATCGAGAGTATGTCGTGGGTACAGAAGGCGACGAAATCGTCGCGGGCTCGCGCGTAGAAGCGATGTACAAAGTCTTCCGACTTTCGTCTGGAGCGTATTTCAAGTATTCAAGCGGTGGATCGCCCGTGCTGCTTTGGGGGCGCGGCTATGGCTTCGAAGGCCGGGACGATATAGGAGACACGTACGACTTCGTTCTTGGCGCGAAGGATTCGCTCCCGCGAGCGGCGGCACCGTGCGTCGTCGGTATGCGAAAGGGCGGCGTGCGACGAATTCTCATTCCGCCTAATTTGGGATGGGTGTCCAACGACGTCGGGCCAAAGGCGGATTCCTACGGCGCGAGCCGACGGTTAGAAAATTATAGAGATGGTCCGTTATTGCTCGAACTTGAAATCGTTCGAGTTCGCAACGGCCCTGCGCGCGACGACGACGACGACGACAAGGTCGACGCAAATTTAGAACCCGAGGGTGATAACTCGTACCGCTTACCCGCGCCACCAACGCTGGTGCAAAAATAGCCGCCCGCCGTGTATTAAAATTGTTGAAATAAGAAACTTGTTGCGCGTCCGCGTCCGTGCTCACACTTCGCGGCACGTTTCGAGCGCGCGCGCGTGTCCAGTGCGCCGCCATGTCGCGCGGGAAGGATGACGTGCGCGAGCCGTCGAGCCGCGAGCGTGCGTCGCGCTCGAGGTCGCGCTCGAGGGACAGGCGTCGCTCGCGCTCGAGACGCTCGACGAGTCGCGACCGCGACCGCAAGCGCTCACGCTCGCCGTCAAGTGAGCGACATCGCCGACGAGATGATGAGCGCAGAGACTACCACCGGCGGCATCATCGCTCGCGCTCGCGGTCGCGGTCGCGTGACCGTGATCGTGGTTGGCGCGACGAGAGAACGGGACCGTCGCGCTCGTCGCGCTGTCGCAAAAGCAGAGCCGCCGACGCCGACGCCGACGCCGACGCCGATGGCTACGGTGGATACGTTCCGCGTCCGCGTAATCCAAACGGGCGCGTTAGCGTTATGCGCCCTGGCCTGGTGCCCCAGCCTGCGGCGGCGTATCATGACCCCGATACGGCGCGAACCGCCGAGAACGCCGCCGAGCGCGCGGCTTCGAGCGACCCTTTACCAAAGATAGACGTCGCCGAGCGTGCGCGCATCGCGCGCGCATACGTATTGCAGCAACAAGCGAGTGCGCTCGGATCGCTCACGAGCGCCACGGGTGGCGAAGGACGGCTGAGGGAGGTGTACGTGGGAAACTTGACGCCTGGGTTGGTTACGAATAGCGAAATCGAACAGTTGTTAAACGCGACGATGGCGGCGGGGTTTCCTGAACTCGCCTGGGAAGGTAAACGAGCCGTGGTGCACTCCAAGTTGTCTATCGATGGTAAATTCGCGTTTGTGATGTTTCAAACGACCGCGATGGCGGATGCAGCGTTGCAATTGCAAGGTATCGAGTTGTGTGGAAAGCCGCTGACGTTTGCGCGTCCAGAAGGTTGGATTCCGCCAGACGACGTCAAAGCAATCGCGAAAAAAGCTGAAGGATTGATGAAGACGTTGATTCAATCGAGCGTTGACGCAATTTCGAGCGTCAAGGCGAAGACGCGTGTGGTGAGATTGCAGAATTTGATCCAACCAGAGAGTTTAGATGACGAGGAGGAGTACGCCGAAGTCGTGGAGGACATCGAAGAGGAATGTAGGAAATGTGGAGCTATAGAAGAGTGTGTGGTGCCTCGACGAAACGATAGCATAGAAGCGCGCATGAAATACGTCGGCGACGCCATGGTGCTGTTTGCTGATGTAGATGCCGCAGCAAAAGCCATCAAATCTATGAACGGACGTGAATTTGACGGAAACAAAGTCAAGGCGACGTACATGGATGAGACAGTGTTTAGAGAATTATTGCGGACCACGTAAAAAGGTCCGCCGTGTAATAATATCGTTGCAATAATATTCATCTAAAATACCAATACACCATCTAAAGCGCCCCGAAACGTTTATTACGGCATTGCGCCTCGAAGTCGATTGCCTAAATTTGCGCGCGCCAAATCGTTGTACGAGTTCACCTTCTCGCGCGTGAGGGCAACTGTTCTTGACGTATACACCACGCGATACGTACGACTGAGACGATTACTTTCCGTTTCACGATACTCGTCAATTTGAGAAACATCGAGTTGTACGTCGGCACCATTTAAGGCGCGCGCAAATTCTTCACGAATAACCGATTCGCCGTCTTCTTCGTCGGTGCGGCACCAAATCGAGCAGTCACGCTCGAATGCTTGCGCATATTCACAGAAAGCCCCATCCGGGCGCTCGTGCTCACGACAGAACACGTGACTGGCGCCTTGTTCGGTGCGAAACCCACGTTCGGCTTCGGCGCTTCGCCAATGTCCCCTGCTTTCGTACTCAAGCGCTCGCCACGCGGCGTCATCAAACGGCGCAACATCAATCATAAGCAGTCCTGCCTCTGCCCCTTGCGTATACGCCTGCCAACTATTTCCATAATCTCTCAACGCGCTTCCATCCACGCTCGTCCCGCCTTGTCCCGGCGCGAGCGCGACTTCTATCAAACCATTCGGCGCCAACACGTCGCGCGCCGACGACAAGTACCCGGACAACAACTCCCGGTTTCTATTAATCCTCCCTTTCCCCGCGATGTGCGGAAACATAAAACACACCCGGTCGAATGTG
>Ga0255752_10002519_pt1 | contig 19951 bp, 20 predicted proteins | sample 011ome_25_FD_179952 | JGI IMG/M metagenome (GOLD analysis project Ga0255752, IMG submission 179952) | Coastal salt marsh microbial communities from the Groves Creek Marsh, Skidaway Island, Georgia - 011512CT metaG (version 2) | ecosystem: Environmental > Aquatic > Marine > Intertidal zone >... | reverse complement strand
AAGATAGGTGATGACTTGGGAATTTCTTATGTTTTTGACGAGTTCATGGTGAATCGAGTGAAAGACAACATGGATAATGCCGACTCTCTTGAAGTGATTTCAACAAGCTCATACCAAAGAATCATTGGAATGCTTGAGGAAAATGAAAAAGCTTCTACCCTTGCTATTATTGCAGCGGGAGGATTTGCTGAAAGCATTTATCTCTTAACCCATTTAATCGGGGATTACTCTGAAAACAGTGAAGTCATCTATCGACTTGCAGATGAAAAATTAGTTTTAGAGAATATCATTGACTACTTATTGCTTTATAATGACGAAGAGCGTGTGCAAGAGGTATTGACTGAAATGCAAGAAATGTCTTCAGTGTTCATGGGACTCAGTGAAGAAAAGGTTTCTGAAGAGAAAACAGTAAAAGGTGATAAAGTAGTATTGGGAGGAAGCAGAGTGAACATGACTGCTGAGGAATTCAAAGCATTGAAAGAAGCTGCTACTACATTTAGAAATTCATTTGCAAACGCAAGTCAAAGCTAAGGTGATGAGAATGAAAAGTTTAATAGGACTAACCGCAATTTTTTCTGGTCTATTGACATTGTCAAGCATTGGCCAAGAATGTAACAACTTTCACAAAAGAAAGTGCTACGGATCTGACAATCCATACATGAGTTATAACACACAGTCAAAAAGTGGAATGTTTGTATTGGGGCATACATCTGACCTAGTATTTGTAGCGCATTCTGGTCAAGACTATCGCGTAAGCTTATGTCAAGACAAGAAAGTAGAAGAGCTGCTTAAGTTTCAAGTGATTGATTCCAGGAGCAACAACATTTTATTCGACAACCAAGACGCTGCTTTGGATATTCCACCAGCAGAAGGTGAATCAGAAGAAGAAATGGGCTTACCTCAATTCTTCGAATTCAGTGCTGATGCTACTAAAAAAATCATTATTCGAATCACTGCTCCAGGACCACCTCCTGAAGGAGGTGATAGGAAAAAGGGTAAGAATGATGAACCCGATCCAGACGATTTATTCTGTGTTGGAGTTCTCGTTGAGAACATGCCTTCACCGCAACTTGGATTCTAAGAAAATTTAAGCCCTCCTAAGAGGGCTTTTTTATGATCATAATATAATGAGCTTTACACTCTTGACTTTTTGATCACCGTATATTTTTAAGACGTAGATTCCTTTTTGGTATCCTTCTAGATTCAGCAGAACAAAGCCTTGAGAAGTTGCATTCTTCATCGATTCAAGCCTGTATCCTGTTGAGTTGAAAACATCAACGCCTTCAATGATTTGATCACCCGAGGCATTGATGGCTACATTTCCATTGCTTGGATTAGGATACACAATGAATGGCTCGGAATCAGGGGTTTCCGTAATTTCTTCAATGGAGATTGGCTCTACTTCATTTAATCGAGCAAATTGATGTGTCAATCCGAAAAACACATAATAGTCATTTCGAAGCCTCAACGCCTCTGCCCCTCTCAAGTCATTCTTTGTGTTTGGTAAGACAAACCAATCATCGGTTTTAGCTTGGTAATAATAAACTTCTGATAACAGGTTCATTGCACTGTCTTGTCCACCAACTATGATCGCACCGTTCGTTACTACTTCACTGCGCCATTGAAATAAGGCTTCACTATTCTTCGTTTCCATATTCTATAATTAAGCGATAATGCTTTGAAATTTAAGCCAGTAAATTAGAATTAGCTATGAGCTTTAAAGCAACGAACTACAAATAAGTTTAAAAAGAGTGACCGCATCAAAATCGTGTATAAAATATGCTTTAAGATGCAGTTGATAGACACACTCGCTTAACTTCGCAGTCATGGAATTACCATCCAAATTACTCGAGAAAACGGTTTCATATTTTGAGAGCCTTCCAGGAGTTGGAAGGAGAACTGCACTAAGATACACGCTGCAGCTTCTTAAAATGCAAAAGGAAGAGGCGCTCAATTTTGGGGCATCAATAAACAAATTGGTTGAAGAACTAGGTTTTTGTAGCATTTGCCACAATGTTTCTGATGGAGAGATCTGTCAAATTTGTGCTCATCCAAAACGTGACACCGAAACGATTTGCGTGGTTGAGGACCTTAGAGACCTCCTGGCCATAGAAGCAACTTCTCAGTACTATGGGGTTTATCATGTATTGGGCGGTGTGATTTCACCTTTGGATGGGGTCGGACCAAAAGATCTGCATGTTGAATCGCTCGTAAATCGCATTACACATGGAAATTGCAAAGAGGTAATATTTGCACTTCCTTCAACCATGGAGGGTGATACGACAAGCTTTTACATTTTCAAACGTTTAAATGAATTCAACATTAAAACAACAAGCTTGGCAAGAGGCGTGGCAGTAGGAAATGAATTGCAGTATACGGATGAATTGACGCTTGGTCGATCAATTCAAGGTCGACTTCCATACGATAATGCCATGAGGTCATTCTGAGAACGTGAAGCTCAGCGTAATCATAGTCAATTATAACGTTCGGTTTTTTCTCGAACAAGCCATACGTGCGGCCATTAAGGCCAGTGCTCATTTGGAATGCGAAATAATTGTAGTTGACAACCATTCCACCGATGGATCAAAAGAAATGGTGGAGTCTACATTTCCGAACATTCAATACATCTATCTCGAAAACAACTTAGGTTTTTCGAAGGCCAATAATATTGGAATAAAAACATCACAAGGCGAGTATGTTCTGCTGCTGAATCCCGATACTGTGGTTGCAGAAGATGCCTTTGAAACTTCGATAAAGTTTATGGACGCCACACCAAGTGCTGGCGGAATCGGAGTTCATATGATCGATGGCTCAGGGACATTTTTACCAGAAAGTAAACGAGGCCTTCCTACTCCTTCTGCAGCATTTTATAAAATTTTCGGACTATCACTACTTTTTCCGAATTCAAGAAAATTCGGAAAATATCATCTGGGATACTTGAACGAAAACGAAATTCATGAAGTAGAAATTTTGAGTGGCGCTTACATGATGATGCGAAAGGCCGCCCTCGAAAAATCAGGTTTACTCGATGAGACGTTTTTCATGTATGGTGAAGACATCGATCTCTCCTATCGATTGATTAAAGCGGGATATAAAAACTACTATTACCCCAAATCTAGGATTATCCACTACAAGGGTGAGAGCACTAAGAAAGGAAGCGTCAACTACGTATTTGTGTTTTACCGCGCCATGGTGATATTCGCTAAGAAACACTTCGAGAAAAGTCAAGCTTCGCTATTCGGACTTTTGATTAACAGTGCCATCTATTTCAGGGCATCGCTTGCACTTATAAGTAGACTGTTTGGCAAGGTTTGGCAAATTCTCTTGGATGGCGGCTTGGTTTATGGAGTCTTTTTAATCGCTGCTTCCTGGTATGAGGAAGTTGCTCACAAAGATTTTGGACTTCCCTTTATCAGCATTGCTTTATTCGCCTATACGGTCGTTATTTTGATTGTTCTTTTGTATTCTGGCGTATACGATAGAAATTTCAAGTATTTGCGTCTATTGAGGGGATGGTCTTTCGGATTTCTCACCTTATTAGGTATTTATGCCTTGCTTCCTGAAGAATATCGCTTTTCACGGGCCGTTTTGCTCATTGGCAGTGCAGCATCCTTGCTGGGTGGGTTGGCGTGGCGCATGACCTTACATCAGCTGAACAGTCGATTATTCAGTATCGAAAACGGCAACACTGGACGCACCTTAATCGTTGGCAATGAGCAGTCTCTTCAAGATATTAGGACATTTCTCGAAGACCACAGCATCGCCCCCTCTTTTTCTGCCGGCATATTTCTAATTGAGCAAGCGCACTACCCTGTTGGTTTTCTTGGAAACGTTAATCAATTGAAACAAGCTGTAACTGACTTTAGTATTGATGATGTCATCTTCGATACTCGAGTCATCGAAAACTCCAACATGATATCCTTAATGAATGCCCTGAGTAAATCTGGTGTTCAGTTCAAAATGGCTGTTGGCAATCCTTTATTTTTACTCGGAAGTCAAGAGGCAATAGGTGCTCAAGATACCTTGAGTTCAGGGGAACTTAGAAACCTTAACCCTCAATCGATCATACGACTAAAAAGAACTTCTGATCTCTTGGTCTCGATGCTCATGATTCCTTTCTTGCCCCTACTCCTTTTTTTAGTTGATGAAAAAGTAGGGTTGCTTGGGAATGTTAAAAACGTGCTCATAGGCAAGTACAGCTGGGTAGGTTATGATCCTCGAGGTTTGCATAGGGCTTTGCCAAAAATGAGAGCAAGCGTAACCTTTCCGCTAATGAATGTTATCCTTCCCAACAATTCGGAAAATCAAATTGTAAAGGAGAATGTGCGGTACTTAAACCGTTATTCATGGCTAATGGACTTTTCAATAATGATGAAACATATTCATTCTTTAGGTCGATCACCAATAAGTAACTGAAAACATCCTTAAATTTGACCTTTCGATGAGATCAAACTTCAAAACATTTTTACTCCTATCAGTCACCTTTTCTATGCTTGCCTCGAGTTGCATGATACTTGATGGTGGCAATTCGTATCGTAAAAAAAATAAGTGCTGCGGAATAATTAAATGCGATTTGCACCGAAGAAGTCAAGTAAGAAAACACAAAGGAACGGTGAATGCTTCAAAAAAGTACCAAAAAAAGGAACAACGTATCAAGCGTGGTTACTAGCTTATTTGTATATCTTCCTTCTATTTAATTCTTTCTGATATCGTTTGGCGTTATTCACATGTTCCCGATACGAGCTTGAAAAATTGTGGTAGCCAGAAAAATCTTCTTTAGCGCACATAAATAAAAAGTTGTGGTTGGTGGCATTCAGCACTGCATCAATGGAAGAAATTTCTGGAAGCAGGATTGGACCAGGCGGCAATCCCGCATTTTTATATGTGTTGTAAGGAGAATTAATCTCTTTATGAACATTCAGTACGCGTTTGATCGTAAAGTCACCAATGGCATGAATCAATGTTGGGTCAGACTCCAATCTCATGCCTCTGCGTAACCTATTCAAGTACAAACCAGCCACCACAGGACGCTCGTCTTTTTTAGCTGCTTGCTCTGATTGGACTATTGAAGCCAAAGTGGTGATTTCAGATTGGGAGAGATTTAATGCCTTTGCCTTCGCAATGCGCTCATCATTCCAAAATCGCTTGTATTCTCTGGCCATCCTCACCACAAACTCTTCAGCCGTTGTATTCCAATAAAACTCATACGTATTGGGTAAAAACATGGTGAATATGGTCGTTGTGTTAAATCCATACTGCGCGCAGAAAGCGTCATCGGTTAACAGGGCCATCATGGATGCGCTGTCTGCTTCAATGTAATAGGCAACGTTTGCTGCGAGCTCAGCTTTTGTTCTTACCGACCTTAAGATCAATCGAATGGGTTCTTGCTCACCACTGCGCAGCAGGTTTACGAGTTGATTGTTATTCATTCCATCCAAAATCACATACCTACCTGCCTTGATTAGCTCTGGATATTTTTTACGCTTTGCAACCCAATCGAAGGAAGCGCTATCAGTAATGACTTCAAGCGTTATCAGTGAATGAAGCACATCTGAATAATCGGAATTGGATGCAATGAAAAACTCAACTGACGAAGAACCCAATTCAACATTCGGAGCAAAAATCCTTTGATAATAGTCCCATGCCATGTAAGCACCAATCAAAATGCCTAAGAATACTATTGTGAATATGAATTGCTTCGGCTTCATAAAGATCTAAAAAGCTGGTAAAAATGCTGATCGATGAATTCTGCCCCATCCCAAAGCCAACCCTTCTTTGTTCCATTGAGCTGAAAGCCTGCCGATTCAAAGAGTCTAATACTCGAAAAGTTGTTGACCAAAACATCAGCATAAATAGAACATACATCCAAATGATCGAAGCAGAATCTACACAAAATTGTCAGTGCTTCTATGCCAAAGCCTTTGCCTCTAAAAGCAGGGTCTATCAAAATTCCAATACCAACTCTTTTATTGTTCACATCGAAATCGTAGAGATCAATACAACCCACAGATTCGTTGGAGCCATTAATGATCATCAATCGCATTTGTTGATTGATAAAAATATCATTTTCATGCTCGATGAAGTGTTTTACCTCCTCTTCAGAATACGAAGAATTGGTATTTGAAACCAACCAGTGATCGGTATTATTCTCCCATTCAACGATGGTGGCAAAATCTCCAATAGCAGCCTGCCGAAGCGTGCACAATTCTCCTGTCAAAATCATAGAACCACCTCACCTTTAAAAACAAACGTTGCAGCTCCTGTTTTCCAAATATTCTGAAACGAGCCTTGCGCTTTTTCTAAGCGCACATTCAAGTCTCCGCCAACAGCCTTTACATCAATAGACCTGCTCCTCCTTCCCCAATAAACCATGGCCACTGCTGCGGCCGTAACACCTGTGCCGCAAGCCAACGTTTCATTCTCCACTCCTCGTTCGTAGGTCCGAATGAGAAGTGCTCCATCTTTCTCTTCGACAAAGTTTACGTTAACTCCATCGTTCTTAAAACGATCGTTGTACCTGATTTTTCGACCTTCTGAAATCAAATCGAGGGATTCAATATCCTTCACTTTCTTCACGTAGTGGGGAGAACCCGTATCCAACAGTAACGAATCATCATCAATGACCTCAATAGAGTTTACATCAATCATCTTTAGAGCAACAGAACCATCAGGCATAACATCGCCCAAGTGTGGACCATCAACTGCTAAAAAATGAGCGTGATTATCAATAACACCTAGGCTTTTTGCAAACTGAACAATGCATCTACCTCCATTACCACACATGGAACTAAAATTGCCATCAGAGTTATAATAGATCATTTTAAAGTCGTAGCCATCCAACAGTTGCAACAACATTAGACCATCCGCTCCAATTCCAAAATGACGGTCGCACAAGCGCTTCACTAAATTGAAATCGGATTCAGGAAAACTTTTATCTCTATCGTCAATAATGATAAAATCATTTCCAGCGCCTTCGTATTTAAAAAACTCCATTGGTCTGCAATATTCGAAATCCGCTACAAACTTGCATATATCTTAGGGAAATGCATTGGATTTAGACTAACATTAATTAACAGCGCCAGCACAACCGATAAAGGCAATTGCAAGTTATTTTGATACGGAAATCTTAAACGAATAAAACATGAAAAGAATAGCAGGATACTTTTTGGCGGCATTTTTAGGTGGACTTCTATCCTTGGCATCCATATCATACTTTCAAAGTGAGCAGCTGGACAAAATTCAAAAAATTGAAGAGCTAAGAGCCCAAAACTCCGAGAATGAAAATAATCATCACGTATCCTATGGTCTTCCATTGGAAAGTGTTGACTTTGCTGACGCAGCAGAAAAGACAGTTAATGCAGTGGTGCATGTGAAAACTACCTACGAATTGGATGATGGATACTATTCGTTCGATCCTATTCGTCACTTCTTTTTTGGCGATGGTATTTATCAAAAGCAACCCCGAATGGGAGCAGGTGCAGGTTCAGGTGTGATTATGTCAAATGATGGATACATTGTTACGAATAATCATGTGATCGATGGAGCTACAAAAGTTCAGGTAACCACAAACGACAACAAGACTCTTGATGCAACTGTTATTGGTCAAGATCCAAGTAGCGACCTTGCCCTTCTTAAAGTTGAGGGCGAAAACATGCCTAAAATCGAGTTGGGGAATTCAGACAATGTTAGGGTTGGCGAATGGGTGTTGGCTGTAGGAAACCCTTTCAATCTTGAATCAACAGTAACTGCAGGTATTGTGAGCGCAAAAGGAAGAGACATCAACATTTTAGCCAATGGACCTAATGGCATCAGTGCTGTAGAATCATTCATTCAAACCGATGCAGCAGTAAATCCAGGTAACAGCGGAGGAGCACTGGTCAACAGCCGAGGAGAACTTATAGGAATTAATGCGGCTATCAAATCAAATACCGGCTCATACACCGGCTATTCCTTCGCGATTCCGGTGAATATAGTTTCAAAAGTTGTGGAAGATTTATTAGAATATGGTGCAGTGCAACGGGGCTACTTGGGTGTTCAAATTCAGAATGTAACCATGGCACTGGCTGAAGCCGAAGGGCTTAAAGTAAATGATGGAGTGTACATTGCTAGTACGATTGACTTGGGTGCAGCGAAGGAAGCTGGAATAAAAAAAGGTGATATCATCACAAAAATTGCTGAACGCAGCGTGAAGAATGTCACTGAAATGCAAGAGCAATTGAGCAAATTCAGACCTGGAGATGAAATATTGGTTACCGTGGACCGCGATGGACAAACAATGAATATTCCATTGACCCTAAGAAATCAATTTGGTGAAGAAGAATTAACTCCTAAGAATGAATTAGAACTTCATGAAAAGCTGAACGCTTTGATGGAAGACATTGACGATGAAACAAAGGCATTGCTTAAAATAAACAGCGGAGTTCGCATCGCAGAAATTGGAACTGGAAAGCTGAGAAGCGCTGGAATTTCAAAAGACTTTATCATAACAAAAGTGGATCAAATCACCATTAAAGACAAAAAGCATTTAATGGAAGTTCTTGAATCGAAAAGTGGTGGAGTACTCATTGAAGGCGTTTACCCCAATGGTAAAAAAGCGTATTACGGCTTTGGACTTTAATAAAACTTTTTCCTAGAATCTACGTTTAACGGACTATTCACGTCTATATTAAGAGAACTATAACTAAACGTTGCCTGCATTAGGAAAAACAAATACCTTTGCAGCCCCGTTTAGGACATACTAAAAAGAAGGGAAAAAGAATATGAGGCAGTTAAAGATTACTAAGTCAATTACTAATCGCGACAGCCAGTCGCTTGACAAGTACTTGACAGAGATCAGTCGTGAAGACATGATCAACGCTGAACAAGAAGTTGAACTAGCTAAACTCATTAAGAAAGGTGATCAAAGAGCCTTGGACAAATTGGTGAGAGCAAACTTGAGGTTCGTAGTTTCAGTTTCCAAGCAATATCAAAACCAAGGTCTTACCCTTCCAGACTTGATCAATGAAGGAAATTTGGGCCTTATCAAAGCCGCACAGCGATTTGATGAAACCAGAGGTTTTAAGTTTATTTCTTATGCTGTTTGGTGGATTCGTCAATCTATTCTTCAAGCCATTGCTGAGCAGTCAAGAATTGTGAGACTTCCATTGAACCAAGTTGGTTCTTTGAACAAGATCAATAAAGTGTTTGCTCAATTGGAGCAAGAATTGGAGCGTCCTCCAGTAGCTGACGAATTGGCTTCAGCGCTTGAGATTCCAGAAGACAAGGTAAAAGATACAATGAGTGTATCAGGTAGACACGTGTCTGTTGATGCTCCATTGAAAGAAGATGAAGACTTCAGTCTACTAGATTTAATCAGCAACAACGAATCACCTAGTGCCGATGGAGAGTTGATGAGAGAATCTCTTCAAAGAGAAATCGAGCGTTCATTAGAAACACTGACTGAAAGAGAAAGAGACGTGATTCGATTATTCTTTGGTATTGGAATGAATCATGGACTTACATTGGAAGAGATTGGTGACAAATTTGACTTAACACGTGAGCGCGTGCGTCAGATTAAAGAGAAAGCGATCAGACGACTCCGTCAGAATTCGCGAAGCCGACTCTTAAAAATGTATCTAGGAGAATAAAACAAACTGAAAGGGCCGTGAGAATTCACGGCCCTTTTTCATTTCTACTTCACAAACTATAAATCAACTTTAAAACAAATGGAATCTAAGGTAGCCACCAACTATCAGAGTAATTTCAGCGCTTATGTCAATAATGAAAAAGCGGCTGTAAGTCTTCAAAGCAGTATCGGACAATTGTTGTTCGAAAAAGGCATCGAACTCGTGTTATTCAGAAATCCACTTTTAGACATTAGTATTTCTGAAATTTTACAATTACACGATTACGCAAATGAAATTGTAAATAAGCCCATTAATGTTCAAGATACTGCTGCATTAGCACGTGAGCTTTTGAACATGGAACTTGCCCCTTCCAAATTAGACATCGGCTTGTTGGCTGCTGAGTATCATGCAGAGAAAGCGACAGATTATAAAGGATTCTTAGAAGGTAAGTTGGCAGGGTTTGGTTTAGATGCGCGAGAGCCGTTGAGTCCCAAGGATGTTGTGCTGTACGGTTTTGGCAGAATTGGGCGACTAGCTGCTCGATTGCTCATTAAATCTGCGGGCAGAGGTCAACAATTGAGGTTAAGAGCAATCGTTGTGAGAAAGATCGACAAGGATCAATTGAGAAAAAGAGCACACTTGCTTAGAAACGATTCTGCTCACGGCCCATTCAAAGGCTCAGTAGTTGAAGATTATGAAAACATGGAATTGATCATCAATGGTCAACGTGTGAAGTTCATCGCTGCGAACAATCCTGAAGATATCGATTATACTGCCCATGGCATCAATGATGCCCTTGTCATAGACAATACAGGAGTGTTTAAAGATAAAACTGCATTGAGCCGACACCTTCAATCGAAAGGTGTAAGCAAAGTGCTATTGACTGCTCCTGGAAAAGAAATACCAAACATTGTATATGGTGTTAATCACAAATCGATTGATTTGGAAACTGACAATATTATTTCCGCTGCGTCATGCACCACCAATGCAATTGTTCCAGTATTGAAGGTGATTCACGATTCTTTAGGGGTGAGCAAAGGTCATATCGAAACCGTTCATGCTTACACCAATGATCAAAACCTTCTAGACAACTTACACAAGAATAGCCGAAGAGGGCGATCAGCAGCAGTGAATATGGTGATTACGGAAACTGGTGCTGGAAAAGCGGTGACCAAAGTTATTCCTGACTTAAAGGATAAGTTGACTGCCAATGCCGTAAGAGTGCCTGTGCCTAATGGTTCATTGGCCATTTTGAGCTTAACAGTTAACAAAGAGACTACATTGGCTGAGGTAGATGCTTTGATGAAAGACGCAGCGCTTAGAGGAGTTCTTGTGAATCAGATCAATTACAACATCAATGAAGAATGCGTATCGAGTGATATTGTAGGTAATTCATGTTGTTCAGTATACGATAGTAATGCTACCATTATACACCCCGATGGAAAAAACATCGTTCTGTATGTTTGGTATGACAACGAATTCGGATATACTAAACAAGTGTTGAGATTAGCAAAACACATCGCAAAAGTGAGACGATTGATTTACTATTAATCAATATTGGATGATTAAGAAAAGGCTGTTCATAATTGTGCAGCCTTTTTTATTGCAATCCGATTGTAATCGTGAAATTTACAGCATGATCAAAAGGATTTGGAATAACCTGCCGTGGTTTATGAAAACTCGTTACGCCTTAACCTTTGGGGCATTTATCATATGGATGATGTTCTTTGATCAGCATAACATGATCAGACAAATTGAATTGAGGGCTGAATTGTATCAATTAGAATCTGACAGAGAGTATTACCAAGAGGAAATCATCAGCATCAAGGAAGATTTGGATGAACTGCTTTCAGATAATTCCAAGCTTGAAAAATTTGCCCGCGAAAAGTACTTCATGAAAAAGCCCAATGAAGAGATCTTCGTTTTTGTCGCAGAAGAATGATCATAGCCTCCGATTTCCTTGGTTCTCCTCTTTCATTTGTTCGTTGAGTAGCTTAAAATCAACTTCACCACGCTGCATAACTAAGTGGCGAACCAGCACAAGAGCTCTTTTAATTCTAATCTCCGGATTTTTCACATTATCACTCCAATGAATCAGGGTTCGTTGTTTTCCTGGCGTTAGCTTTTCGAACCACCTGCTTCCCTCCTGCTCTTGGTGCAATACTTCGCTGAGTTCTTCACTCATCGGAAAAGCGTAAAAGTTCTTTACACCATTCCCATTAAGTTTGATATTCAGTAAAGGGGTTGCCCTTATTTTAAGTCCTTCTCGGAAAGGTTGAGGTTTTTTCCTCGCTCGTCCTTAATCCTCCAGTACGTGCGATCTATTTTTGGAATCTTTTTATCAATAGTAACTGCGTAATCCCGAAATTTTTCATTGGTAGTCTCATTCGCAAATGAACGACCAATCACCGCAGTAACCGCTTTTGTAATCTCTTTTATGTCAGCCTCCGTTAATTTAGAGTGCTCTTCGATGCTGCATTTTTTCACACCCAAGAAACTGCAAGGTCCAAAATGGTTTTCTCCCAGCGACTTGTATATGATCACATTCGTATCGTTAAGAACTTGATTTGCAGCGAACTCTCTTTCCTCTTTCTTGGAAGAAGCCAACATTTTTTCAATTGCAATCAGATTTTCAACGATATCAGATCTTTTCTTTACTAAGTTCATAATTGCTCAAGTCATTCTATTACTACGAGGCTAACATAAATCAATTATAACATACGACCCATTTATATTCTAGGTAGTTCTTAACGATGGGTTGTTATTATTGACTTCTATCTACAGTCTTTTCAACATTTTGAACCAGAAGTTGTGCGATCACAAGCTCAAGAAATAATATCACGTAGGTATTTGTATAAGATTTGACAGCGATTTAAATCTATCCTGGCAGGAAAAAGATGCTCTAATTTTACTTGGATACTATCTTCGCTTCATGAGCACAAACGATTATTTGGAATCTTTTCCAAAGGATACCACGGAAGCTTGGAGGACGCGTGTGGAACCTGACTTGAAAGGAAAATCATATCAAGACTATCTTGTATGGAATAGCCAAGAAGGTTTTGAGATTGATGCTTGGCAAAATACTCGCCCCTCCTCCATTCCTAATTTGATCGCATCCAAATCTCCATGGAAAATTGTTGAACCCATTTTTTCAAATGATGCTCAGTCGGCAAATGAAATTGCTCTTCGCGCATTGAATACTGGAGCTGAGGCAATTTGGTTTCATAAAAGTTTTCTTGGCGCAGCCGCCCAAGTAGCTTCCAAAGGGATAGATCGGAGTATCGCACCTGTATTCATTAGAGGAGAAAACACGATCGACCCTTATCACTCTCTACTGAAAAATGGGACATTACCTGAAGAATTTGGTATCGCAGAAACGATCTACTTTGATGGAAATCGGATGCGCGAACGCGGAGCAAATACTATTGATGAGCTAGCCCTATTGTTATCACAAGCCATTGCCTATGGTGAAAAAACAAATTACAATAAAGAACCTCTATTTCTTATAGGAGTGGATAATGCTTTTCTAACGGAAATCGCAAAACTCAGAGCGTTGCGCTGGTTATGGAAATCTGTTCTTGTCAAAGCAGGAAAAACACCCAAAAATGCAAATATCCTTGCTCAAAATTTGACGGTGAACTATGCTCGAAATGATGAACACACGAATATCCTGAGGGCCACATCTTCTGCGATGTCAGCCATTATTGGTGGAGCACAATTTGTGATGATTGAACCTTGGAACAATCGTTGGAAAGAAGCCAACGAGTTCAGTGCTCGTATCAGCAGAAATATTCAAAATTTGCTCAAAGAAGAGGCTAGATTGAATCGTAATCTCAATCCAGCAGACGGCTCCTACTTCATAGAAAACCTTACCGTTAAAATTGCTGAACTCGCATGGGAAAAAGTTCGCATGATTGAGCAATCTGGAGGTTTTGTTGCCTTAGCACAAAGCGGTAAATTAAAGGATATGCTTTCCGCATCTGCTGAAAAACAATTGAAAGACTTTCAAAGCAACGCGTCTATTCTACTTGGCGTGAATAAATTCAACCCAGCAGAGCGAAAAGCTGAAGCCCCCAACTCAGGCAGTCATTATGAGCTCCTACCCAATGTAATGAACATTCCATTTACCCTTCAAAACCAACAGTCATGAGCAAGTACGGCACGATAACTTTTGAAGAATTGGTAAAAACTACCATTGCAGAAACTAGAACTTCAATTCATGATTATTGGGATGCTCCAGAAGGAATAAAAGTTCCAATAATACAAGACGCACTTCCCGACTCTGCTCTGCCCCATTTAGTCTCAGGCGCAGGCTCTGCTCCTTTTTTGAGGGGCCCATATGCAAGCATGTATGCCATCAGACCGTGGACAATAAGGCAATATGCTGGATTCAGTACGGCTGAGGACTCCAATGCGTTTTATCGAAGGAATTTAGCTGCAGGACAGAAAGGACTATCGGTTGCATTTGATTTAGCCACACACCGAGGCTATGACAGCGATCATGAGCGTGTAAAGGGCGATGTGGGCAAAGCAGGAGTGGCGATCGATACGGTAGAAGATATGAAGTTGCTCTTTGATCAAATTCCACTTGATCAAATGTCGGTCTCAATGACGATGAATGGGGCTGTCATACCCATCATGGCGTTTTTCATTGTTGCAGCTGAAGAACAAGGAGTGGCACCAGAGGCGCTCACAGGCACAATTCAAAATGACATTCTCAAAGAATTCATGGTACGCAACACATACATTTATCCTCCGCAACCTTCCATGCGGATTATTGGTGACATTTTCCGTTATACTTCTGAAAAAATGCCAAAATTTAATTCCATAAGTATATCTGGATACCACATGCATGAGGCAGGAGCCACGGCAGACATTGAGTTAGCCTATACCCTGGCCGATGGTCTCGAGTACATTCGAACGGGAATTACTGCAGGATTAAAGATTGACGAATTTGCACCTCGGCTATCGTTCTTTTGGGGAATCGGCATGAACCATTTTATGGAAATTGCTAAAATGCGAGCGGGTCGTGTGCTGTGGTCGCGCATTGTTAAGCAATTCAATCCATCTAAGGAAAAAAGCATGGCTCTTCGAACGCACAGCCAAACATCTGGATGGAGCTTAACAGAACAAGATGCCTTCAACAATGTGGCTAGAACAAGCATCGAAGCACTTGCAGCTGCAATGGGCGGAACCCAGTCATTGCATACGAATTCGTTGGATGAAGCCATTGCACTTCCCACTGATTTCTCAGCTCGAATCGCAAGAAACACCCAGCTGTTCTGGCAACTAGAAAGTGACATCACAAAAGGAATCGACCCTTGGGGGGGCTCGTATTATGTAGAAAAACTCACTGCTGAACTGATTGAAAAAGCTTGGAAGCACATCGAAGAAGTTGAAGCCTTGGGCGGCATGACCAAAGCCATTGAAGCAGGTGTACCTAAAATGAGAATCGAAGAGGCCGCTGCTCGCAAACAAGCCGGCATCGACAGCGGACAAGAAATCATTGTTGGTGTAAACCGCTTTGAGATTGAGGATGATACGGAGCTGGATATTTTGGACGTAGACAACACAAAAGTCCGCACATCTCAAATTGAGCGCATCAATACTGTGAAAGCACATCGAAATTCGAATGATGTTAATAAGGCGTTGGAAGCATTGGCAAGTTGCGCGCAGTCAGGCCATGGCAACTTACTTGAACTTGCCATTGCAGCTGCCAGGGCAAGGGCCACTTTAGGTGAGATCAGCTATGCAATGGAAAAAGCATTTGGACGTCACAAGGCAGAGACAAAAACAATTAGCGGAGTATATTCAGGTGCCATGAAACAAGACAAAAATTTTGAAGATGCCCATGCCCTAGCCGAAAAAGTAGCTCAACTGGATGGAAGACGGCCACGAATATTGGTTGCAAAAATGGGTCAGGACGGTCACGACCGGGGCGCAAAGGTGATTGCATCTTCTTTTGCAGATATTGGTTTCGATGTGGATGTAGGACCACTCTTCTCAACTCCGTCCGAAGTCGCTAAGATGGCCATGGAAAATGACGTACATTTTGTAGGTGTAAGCTCTTTGGCTGCAGGACATAAAACACTGGTGCCTGAATTGATTAACGAGCTGAAGCTTGTTGGACGAGAAGATGCCATTGTTGTGGCTGGTGGAGTTATTCCGAAACAAGACTATCAATTTCTTTATGACGCTGGTGTTGCCGCAGTTTTCGGTCCAGGAACAGTGATCAGTCAGGCTGCTATCTCTTTATTAAATACATTAATCGACCGCTTGAAGTCTTGATGGTTCGTTTTATCAATTGAAAATCCTTTCAATCAGGGAAAAGCGCCATTTAGCCATTCAAAACTCATGTTCGCTAATCCAACGTTGTCAGCTTCGCAATGAAGCTATCTTAGCCTCTGTTTATGAAAGTTTCCTTTCATAACACTTGAATAAGGATATATGTAACAATTATATATGTCGTCATCTACGGAGGATGATTCTCTTTTTGAAGGAGTGATGAGCTTTATTGGAACGGAGAATTCAAAAAAGGCGCCTTAGGGCGTCTTTTTTATTTCGGTTGAATCAATCAGAAACCAGCATTCCAAATTATGGAAAAACACAATCAATATTGGAATAAACCTTTTCTAAAATCAACTATATAATACTGATTAATAAGAGATTAATTAATTGGCATAGTTTCCGTTTAGCAGAAACAAACCAATTGAGATGAGATTTTTAGTGATCGCGTTATTTATGTTATTTGTTCAGACAAAAGTGTTCTCTGCTGAACTCCCTTCCATCTTTTTCAATTTCCATATTCAATCAAGGAATCAAAGCAATGATCAGAAAAATATTGTTTTTGTAACAGCGATATATGATAGCACATTCATTGAAATCATTGACGATCATGCTGATGGAGATAATGATGATAGCTACAAAGGTTACCTTATGGCTGGTGAGGTATACATAATTGATATCGAGGATAACGCGATCAATGATAATGCACCTTATTTTTCTGAAGGTAAACAAATAGATGACGGAGATTTTCTCATCATTTTAGCTAGCAAATTGGTTTATACTTCCGGTTCAAATGAGCCCCAATGGCAGCTCAACTCCTCACCTTCCATAGATCGCTCATCCAATGGAAACCAATTTATTTATCATGCTGATAGTATTAGCAAAAATGTAGGCAACTTGAATTTTGTTGTATTCGAAGAGCAAACCGAAATTATAGTAAGAGACATTACCATTTTGAAGTCTGCTACCAAGTACTTAAACGTTTTACAGTTATTACCCGATAGTAACCTTATACATCAAACAGTGGATAAAGGCATATATGTTTTCCCTGTACATTCTTTAGAGAAAAACAGTTTTGAAGTTGGGCATACCTACTTGATAGAATCCAATAAAACCATTGATATTCAAAGAGAATTAGACCTTACCTCGTGGAATTCAGAGAAGAGTTTAGTTTTTCAAACGCAAGCAAAACCGTTATTTTATTTAACATTACCCAAAGAAAAACGGAACGAGCAAAAATTTAGAATTATTTCATGCCATGCAGCAAACAGTATTACGATAGAGCAATTTTGTAGCGGCACATGGATAATGATTCAACATTGGGAATTAGAAAAAATGGATCATATTGAATGGACTTATAAGCCTTTAGAAGCCAATTCATCTCCTGTATTTAGGGTAAGATGCTCGAATGAAAATAGCATCACATTATTCGCGCAGCGATCTTTTGAAACGTCAGTAGATTATAATTCCAGCAAAAGTATTGCTGCTGTGCCTATTGACGAGGATTAATAAAATAGAAAAAGAGTGAATTGACGGGCATCTGTTAGTTGTTCCATTTTGCTATATCTTCTAAAATCACGGTGAGCATTTGTGCATATTGATTGATCAAACTAACCAATTTCTCATCATCTATTCTTTCCTTCGAATGCGTTTCAATCTCTCGCACAACTGGCATAAGCTGTTGAATGGATAAATTGTCAATACTCGGTTTCATGCGATGTGCAACTTTTCTTAATGTTTCAAAGTCTTGCGCTTTCATAGCAGCATTCATTTGATCTATTGAACTTTGGCTTTGTTCAATAAAAACCTTGACCATTTTTTGCACAAAATTTTGATCTAGAAATATTATTTTGGGTTCTTCGTCTAATGCATTAATGCAATCTAAGCCACTTGCATATTTGAGGATGCTTGTAAAACCTAAATTGCGAATCGCCTTCTCATAGAGTTCAATTGTAATGTCATCATCATCAACGAGGAATATCTTTGGATTGAATTGACTCAGCGTTTCCATGGTTTGTTTTGTTCAGTATTAATCCATTGGCATACCAATTAAGTAAAACAAGACTTATTTCCTGATAAACAGCCGCTTATAGTAGACGCAAGCAATACCACAATCCTGAATTTGGATTCTTTTTCCAAGATTCGGAAACAGTAAACCAATCAAAATCTATTTCTGAAACAAGCCTTTCGGAATCTGCTCAACCTCAGAAGCACAGCATTAAATGAAATGAATACCAATGAGGGCAACGCGTAAATCAACGATTGAAGCGAATTCTTGCTATCAGGCTTAATCGAGACAAGTCAGGAGAAAACTTGTATGTACTATCAGACTCATCGCAAAGTACTACTGAAGATTTTCTAAAGTTCCTTCTCTCTTTTAACGATAAGCACTTCATCATTTTCAAGTTCGAGGTATCCCATCTCGTAGCAGAAATGATAGATCGACCCTGTTTTTGTTTCGTAGATGTGAGTAAAATAATTAAAGCTAAACCCTTTAGATAGCAATTTATCGCGTGATGTTTTTGTTTTGTCATTTGGGTTCAACTCAGCCAAAATTCTGCGATTTTTTCGCAGTGTATTATTGATGTTTCTCACCAAATTATTCGCGTCACTGTTGTTTCTATTGTTATAGGTGTTTCTGCATTGGTCACTGCAAAATTTCTTGTCAGCCCTGCCAACAAGCTTATCTCCACACTCTAAACAATTTGTTTCCATAGCTATAGACTCAAAAATAGAGTTTACATTATAAATCTCAAATAAGAGAAATCGTCACCTTGAACCCTTTTAGATTAAATTTGAGCAAACTGAAATCATTTCTTATGCGAACCCTGAGCATTCTTCTACTTCTATTCACCATTCATTCACTTGCAATTTCTCAAACACAAGTGGTGACCACCCCAAGAACAAGTCCGCGAGCTAAAATCTCGCAAACGGTAGGCATCACGGAAGTCACAATTGACTATTCAAGGCCTGGTGTAAGAGGTCGTGAGATTTGGGGTAGTTTAGTTCCATACGGAATGCACAATCCTGGATGGGGAACAGCAAAAAGCGCACCTTGGAGAGCAGGTGCTGATGAAAACACGGTCATCACTTTTTCAACTGATGTTACGCACAATGAGTTGCTGTGAAGGCCGGCACGTATGGATTGTTTATGGTCATTGAAGTAGATGGAGCTGTTGAAATATTGCTTTGCTCCAACAGCCAAAGTTGGGGAGCCTATTTCTTCGATGAAAACAAGGTGGTTCCAAGGGCAAATTCATCATGGCAGGAGCATCCATTTACTAAATATCTAGAGTTTGAATTCAACGACTTTACCGAAACTAGTGTTTACTGCGCTCTGAATTGGGAAGAAAAATCGATTCCATTTGAAATTGAAGTAGACAACAATAAAACAGTGGTAGAACAGTTACGAAATGACCTAAGAGGAACAGCTCGCTTTTCATATGTTGGTCCGCTAGAAGCTGCAGAATGGTGCGTAAATAATGGGGCCAATTTGGAGGAAGCGCTAGAATGGGCAAAGTTAGCTGTGACCATGGATCATCAGTTTCAAACATTGAAGGTGAAAGCTGCTGCCGAATATGCGCTCGGTAAAAAAATCGAAGCCGAGGCTACAATGAAAGAAGCCATGCCTTTGGCTAATATTTTTGAACTGCATAGCTACGGCAGGCAGTTGATTACCGAAGGAAAAGTAGACCAAGCCATGGAAGCATTTAAAACGAATGCCAAATTACATCCCAATACGTGGCCGGTAAATTATGGAATGGCTCGAGGATTATCTGCTAAAGGCGAATACGCGAAGGCTGCAGAATTCCTGAAGAAGGCTGAGGCGAACTGCCCCGATGACGTGAACAGAGAAATCATCAAAAAGAACATCGAAAAGCTTAATCGCAAGGAAGACATCAACTAATTTAAGCCCTGCCTCAAATAGATTTCACTCTATAGAGAATGTAGAGTACTTTAGCCAAATGCTATCGAAGAAAGCGAAATATGCCATGTTGGCCTTGGTGCACTTGGCGAAACATCAAGACCAAGGGCCAGTACTTATCAGTAAGATTGCTGAA
>Ga0255752_10002508_pt1 | contig 19993 bp, 13 predicted proteins | sample 011ome_25_FD_179952 | JGI IMG/M metagenome (GOLD analysis project Ga0255752, IMG submission 179952) | Coastal salt marsh microbial communities from the Groves Creek Marsh, Skidaway Island, Georgia - 011512CT metaG (version 2) | ecosystem: Environmental > Aquatic > Marine > Intertidal zone >... | reverse complement strand
AAGAAGAAGAAGAAGTTTTTCTCGAAGCGAACGACGACAACAACGTTACGACGACAACAACGCCAATTGCAGCAGCATCAGCAGGAACAGCCGCCGCCGATCTCGAAGACCCCCACGCTTCTCTCATTCGCAAAGCCAAGGGTAAAAAATTCTCCGAGTGCGCCTTGTGCTTAGACGCTCCCGTCCAAGCGGTACTCATCCCGTGCGGCCACGCGTGCACGTGCAGAAAGTGCTGCAGACGCCTACGCCGGTGCCCGATATGCAGAGTCGTGATTGAACGACGGCAGAAGTTATATCTCGGCGGCTCCTAAAAAAAATGTACCAACAACATCGTGAATACGTTTAGAAAGCGTATGAGGGAAAAGCGAGTTCAGCGACGCGCGATGAACAATCGCCGTTTGTACAACAACAATTTTACACTAACAATTATATCATCACCGCTTATTCCTTCTTGTTATATCATTATTATTATCATTAAATCTGCTAAATATACGTAGTATTATACGCGTTCGCTATCTCGACATTTCTCTCTCTGTTTCTCCCTCTCTCTCGCTAAAAATCACACATCAATCCGCTCTCTTTCCGCTACATCCCACCAGACCCACCCCCGTTGCTATACTGTTTCAAAACCACTTGGCTGATCATCCTCGTCGCGTCCACGTACCGTTCCGTGCACTGTTCCAAGCATTTCCTCTCGTACGAACTCAACGACGACGACGGTTTCGAGACGCACAATTTGAAGCATTTTTCCCGAACTGTCGTGAAGAACTCTTGCGCGTACGCGTTCGCCAGTTCCGCTTGGACTTGGTGCATGACTTCCTCCGGTTGAGGTTGCGACATTCTTGTTTTTATTCTTATTCTTCGTGTGGTATTCGTCTCCAACGCAACAGTCGTCGTGTAAAGTGATGTTTCTCTGCCCTTCTTTCTCCACGCTTCAAAGAGTTAGGGTTGAACACCCTAAATTAAAAGTCGTTCCATTTTCGCCTGAAATTTCTTCCCCAGAACTGCCTTTTTAAAGCGCGCGCTGCAACGTTTCACCCGTACTCGCGCTCTCGACGCTCGACCGAGTAAAGACAACAAAGAAGATATGACTCGCGCGACGCTTCCTGGGATTGTTCCCGTTGAAAACGATGATGAGAATACTAAGAAGAAGAACAACAAAAAGAACAACAAAAGAAAGATGAAAACCAAAATCGCCGCCAAAATCATCGACGAGGAGCTCCACAACCTCAAGAAGAAGTACTACGCGTCCGCCTCCGGACGCTCCTTAAAAGAGACGATATCTTCGAAAAAAGATACCATCAGCGACAAGAAAACGAGAGGAAAATTCGAACGCGCGATGGAGTTGGACGAAAGCGCAGCTTTGGAGAACGCGAGACGAGAACGATACCTCTCGATGGAACCGTCGGGTGTTTTAGAGGCGGAAACGGAGAAAGGCGAACGGACGTGGCGGTTTCAACAGAGCGAGATTATCGCGCACGTGGATGTGAACGCGAAGAAGAAAGCGTTTGATTTACGTTTGGAAGGGTCTGGCCCGTATAGGTCTGTTGATTTTTCGCCGAACGGGCAACATTTGGTCATCGGCGGGAGCGGCGACGGCGGGCACGTGGCGAACGTGGAGTGGAACAAGCATAAACTGTTGAGCGAGATTTATTTGGACGAGAACAAGGACGATGAGAATATGAGAGAGGTAGGGGTAATACCTGCGGTGAAATGCGTGAAGTATTTACACAACACGGAGTTTTTCGCGGTGGCGCAGACGAAATACACGTACATTTACGATAAGAGAGGGTTGGAGATTCACCGGTTGGATAAACACAGAGACGTGTTCGCGATGGATTTTCTGCCGAAACATTTTTTGTTGACGACGGTTGGGAGGGAAGGCATCGTTCGGTGGCAAGATACCACGCACGGGGAGATTGTCGCCGAACACAGAACAAAGTTAGGGAAGTGCTCGGTTCTGAGACGATCGGAGTATAACGCGGTGACGCATTTAGGGCATTCCAACGGCACCGTGACGTTGTGGTCGCCGAATCAAGGTCAAGCTTTGGTGAAAATGTTGTGTCATCGAGGACGAGTGAACGCGTTAGCGCTCGACCAAAGCGGTCGGTACATGGCTACGACTGGGTTAGATTGTCAAATTAAAGTTTGGGATTTACGTAAATACCAAGAGTTGCACGCGTATTACGCGCCGACTGAGGTGAAAGCGATGGATATCTCCCAACGAGGCATGTTGGCGATTTCGTACGGCTCGAGAGTGCAAATATGGAACGAGGCTTTGACGACGAAGGCGAAATCGCCGTATTTAAACCATCAATTTGTGAACGGGAGTAAAGTGTTCGACGTGAAGTTCTGCCCGTACGAGGACGTGTTAGCCGTTGGACACTCCAAAGGCGTCACGAACATTCTCGTCCCGGGGTCCGGCGAACCGAACTACGACACGTTCGTCGCCAACCCGTTTGAAACCAAAAACCAACGACGAGAGATGGAAGTCGCGAAGTTATTGGATAAGCTCCCCTCAGAAATGATTCAGCTCGATCCAAACGCTATCGGCCAATTGAGAGACGTCCCGAAAGAGGTACAAAAAGAACGCCGCGAAGCCGCTTTGCGCGCGGAAATGGAAGCCAAAATGAAACAACGAGAAAAGAACGAATCCAAGACGAAAATGAAAGGTAAAAACAGAGCGAGCAAACGCTACCGAAAGAAGCAAATCAACGTCATCGACGACAAAATGATGGCCAAATTAGAAGCAAAGAAAGCGAGGGAGGAAGGGTACAAGAAACGCGCCAACGAACAAGGTCGGGCGAAACCGGGCGTTCGAGCCGGAGCGGCTTCGGACGCGCCGAGGAAACCGGACGACGCGCCGGACGCGTTGCGTCGGTTTTATAAGTAGTAAAAGTAGCAGCAAGAGTAAGAGTAAAAGTAAATTGTAGCACATGCTCGTAGAATAATACTGTAACAGTACTCTTCAAAAGGTCACCTAAAAATTGCTTTTCACCTACCAATTGGTCATTAATTGCTCACACTACTCAGTCACGTAAAAGTCTCAAGCTTCGACCCCCACAAAACGCGCTGAACAAAAGAGACAAAAAGCGAGGAGCACGTGTTACTCCCATCATCCAAACCCACTTTTTGCGGCGAAAGCGTCGGTTTTATGATCCCTTACGACCCCGGGAAAGATGAATTGAATAGGGGAAAATCAACAAATTCAAATTGGTGGCATAAGTGCGTTCGATTTATAAAGAGCATCAACGACTTCGAGGAGCAACCAGAGGAGCACTCGCGAGTGGGTTCAAAGAACGATCACGTGTTAACGTACGACCCGTCCGTTTCGGAACATTTCCACGCGCTCAAAATCCTCGGTCGGACGATTACTTTCGTCAAGAATGTGAGTTTGCTCTTAGCGGTGGTCGTTCTGGCGACGCTGGCGGTGACGCGGACGAACATCGTGATCGTGACGGAAACGGAACCTTCGTTTGAAAGATACGAGTACTTGAGATCAAATTCTGAACGGTATTTACAACTTACGTGCGCGACACAAAACGACACTTTGACGTTGGGGAGTTTCACGGAGGGGATTTTTGAACAGAGCGACGCGTGCGAGTGGCTATACGCCAACGCGGCGAAGACGTACCAATCTGCGAGAGACGTTGGATTCTTAACGGTGAACGCTCGCGATGGTTTTTTGGTCCGGAAAGGGAAGTGGCGGGACGTGAACGCGTGCGCGATGATTGGACAGGGAGAGGCGTGCGAAGCCGCGGTTGAAATGTGTGCGGTCGGGAAGCGATTGCTGACGAATACGATGACGGATTTCCACGCCAGTTTGTTCCCGCTCAATCGCCTGGCGGAGGAGGAGTTTTTGAATTCCGTAATCAAAGCGCAGCTGAACGCGAGCGTGACGGCAAATTTGGCGAGCATTCGAGCCCCGACGCAGATGTTGAATTTGTGGGCGAACAATAACATCCCGAGATTAGGCGCGTTTATGCAGATGCATAAAAACGCGATTCAAGCGATGCGAGTGAAGTCAGGGCAAGACGCGCCGCTGACGAGCGTGTTTGAGAAAGAGTGCGCAAGAGTGACGTCGACGAGCGATCCTTGCGTGGCTGCGGATTTAGGCAACGGCGTGTGCGATAAGAAGTGCAACATGGCGGAATGTTTATTCGATGGTGGCGATTGTTTCATCGCGGACGAAAGCATTTGGCCGACGAAACAAACGTTCACGACGGACGCGAATACCGATCCGATTGAGGAGAAAGAGTCATACATGTCCTACAGCGCGTTTGCGGCGAAAGTGAGCAGTTTAAACGAAAAGTACGACGAGTCAACCGTCAACGCGGCGTTTAATCCTTCGAACGCGGACGGGTGGGACGTTCGTTACGTGCCGGTAATTTCCGCTCCTGCGAATTTACACGCAAGCTTCGATACCGCTTCGGTGTTTTCGGTTCTAGGATCCGAATCGCGCCGATTCAATTATTGCGGTAACCCGGCGGAGTGGTCGAACGTGAAAGTTGTCGAACGAGACCCTTCGCGCCAAATGAGCCAAGCGCAATTTGCGGTCGCGTTTGCCGCCGTCGAACAGTATTTCAACTTTCCGCACGTTGTCGCCAACGCGAGCGTGACTAAACCGGAGAGAAGCGGGGAGTGGAAATTGCCGCTCTTGTTGAACTATTTAGCCGCGTGTGACTTGGAAATTCGGACCATGAGTCTTAAAATGTTCACTTCGTTAAACTCAACGGAGACGAAAATCTGGTCGCAATGGATCGAACAAGTCGGCACAGCGCTCGAACGCGCGTGCGGCGACGTCAACGAACACTGGCGCAAAACCGAAAAGCTTACAGAACTGTGCGAGGATTTGTCCTTTTGGAAATTTTCTTCCTCTTTGAGCATAAATACCTTCATCATGTATTACTTCTTCGAGGTTTCGTATTTCGCCGAGTCGGCGATTGAGAACTCGGGCTCGTTGTACATGATGGGCCTGGATCTTGGATTGAAAAAGAACGAGACGCACGGATGGGCGGTGTATCCCTTCACGTCGTACGAGAAATACTTTGAGTACGCGAACGTGTTGTCGTGCACGTATTCGGAAGACCAAAAACCAAGTCTCGGAATGTTTATAACGGTTCTTTTAGGTCTGTACGGTGGAATCAGCGTATTCGCGCAAAGCGTTGGCGTTGCGACGTACAACGCGATGCGTGTATTAATCTTAAGAAAGAGCAACCGTCATCATCATCAAAGTGGTACCTTATTACCTCCAGTCAAGTAGAGTAATGTGATGATTGATGATATTTAGTATTTATCATGCGAACGCGAAAGTGTTGTCGTCGTAGTAGTTAGTTACATTTCTAAATGTAGTCGTAGAAAAGTGTGCTCTAACTAAAATTTACGCTTCCTCCCACTCTTCCTCTTCTTCTTCCTCCTCCTTCTCCCCGGCTGCCGGTTTCATCTCCACGTCTCCACCTTCTTGTCGCGCCGCCGCCACTAACTCTTCCTCTTTCTCGCGCTCGTCTTCTACTTTCGCCTTTGCTTGTTCGGTCGTATCTCTTTGCTGCGCTTGCAACGCCGCCAATAACGCCTTCGCGTATTGCTCTTGCACCGCATCCGTCGTCTCTTCCTTTTCGGCGGCATCCGCGCCTTCAATTTTCCGTTTCTTTGCATCTTTACCTTGTTCGTCCACTTGCAACTCTCTCGTGATCCATTCCGGCATTTCTTTTTTCTCTTGACCGTCGTCTCCACCACGATTCGTCGTTTTGTCGCCGTTCTCGCCGCCGATTTGAATCTCAAACGTCGTCTCTTCCAATCTCTGCTCAAACGCTTGCGTCCCTCGAGCGACGCCGATGGACCCCCAATACCCTTGACCACCAGCTTGTCCCATCGCGGCGGCTTCTCTCGCTTCTTTCGACCGTTTTTTCGCGACCACGTACTCTTGCAACGTCCCGAACGACGGCGCAGGATACCGCAGACACTTGGCGATTTGGCGTTCAATGCCGGCGATTTGATCGGAAAATTTCTTCATTCTCAATTTCAACGCTTGTTTCGATTCTTTCGCGATGCCTCCACTCGATGCGTTTGCTTGGTCGTCGTTCCCATCCTCCTCATCATCGTTCTCTTCCCCTTCTCTCACGACGTCTGTCCCGCAAGTATCGCACACAAACCCGCCTCGTTTCACATCGAACAACCTCGCGGTATCTAAAGCGCTAAACCGCTTCCCGCACTCCTCTTTGTTCTTACACGCGTACGACTCTTCAAACGTCCCACCGGCGAGTAACCGCTCGAGCTCTGCTTTCACCCCTTTCAAGCCAAACCTCAAAGTATCCACGATCCGACTGTACTCCAAGCAGCACCAACTCGCGGTTTTCTTCTCCACCGCTTCGCTCGCTTCTCGTTCGCTCATACCTGCTCGTTCCACCAATCTTTGCTCTTTCAAAGCTTGTCTTTCTTTCACGTGCGATCGTTTTAAAACGCGCAGAGTTTCCAAGTGTCTGAGTACTCGTCGCAGTTGTTTCGGATTGAGCTTTAACGCGGCGGCTAAATCGTCCTCGCGGATCCACTGGCGTCGGGTGAGCGCGTCGACGACGATCTCGACTACACCCGGGAACTCTTGTTGCGTTCGTCCAAAGTGCGACGATGGTCTTCCTAAACCGCCGCCGGCTTTCGCGTGTTGCTTGGCGCTGTCAAAGTCGCGTTGCGACGCTTTTTTCCGTTCCAAGGCGTAGGTTTGTTTGTATATCGCGCGCGCCGCCAGGCGGGCGAGTTTTCGGTACTCGGACATGTCGTCGTCGTTGTTTTACGACCGCAAAGTTTGTGGTTCTGAGGCACGATCGGACCAACGTGCGCTCGCGTCCGAGGACAGAGAAAACGTCTTTTTTTCAAAGTCAATGGAAAAAAATCGTTCAAAGAAGAACACGCAACGCTCCGGGGCGCAGAAGAGGAAGACGAAGAAGGAGAAAGAAGCGGCCGTGATGGAGGCCGTGAAGGAGGCTGTTGCAGAAATGGAGAGGATAAAGCTTGGACCGACCAAGATATGGACGGGATTGGTGTTGCATCACAAGGATGTGTTTGTCTCGCATGTGCTTCCGAAATTGAACGATACAGATCGGTGTTTCTTTTCACTGGTGAATACAGAGAGTCTGGGTGTGCTTGCGTACGCCGGGGTAAATGTATCGGAATTACGTTGGGTTCTTTACGAATTTACATCCATTTCGACGCTGGAATTCGCGTGGAATCACTGGCCCTGGGGAAACATAGATAACGGTGGAGACGTGATGGATCAAGCCTGGTTTTGCGCGGAAGTTGCTGGAACGAATAAACTCGAGTTTCTCAAGTGGGCCAGAGAAGCGAAACATTGCGAGTGGGATGAAAAGACGATTAATACGGCAGCACGTAAAGGTAATCTCGAGATGTTAAAGTACTGCTTCTCTAATGATTGCCCGTGTGATGAAAAAGAGTCGTGTTGTCGAGCTGCTATTGGAGGACACCTCGACTGTCTTCGGTTTCTTTTCGACAAAGTGGAACCTTCGCGAAAGACGGAAAAAGAAGCGGCAGTAGAAGCGGCAGGATGGGGGAACACAGACATCTTGAAATATTTCGTCGAAGAAAGAAACATATCTAATGAGGGAAAGATCATCTGCGTCGGAACCGCTGCAAGGTATGGCCGACTCGATTGCCTCAAATACTTAGTCGAAGAGGCGAAAGTGCCCCTCAACCACTGGCTATCCGTCGGGCAGGCTCGTTACCACGAGCACTCCGAGTGCGTAAACTACTTGCTCGAAAAAGGGTGTCCGGAACCAACGGACGAAGAATACGCTTGGCTTGTTGAATTCAAGTCCGAACAACAGAACCGCGGCGGCTGAGAAAATATATGCTCTCGATTGATCGATAGAAGACTCTCGCTCTTTCGCTTTCCATTTTTCTCTCCTTTTTCCCTCCTTCTGGCTTTCAAAAGTCTCCATTGTAAAGCATAATATATACAAGCAAACGCACGCAGTATAAACACGTTTCATTAAAAGATGGGCGCGTCGACGAATAACAAACCCAAGCGTAAGTCGAACCGTCGTTTTGTGAGGTCTTTCCCTCCTCGACGCTTTTAAATCGTCTCTCTTTCGTCCGTTCAATTTGGAAAAGATGTCAACGCTTTTCCGGTCCATTTTTGCCCGTTTTTTATATTAATATTCCTTCTCTCCTTCTTTTCGATAAACACAGACACGAAATGTTCGCAGCAAGAAATGTACGCGATGCGTCCAACGCTCACCCCATCGTACTCGAGCGTGTTGCTCTTACTCGCGTCGCTTTTTTGCATCAGTTTTGGCTTCATCGCGTACGAAAATGCAAAGGAAATCGTACAACTGGAGGCGAGGTACGACGAAGCGTGCAAAAAGGATGGATTTTTTACCTCGTCTTTATCGTCATCCGTGGAGAGTTTAAGCGAGGAGGAGTTGATGCACTCGACGGGGACTGGAACCACGTGCACGGTATCGCTGGGCGTCGCGCCGGAATACATTAAAGCTCCGATTTATATCTATTACGGGATATCGTCGATGTACCAAAACCATCGAAGGTTCGTGCGATCGCGATCGAACGAGCAGTTGATGGGACAAACGGAAAGTGGAAGTGATATGTGCGATCCGAAGAATACCGTCGATGGGGAGAAGATGAATCCGTGCGGTTTAGCGGCGTGGTCTACTTTTAACGATACGTTCGCGGTAAACGTAGACGGTCAACCGAGAGCGGTTTCCGATAAAGATATCAGTTGGAAAGGCGATCGGGAGTTTAAGTTTGCAAATTATTTGCCGACGAGAGTGAACGACGATCCCGCGACACGAGGTGGAAAAGAGATTGAAGGCACCGTGCAAGAGGACGAACATTTCATCGTCTGGATGCGAACGGCGTCGACGAAGACGTTTCGAAAATTATGGGGAGTCATCGAGACGGATATCGAGAAAGGGCAGGAAATTACCGTGGACGTGACGAATTTGTACAACTCGTACGCGTTTGGTGGTGAGAAGAGAGTGTATTTTAGCACGACGACGTGGTTAGGAGGTAGGAATCACGCGTTTGCGTTGTATAACATTGTCGTTGGGTTTTTGCTGTTAATCTCGAGCGTCTTACTAGGTATTTTGGGGGTAGTATTTCGCGAGAAGAAATTGCCCGAGAAGAGGCTTTGAGGAGAGAGAGAGAATAAAGACTGAGATGAGAGGTGATGTTATCGGATATAGACGCCCGTAAAATCTTTTGTATTGAATGTGTCTGTGTGTATATCGTATATATATATTCTTCTATTAGTCTATTATCTTTCTATTATTAACGTCGTCTCCTTCCTCTTTTGATCGGATCGACGAGCGCCAAAGCGGTTGTACCTTCTCGAACACCACCCCTCGCAGTTGGCAAGTTCTCAACGTCCGAATCTTCTCTCGCGACGCCGAAGAAGGACGTCACGTTCTTTTGCTTCAAACTGTTACTCTTCGATGACGTCGTCGCCGTCGTCGTCGTCGTCGTACCGGTGGTGTTCGTACTTCTCGATTTTAATCCAACCGCCGGCGACGGAGGTACAACGAATCTCGACTCGGGCGCCGGTAATGCCAACTTTTTCTGTTTTTTCACCGCCGAGTCGGGTTCGAACTCGTCCGAGTCGTAGAGTTCGTCCACGATGATCGCTTGACCCGTCGCTTTCCTCTTCGGCATCGCTCTCGACGGATTTTCCATCTTCAGCGTCGTTTGTTTCAACGTCTTTTGCTTCTTCAAATTACCACCACCAAAGGCATCGGTGACTTTCGCGTTCGAGGCAGTCGTCGTCGTCGTAGTTGCTGTAGCCGCGGGACGTTTGTTCGCACCCGTTGTCGTCGCGTTGTTTCTCGAGCGATCGTGATGATGATACTCGGATTTTGATGCTTTACCACCGTTCGCTTGCGCTTTTAAATACGCTCTGGGCAAGTGCGAGCAATCGCCAATTCTAGGCGGCCCACCAACCTCTAACGGTTTACCGCTCGCGCGTCTACCAACCACCGTGTACAAAGTAGATGGATACACCGCGGTAATTTGCAACAGTGCACTTTCGCTCGATCGATCGTCCATCCAATCGAAACCTCTTTTCGCGCATACGCTTTTGCACGCGAGCAAACAGAGGTCGGTGAGGAGGTATAAAGCGTCCGTCTTCCCGTCCGCATCTTCGGCATCCTCGCAGGTTTTGACACCTCGGATGAGTTTCAACGTCGATGCGACTAACGAGTTCAACGCAATCATCTTTTCGGCTTTGCGATCCACCGGCGGCCACAACGCGTGGACGGCGTGCTCGAAAACGCCTTCGGAAAATCGAAGGTCCTTCGCGGTCAACGCGTCGAATTCTCCGTCTTCGTCTTTCGCGCTCGTGACACCAAATTGAACTCGAGAGAGCAAATGAATCAAATACACCAAAGTGTACTCCGGCGACCTCGTAAAGGCGAACGACTTTTTCGATTTGGTCGTTTCCGGGTCTTTCGAGGACTCCACCGCCTCTCTGTTGAACAGTTCAAATTTGTTTCTTTGCGTTTTCGTGGCGAACACTTCCCAGGCGGTCGAGGCGACATCTCTCACGGATCGCGAATACGCGTTGCCAGTCAAGCACGCGACGATAGCGTGCCATCGAACGCCTAATGAAGACATTTTCCGTTTCGAGTATTTTGAAATTTTACTCACAAACGCCAGTTTCGTTTCGTCGTCGTCGTCGTTGTCGCAGAGAAATTTCGCGACGGCGTAAAAAGCGGTCTGATCGATCACTTTTTCGCTCACAGATCCTCCCGAGGCAATTTTCGGGATAGCTAAAGCGGTGGCGCGTAAAACTTCGTCGTTCTCCGAAGATTCAAGAATTTGAACGAACGCGTCTACGGCGCGTTTCTTGAATTGTTTCACCTTCGCGAGAAGAGCGGCGCCGGTCGTGGAAGATTTCGACGACAAAGAGACGGATTTCATCATCTCAAACGTGGCGAAGTTTCGCAAGCACTTGATCGCTTCGACGCGACAGAAATCGTCGTTCGACTCGTTTTCGACCAAAGAAAACAACGCGTTCTCAACCGCGTCCAGGTTTTTGAACACCAACGCGGGCGGCATCGCGGACGCCGCGGCGAGCAAGTTTGGCATCTCGGCGTCTCGACCGTCCGCTAAGGCGTCGAGTAAATTGGAGAAGCACGACTCGAGCGCGTCCACGTTTGCATCGTTGGCTTTCTTTTGTCCCGATCCGGATGATGACGCTAACTGAACGAGTGATCTCGCGGCTAATTTCGATCGCGTCCATCCGCTCGCGCCTTGCTCCACCGTATTTACCAGCAAGTCCCTCAAATGTGAAGTCTCTTTGACCGAGGCTAAACTGTGGCCTCCACAAACAGAAAACAAGCGCGTGAATTCAGTCACCACGTCGTCAACCAAAGGCGGGACTTCTGCGTTTTCAGATAACGCTTTCAAGAACAAATCACCGCACGAGTTAAAGATTGACGGATTGGCTTCCGCGAGCATCATGGCGTGGTCCATCGCGAACATCGCCACGCGCCTGTTGTTCTCGTCGATTTCGTTCCTCTTCGTCGGTTTCTTCCCGTTCTTCAGCGCCATTTTTAAGGTGCATCTCGCGTGATCGCCGTCAAACGGGCTCGGGTCAATTTTTGCAATCATAGCTTCCAAGAGCTGAAACGCGCCGTGCTTCTCGCCTAAGCGTTTCTTGGCGTCCTCCGCGGCGAGCCGAGCGTCCTTTTGCGAGGTGTTCAAATTCGCGAGCGTGATCAACGACTTGAAAAACTTTTGGTCCTTCACTTGTTCGATGCCTGTTTCTAACAGCTTGAGGGATTTCTCTTCGTTTCGGAAGTTTTTGGAGAAGAATACGCGCGCTTCCGATAATTGCTTCTCTGAGTTCTTCGGGGAGGTCTTTCCCTTGGCGAGCTCGCGAGCGTCCATGTATTCCTTGAAGTCTTTTCTCGCGATCTCGCGACGGTACAAGAACATCTTCAAACAATCTCTGACGCGCGGTTCAACGTAATTGATGATGGTCGTTTCTTTACCACCATCTTCGACGTCGACGACGTCCTCGGCACTTTTAGCCAAAGCGCTTCCGCTCGTCATCAACGCGCGCAACCAAAACGTCGTTCGAGCGTCAGCCGGGAAGCTCGCCGGGAACAAGTTCGCCAAAGCCGGTTCGACGACGTGCATGGCAATGTCCGGCACGACGATGCCTTTTAAAATCGTCCCCGGAATCCAATCGAATCGTTCGCTATCTTCCTCGCCTCCGGTTCGCAAAGTCTCCGCTTTCTTCATGCATCGCAAAGCGTAGTTCCTGTAACATTTGACCATACCGTCAACCACAGCTTTACGAACGGTTGGTCTCCTGTCTCGCAAAGCGCGCTCGCCGCTTTCTTTGACGGCTTTTAATTGTACCGCTCTTCGATCGGTTTCGCGCGAGTAAATTTCAAACAAAACTTCCGTCGCTTTCAATCGCACGTGTTCGTCGGGATCTTTGCAGCGTTGGCGCAAGTGCTCAAAGACTTGAACCGCGGCGGCGTTGGTTTCACCGGAAGGTTTTGGCGACAAGCGCGAAATGGTGTTGCTGTTGTCCGACGTCTTTTTCGTCCCATCGGAAGATGATTGCGACGACGGGAGCGTTTCGTTGGTGACGGTTTTTTCGGCGTCTTCTCCGACGCTGCCGTTGTTCAAAAAGTTCAACGCCCAGTTGCAGCAAAACACGCGAACGGCTCTTTCCTTGTCCGAAAAGCGTTCGCAGAACATCTTCAACACGTGCGGGTATTCGTCCGCGATGCATCCGAACGAGTTGCCGTTGTTCGCGATGCGTATCGTGCTGCTCCTCGCGCGCAAGACTCGGCCGAGCAACGCGCACGCCTTTAACCTTTGCGCGACTTCTTCCGATCGGGCTTCTTCGTGCAGTTCTGGCCACAAGGTGCTCAAAACCGCCGCATCGACCGACGCTAACGCTTCTAAAATAGCCGCGTGCTTTTTCGAGAGATTAAACAACGCGTGGTTTTTCGGCACTAAATTTCTGATCGATTTGACGAGAAACTTTTGCGTCGGGACGTGTAAAGAGGTGGAGCAGGAAACGACCAACGCCGAGCTCAACGCGTGCGCGGATGGATTTTGCGACTTTTTCGGTTCCACCAACCTGGAAAGCGTTTGCTCTAAAATCTCCGGAAGTAACGGCGAGTGTTCTAACACTTCGTCGTGGAACAAACTTTTATTATAATTCGCGTTGCCCGTGTTGTTTCCATCCGTCACCGTCGTATCCTCCGCCGCCTCTTCAATCATCGTGTTCAGAACTCTCGCGACGTTTTCGCCGATAATCGGTTCTGTTTTCGCCGTCGTCGCGTCGAATAACGTCTCAAACAAATCTTTGGCCAATTCCACCGACGTCGATTTATCCTCCAAATCGAGTACCGGCACGCACAAGCCGTACTGCGCGATGTTTCGTAACAACCGCTCGGATTGTTCGAACAAGATTCGCTTCCTTTCTAAATTCGGAGGAGGATTCGCCGGGTCGGCTTTCGTCTTCTTCTTCGTGCTCTTCTTTGAATTCTTCTTCTTTAACTTCTTTCCGTCTTCTTCTTCCTCCTCTTTTTCTTCTTTCTCTCCCTCGTCGTCTTCGTCCTCGTCGTCCTCGTTCTCGTCGTCCTCGTCCTCATCATCGTGGTCTTTCTTCCTCCTCGACGACGACGACGACGCGTACTTCAACCACCCCAAAGTTTGATTAAAGTTCTCGTACACCGCTCTTAAAGTCTCCTCTTTCTCGTACGGTTGTTCCGGCGCGAAGATCCGAAACACTTCCGAAGCGCACGCCGACGCGTACGCGACGACGAGTGACGATTGGTGTTTCAAAACGTATTGGTGCGTGACCGCGGATGCGAGTTTAGGCATTCGGCCTCCGTCTTCCGATTGGTTGATTTCTCGTAGTTTCATCGCCAACGGCTGTGTGTTCATAATACGAGTAAAACAGAGGGACATTTTTAAAAGGTCAGTTTTGCTCTCACTCCTAAAGGACTGAGATTATGACGAGATACGTTTCGTGCCGCGCGATCGATGTATCGCACTCTCGAATACTAAAACGAATAAAACGAACGATACTAAAACGAGTTGTTTGATCCTCGTCAAGACAACATTACACAGAAGAGAGAAAGAAACAAACATTTTGAATTCTCGTTCTCTCTCTCGAGAGAGAAAGAATTCAAAATCTCATCACAAACGCGTACCTCTAAAACCGTCAACAGATCTTTCTCGCTCGCTTTCTTTCGGCACAAGTTCAACACCTTCGTCCCTAACGCTTCCGCCTCGGACGCTTCTTTCGCGTTCGACATTTGTTCGCTTCTTTTTTATGGCGATGATGATGAGAGCGCAGTTCTCTCGCGCGCGAAGAGCGAATGTTTAAAATTTCAAATTCTCTCTTCTCGGAGAGATGAATTTTCAACGCGATCTCTCTCTCTCTCTTCTTTTTAAGCGCAGACAGAGGTGTATATATAAAAGATTCCCTCTGAAAACGACGAGAGAGAAGAAAAACGAGAGAGAAAAAGAAAGCTTTCTCTTCTGTGTTTGTGCGTAGTGTGTTTATATTGCGCAAAGAGAGGAATGTGTCTTTCTGTGCGTAGTAGTGTGTTTCTTCTCTCGCGCGTGTGTTTTTTTTGAGGACACTTGTGCAAAAACAAAAAAAAAGAGCAAAAAATTGGCGGGAGAAAAATCCATCACATTTTTGATCTCGAATAATGCCTATAGTAATTCTTTATCAACTGCTCGTTGGATCTGATCTTTAGAAAATTGATTTCTAATGTCATTCGACGTTTGAGAGTGTATCTTCACTCGATCGTCTGCTCGTAGCAAAACAGTAAAATTTCTTTGCTTCGTCGTCAAGAGGAAAGAAGTCTTTCAAGTGTGGAGGTATCTTCAGCAGTTGTTAAGACGAGACTCCTCTTGTGTGTGTTTTTGAACTTTTTTTGAATTTTTTTTCTCCTCTTCTTCAAAAATTCAAACACACAAGTTTCTCTCCTCTCTCTGCTCTCAGGTGCAAAAAAACGCTCTCGTTTTGTGTCTATAGATCTTCTACGTGTGCACATAAATATCGCTGAAAATGCACGCACAAAGATACATACTACTACGAGTGTTCCGTGTGTTCATTTTCAGTTCTCGTTTCATCGCGATGGAGAAGTGACGCACATGCATGAGCACCCGAAGAAAAGCTTCTTGTTTTTGGTGTATTTTCAAAATCAAAAATTTTTCGACAGCACAATTTTCTCTCTTTCTCTCTGGCTGCTCTTTTTAAAAAAAACAAACTCCGAAGAAGAAGAAAAGAAGAAGAAAAAAAGAGGAAAAAAAAGCTTCAAATTTCCAGTCTTGCCGTCTCTTATTACATACACACACACACAAAGAACTTGCTCAGAGAAGAAGGAGCAAAACAGAAAGAAGAAGAGCTGCACACTAAAATGACCGACGCGATAACAGCGAATACTAACAAAGACCGAGACGAACTGTTCAACGCTCTCTGTCGTAAAAAAGGCAACCGCTTGTGTTTCGATTGCAACACCCCGAACCCGAAATGGACGAGCAAAAACTATTGCGTGTTCATATGCCTCGATTGCTCCGGCATACACAGAAGTTTAGGCGTGCACATCTCGCAAGTAAAATCGGCAAACATGGACCGATGGTCGAGAGATGAACTGGATGTTTTTAAAGCGAGCGGAGGGAACGATGCCGCGCGGGCGTTTTTCTCGCAACACGGATGGAATTCGAACGAACGAGGTAAGAGATAAGATCTGATGATCTCTTTGTCTTTGACGTCGTCTCTTCTTCGACATTTTTTTGCAGAGCATCGTTGACGTCGTCATCATCTGATCGCGAATGGTGGTGATCCGTTCTCTCTCGAGCATCGATCTCTTTTATATTAACATTAGTATTCTATGTACACACACTATATAGGACGCATAGCGCAAAAGTACACGTCTCGAGCGGCGAATTTGTACAAGGAGCGCTTGCGGAGAGAGTGCGAAAACATGCGGCGCAAAGGAGGTGGTATCTCGCCGTTGCAAAGTCCGACGGAGCAAGGACCGAAGACGGATTTCTTTGGCGATCCGTTGGTGTCGCCGAGAGCGGCGACGGGTTCGGCGACGACGAAGAACGTAAAGACGATGGAAAATTACTTCCCAAAGTCGCCGAAGAAGAAGGATGCCACAACGGAGGAAAAGGAAGAAGCGCCGTCGAAAGCTTCTAAGCCTTTGGCGGCGTCGCAGCCGATGTATAAGAAAATTACGCCGGTGCAGACGTCGAAGCCAAAGGTAATGGTGTCGTCGACGACGAAGAAAGTCGGGTTGGGCGCGAAGAAAGTCGGGAGCGGCGGCGGCGGGTTAGGATTGGGCGCGAAGAAGTTGAACGCCAAAGTCGACGATCGATTGTTCGATCAAGCGCCAGGCGAGGACGTACCAGTTAACAACACTAGCAGCAGTAACCCGGTATCGCCGAGATCCGGCGGCGTGAGCCCGAGAGACTCGAGCGGACACGTGGCGTTGCCGCCAAAGTCGAACAGGTTCGCCTACTCCGAGGACGGTTTTGGCAACGCTTCGACGAAAAACGAGACGACGACGAATAGGAACGAGGATGGACCGAAATACACCATGGGTGGTTTAGAGAGCGTTCCGATGAATTCCCGCAGGGGTGCGAGTGGCCACGTGACGTTGGACAGAAACGCCGGAAAGAAAACGAACATTGATACGAGAAACTTTGGTGGCGGTAGCAACGCGAGCAGTAGCGCGTCGAGACCGCCGTCGGGTAATAATAATAGCAGCAGATCTGCGTTTGGCGCCAGTCCAAAGTATGGGAATAGCGGAAGTGGTGGTGGTTTTGGACGAAACGCATCGTCGTCTGCATCCACGAGCACGAACCCAGCCGCCGCGGGCGCGGCGAACGATAACTACTACAACGCCACCGAGCGATTCGCGGGCGCCAAGTCCATCTCCTCGGATGCGTTTGGCAGCGGCGGCGGAAGCGGCAACAGAACAAACAATAACGACGATGGTTTTGGATGGGACGCGAACCGATACGCCGGCGAGAGTGGGTTTGGAAGTTCGGATATTCGAAGAGGCGCGACGAGTCCGCGAGGCGACGACTTGGACCTCTCCGCGAGCGATTTGATGGAGAAGATTTCCTTCCAAGCGAAACAAGACGCGGCGGCGTTTAAAAACGCCGCCAGTCGAGGGATCAGCGGATTGAAGAACATGGCGAGCAGCATCTTCGACGAGCTGAACCGTTAATAACATACTTATTACATATATCATTACTATATTAGTATTTTTGTTGTTTGTTTCGCTTTAAACACAAGTAGTCGCACGCGCACTCGTGATGAAGTAATTCTCATTTTTATTTACTACTACAGTACCAAGGTACGCATTTATTAAACTTCTTCTACTAGATCACTCGAAACTTACGCTCGTGGATACAATCTTCACATCCTCCAAGGGACGGTCGGCTTTATCAACCTTCAAATTTTCAATCTTGTTGACGATGTCCATCCCTTTACTCACTCTTCCAAAGACGGAGTGTTTCCCGTCCAACCACGGCGTCGGTACGGTGGTGATGAAAAACTGCGATCCGTTCGTGTTTGGTCCGGCGTTGGCGCTGCTTAAAACGCCGGCGCGATCGTGACGTAAATCTCGATTGATTTCGTCTTCAAACTCGCTGCCCCAGATGGAGGTACCTCCGGTGCCGTCGCCTAAAGGATCGCCGGTTTGAATCATGAACCCTTTGATTACTCTGTGGAAGATGACATCGTCGTAATAGCCATTTCTGCAGTGCGTGGTGAAGTTTTCGACCGTTTTCGGACACTCTTTTGGAAAGAGTTTGAACGATACGTCGCCGATATTCGTGTGCAAGGTGACCAAGGACGGTAATCGATTCGACGCGCTGCCGTTGGCCCCTCCTAAACCGTTTTTACCGCCCGTGGCGTTGCGAGCCTCTTCCAGAGACGGTTTTTCGTTGTACACGTCTCTGTCTTTCTCTTTATCGTCGCCTTCGCCGTTCTCTTCGTCTGGTTCCCGAGTGGAGAATAAGTACACGCGTTGCGACCCAACCGCGGCGCACATTACGGTTGGATCATTCATCGGCGTCCCGTCGCTTTGTACGGAATAGTCTTTCCCGCTCCCTTTCAACGAAGCGTCTCTTTTTGCGGCGCCTTGGAATAACGCCAATTTCGTAAACCGTTCGCCGTTTTCGACTTTCCCGAGCAAACGAGACACCATTAACGTTTGCAAGTTTATCACTTTAATCCCTATGATTGTTCCGTACATCAAAAAATTCCCGGTTTCGTCAAACACGGCGTTTGGATACTCAAACGCGTCCAACAGTTTCTCGTCCAAAGATTTCTCGCTCGCGAATCTTCGTCCAAAATCGATATCTTCTAAAACGTACTTCTCGTTCCCGGATCGTTGCGCGTCTTCCGCGGCGGATAAGTCTTCGTTAAACACCGCTTTCAATTTACACGTGGTAAAATTGAACACGCGAATCTTCATGTCGCGCGCGCATATAACCATTCTCTTCCCATCTTTGCTAAACGAAACGTGCGTCGCGCTTGTCTTTGCCTTCTCCAACGCGTATAAATCTGTCTCAAACTTTGCCGAAAATTTCAACTCTCTTCTTCTATCGCTGTTCATACTTTTGCTAAAATCGCCGCCTATCGGTAACCTTTCAAACTCCTCCTCCGGATCGGCGCTCCACGCCTCGACGCCTCCGGACTGATCGCAACTCACCACGCACTCGTACTCGCCGTTATACGCCATGCACACCACTCCATTACTCCCACCGTGCACACTTGTCAACTCTTTCACCATCGTCTGGTTCAAATCCTCTGCGTTCGCGTCGTGTACCGTAATCCTCCCGCTCGAGTCGCCGACGGCGAACAACTGTTTGCTCGCGTGGTGTCTTTTCTTCCTCGAATCGTATAACCACGCGATACACGTCGCCTCGCTGTTGTTCTCATCGTCTTTCTTTTTCAACTGTATCATTCCAATCATGTCGAAACTGTTCACGTCGAAGACCTTCGCCGAGCCGTCTTCGCCGAGCGTGACGACTCTGGTGCCACATTTCGAGCAATCCATTCCCACAATCACCCCGACGTGTGCGCGAAAATGTTTCGCAAACTCCACGCCTTTCGCTCGTTTTTTCCAAAACTTCACGTGTCCATCTCTGCTCGCGGAGACGAAAAAATCAGACTCGCTCGTCGAGCACTGCAACACGTGCGAGACGCAGTCGCGGTGCATGTAGGATTTTTCGTACATCACACCCGAGGGGAGATTTCGGAGAAATTCGATTGGAATCGCGTTCAACTTTCGCTTCTTTTTCTTCTCGTTCTTTTCTCCCGGAAAGGGGACGGCGGGGCCAAAATCCATAATATTCTTTCGTGTTCTTCCGTATTGTGGTCTCGCTTCTGGTGAGAGCTGCGACCTCTTTTTATGGCGCGTTGTTACTCTTGCGCGCGAAACGTTCCTCAGGAATGCAGAGCAGTGACTCTAGGGGTTTTCTTTTTCTCTTCTTTTTCTTCATTTTGTAGCGTAACGCCTTTTTTTCGAGTGTTGCTAAAAATAAAAATAATTAAAAAGTAAAATAAACACACAATACGAACGCTCGTTGTGAGCTCACTTACGCGTCGTCGTGAGTAGTATTATTGCGCGAGAAGAAAAGGACGCGAAAGGCGTCAAAGTCGAGAGGTATCGGAGGGTGGTGTGTCTCTGCTTCTTCGCGTCCGAACGACAGATTTTTATCGTCGGCGCGCGTCTGTGATTTGAGAAGAACTTTTCGTGTCACTCTGCAACAGGATTGAATTTGTACAAAAATAGAACACTTTGTAACTTTTCCCTTCCTTGGCGTTTACTTTGGGATACGCGCGCGCACACGTTCACGCGTAAACGATGGAGGAGAAGGAAGAGGTGTGTGAGAAGGAAAAGAGCTCCGAGGATGAAAATGATTTCGAGAAGAAGAAGAAGAGCGAAAATGCTGAAGAAGA
>Ga0255752_10002503_pt1 | contig 20022 bp, 16 predicted proteins | sample 011ome_25_FD_179952 | JGI IMG/M metagenome (GOLD analysis project Ga0255752, IMG submission 179952) | Coastal salt marsh microbial communities from the Groves Creek Marsh, Skidaway Island, Georgia - 011512CT metaG (version 2) | ecosystem: Environmental > Aquatic > Marine > Intertidal zone >... | reverse complement strand
AATAACCTTGACCAGAATTTATTTACCTCCATTTAATTTTGATTTTGTTTTTGGCTAAATTAAAAATAAAAAAACGGTTAACTATATAATAGTATAACCGTTTTATTGTTTTAGTAGATAACTCATTAGAAATATCGAACATTAGTCTAACACCAAGAGATTTCTTAAACACTTATAGTTTGATTACCCTTGTGTCCCAAAAAATAAAATAAAGTCAATTATTTATTAAGGTGTGAGCCGTCACAATATCCATTTGGATCTTGTGTGTTTCCGCATCCACACATTGGTCGGTCTTGTTTTTTATAAATCATAATTCTTATTTTTTTTGATGTTGAATTGAATGTAATTAGTGAATTTTATTAAAATTCTAAATCAGCAACTATATCAAATTCATCATAAATCGCTTTATCTTTCAATCCCTCAAAGAAACTTGTTGAGCCGTACCTTACATCAAATTTTGTTCTATCTATTTTTAAGGAGGCATTTGCTTTGTTTCCATAAACTGAAAGATTGAATGAAATTGACTCAGTATTTCCTTTGATAGTAATATCTCCTCTGACTTTATATGAGTTTTTACCTGTTGGTTTAACCTCAGTAAAGTTCAGTGATGCAGAAGGAAATTTTTCAACCCCAAAGAAATCGTCAGATTTTAAATGGCCCTCTAAATTCCCTTTATACTCGCCTTCTAAATCGGTAACTATAATAGTTGACATATCTATTTCAAAATATCCTCCAGTCAATATATCTTTGTCAAAATTTAAATGGCCAGATTTAATTGAGATAGCACCTTCATGAGAACCAGTTACTTTGTAACCTTTCCAAACAACTTTACTGCTTTCTAATTTAATTTCTTTTTTATCCCCATCTATTGATGTAAAGGAAAATGTCATAAATGACACAATTAGTATGGTAACTAAGTTTTTAATTGAATTTTTCATTTTTTTTGCTTTAATATTTATGCAATATTAATACTTTTGTACACATAAAGTAACTTGTTACCTTTTGGTAACTATTAAAAAGTAGTTACTATGAAGTAACTAAATTGTAATTATGGAAAATGAAAAATGTCCAGTTTTAAACTTTACTGAGCAGATTGGAGGCAAATGGAAACTGCCTATCATAAACGCAATACGAAATCATGGCACATTAAGGTTTGGTAAAATTCATCAAATGGTTGATGGGGTTTCAAGAAAAGTCCTTACTGATCAATTAAAAAGTCTTGAGAGTGCTGGCCTACTAATAAGAAAACAGTATGAAGAAATACCTCCTAGAGTTGAATATTCACTGACAGAAAAGTCAAAAGGACTATGTGAAGTGTTTCACGCTATAGAAAAATGGTCTAATTTATCAGAAAAATAAAAACGGCTACACTTTTATAATAGTATAACCGTTTTATTGTTTTAGTAGATAACTCATTGGAAATATCGAACATTAGTCTAACTCCAAGAGATATAATTGACACTCATCATATAATGACCCTTATTATGATGTGTTAAAAAATAAGATAGATTAACTTAATTTGTTTAAATCTATATTAATTATCATTACCTGCTCTATTAAACTTGCCTTGTGCATTTCTTGTATTTCCAACATGCACATAAATTTGATCTGAGTGAGATCCTTCAACTAAATTCCAGAAGCTTCCAGCATATTCAGAATTTCTAACACCTTCAGGGCCGTTTGCAATTGCGAAATCAGCAATATTTTTATAAGCAGCCCAAACTTGAACATCTGATCCAGAACCAATGTAATGTGTTGTAGCTCCTCCATACCACATAACTCCATCATCTACTCCTGGTTTTACATTCCAGCCCATGTATGCGTCAATAAGTTCTTGATTTCCAGCTGATGAATTATAGCTACCAACTACAAATACATACGGATTATCCAAATCTAAATTTTCTTTACCATACCAGTTTCCTTGCCAGTCTACAACTCTTACTTCATCAGTATGATTATTGAAATAACCCCACCATTTTGCTACTGTTTCTTGCATTTCTTTTTTTTCATCTTCAGGTAGTTTTTCAATGTTAGCTCCAAGAACAGTCCAAATATCATCTTTGACCATATCTTCAGCAGAAGCATAAATGTCGCTAATCATTATACTATGATCAGATCCATACCAATGTCTGTATACAAACGATCTTGCAATAGTTCTACCTTCTCCAATTGATGCATTAGTTACTTTTTCATGTAAGTCTACAAATTCACCAATTTTGTTAAGAGGAACATCTAAATAAGTTTGGTTAATAACGTTTTGAGCATTAACAGAAAATGCAAAAAGCATTACTGCTAAATAGTTTAAAAGTTTCATAAAGTTTTTTTTTGGTTAATTATTTCAAGATACAAAAATTAAATTGTTAGTCAGAAAGTTAGATTTTCTAAATTATTTGAAATAAAAAACGGTTAACTATATAATAGTATAACCGTTTTATTGTTTTAGTAGACAACTCATTGGAAATATCGAACATTTTTACACCCAGAGATTTTGAGTTGACAATGATGTCTATATATTTTATTCTAAGTAATTTGAATTAACATTGAATTTCTTCATTTCTTTTATTTATAATAATTTTTTTATCAAATGAGAGTCTATCAGAAAGTCTACTATTGGGGTCTATTATTCTCCAGAATGGAGATATTTCAGTTCCCTTCTTGCTCAAATTTTCATAATTATATTCAGCCACTATTCTCAAAAAAATTCCAGTAGTCATTGGGCAAGTAAAATCTGCACCATATTCAATTGCCAAGTCATTTCTCATAGTTTCAACTTCTGAAATTTTACCTGATTCAATATGATTGATGTATTCTTGAATAATTAAAGGTGTGGGTATTAACATTTTCGAACCAGCAACATGACCCCAAAAATTCTTTTGAATCGTCTTTATTTCAAAATTTTTTTTTGAAAAAAATTTCTCTCTCCATGATTTAGCCATATTCAAAAATAAAAAAACGGTTAACAATATAATAGTATAACCGTTTTATTGTTTTAGTAGATAACTCTATTGAAATATCGAACATCAGTTTGAATCCAAGAGATTTTGAGTTAACCATTCAATTAATTGAGATTATTCATTATAATTGTAATCTATGAAATGTAACTCATTAAGATTTATAATTTTAATTCTGATAATTTCTTGTTCTTGTAATTCCAGTCTTTCCTCACAAGTTTCTAATAATAAATTGGATATTATTATTACAAAAAATCTTAGAGTTGAAGCAGCATTAGAGCTAGCAACAGGAGATCTTTCAAACACATTGAAAAACCTGTATGAAATTGAAACAAGTTTGAGAACAGAAATGGACCTTGAGCGAGCTGCTCCTAATTCCATATTTGTTATAAAAATAGATGATGACTTGTGGCAAGAAAAACTTACCAACAAGTTTGGAATAGTAAAACCACTTCTTTCTGAGGATGGTTTTGTAATAAAAAAAATCAATTATAACGAGAAACCAATGATTTTGATATCAGGGAATGGAGTGCGAGGAACCAGTTATGGCATTTTTCATTTCATTGAAAGAATTAAATTAGATTATTCGTTTGCATCTGGTAAAATAGACATAATTAAACAACCTGATATGAAGATAAGGATGATTACCCAACCTTTCGAAGCTATAGGTTATCCTGATGTTGCAAATCTTCCTAAACCAATAACAAAAAATATAAAAAGAGAATTTGATCCAATGCGACCATGGGAAGGTTTAGGTTATAATCCTGAAGATGAAGCTCGAAATATTCTTAGATCAGGACTAAATGCAATGTGGGTTGGGAATTTCTCTTTTTCTACAGTATATGATAATTATGACTCAAGTATATTTCCTGAAAATTCAGAAGCTGGACAATGGGTTCGTAAACGTAAACAAAAAATTTCTGAACTAATTGATATTGCAAACAAATATCATCTTAAAACTGTTGCTAGTAGTGATATATTTATTTATCCCAAAGGTCAAGATCCATCTAAAAAATGGGACTTACTAGATTATTCACTTAATGAATTCTTAACAAATTTTCCAGAAATTGATATTATAACAACCAGATTCGGTGAAAACTATTCTTATTATAATAACTTTTTTGTTGGAGAGGGTTTAGATACTAAAGGAATAGAAGAGAAATTTCCTAAGCTTATTGATTTTATTCATCAAATCGTGAGCAAAAAATATGATAAAATTTATATGCCCAGAACTTGGGCTGTTGGTAATTCTAATTGGGGAGCAAATACAGAAAGATATAATGCAGTAATTGATAAGGTAAAGGCTTTTGATAATATTATATTTTCAGTAAAAAATACTCGAACTGATTTTTGGCGTTATAATTTATTTAATCCAGTCATTGGTACTGGAGATAAAGAACAAGCAATGGAGTTTTTATGCCAGGATGGCTATAATTTTAAAAATTCAATACCTTATTACGATGTCATTAGAATGGCCAAAGGACCTAAAGAACTTGGTGGACAAGGAGGGATGAAGTATGGATTTGAAGCTGGTGTTAGGACTGCATGGGGTTGGTTATCAGCAGATGGTTGGTGTGGACCATATATAAAAAGAGAAGAGTGGCTGGGTGCCAACATATATGGATTTAGTCGTCTGACATGGGACGTCGATAGCGACCCGTTAGTGCTTGCCAAAGAATGGGCAGCAATTGAATTTGAAGTTGAGTCTAAAAGTAAAGTTGCAGAGGAAATTGCTGAAATTCTAATGTTATCTGAAGATTTAATTCTTAAATCAAGATATTTTAAAAATTATAGTATTAAAAAAGAAGGATGGTTACCTTCTAACAACTGGATTAGAGATGAATTAATTGGCGGTGGTACAAATTCTAATAATAAATTAAGCGTTGGAAAATCTTTTCCACCAGGAACAATCAAATCAATATTTAATTCAGAAACAATTGAAGAAGATATTATAGAAAAGGAGGAGGCCCTAGCTATAATGAATACTATGCTTTCAAAATTTGCTGATATCAAAGATCAAATTCCAGAAAAAGAAAAGGCAATGGAATTATATAATACATTATTATACGGAAAATATCTTATTGGCACTCTTAGATATTATGTAAGTGGAATGTTCAGATTTTATAATGGTGAATATGATAAATCTGAAGCTGACCTCAGAAAGTGGAAAAAATATTGGGATTTTTACAATAGTGAAATTCCTAAACTTCCTGGTACAGCATCTCTAATGTTAGACGGGGGCATGGTAGATACTTGTATTAAAGCAATGGAATTCATGAATCAATCATTTTAAATAAAAAAACGGCTACACTAGAGTAGTATAACCGTTTTATTGTTTTAGTAGCGGGAACAGGACTCGAACCTGTGACCTTCGGGTTATGAGCCCGACGAGCTACCTACTGCTCTATCCCGCGATTTGGATTGTAAATATATAATAAATAAATTTTATGAGGAAGAAATATATATTATTACTTTTTATATACTTCTTTGTTCATCGCAATCTTAGGAGTTCTATTTTCATTAAATAAACCCCAATGTTTTTCTGGTTCAAAAGGATCATTAGACCCTTTCCATGGTTCATCAAATGCTTCAAATAAAAAAGTTAGAATTTTTTCTTCCTCACTCCATTTCGATAACTGTTTGAAATATATTTTTTGAAAATGTTCGTTAGTATTATGCTTTTTAATTTCTTTATCATTGGTTGAAGTAGTCCAACCTGCTTCAGTTATAACGATTAATTTATCTGGGTATTTAGAACGAACCAAATTAAAATTTTCAATTGTGTACTTTAGGGCGTCATCTATATATACATTTTCCCACTGAGGGTAGGTGTGAATAGATATAAAATCAATGACTTCAACTAGTTTTTCTAATTTATTTACCCATGTTACATAGTTTTCACAAAAAGTAACTGGTTGTTTGGCTTTAGTTTTGATAATTTTTGCATACTCAACAACACTTTCAACTGGAACCATATGATCAGTCCAGCTAACACAAGCTTCATTTCCAATGGAAAGAGAAAAAATAATGTTAGGGTATTCATTACCAAATTTTGCTAACAAATCTATTCTTTGAAGATTTCTTTTTTTATTAATTTCCAACTGATCTTCAGAATATTCACCTCCCCACGGACAAGAGTAGTTATTAATCTCTGCTTCAATATAGCAACCAAGCATGACTCTCAAGGAAAGTTTTTCATTTTTTATGACCTCTAGAACAGTTTTAGAATGAAAATCACAACTATATAATCTGATGTATTTCCATGTTTTACTAATTATTAAAAGGTCTTCTTTAACCTGATTGTAAGTTGGAAAAATTTCTCCTGGTGTTTGACCTTTTCTATATCCAGAGTAGCAAATTGCTTTACCAAGATCTATATTAAGTACTTTAGAGTAATCCAATATTAAAATTTTAATTTTTCATCTTTATCCCATAATCCCCAGTAAGCTCCCACATCTCCTTCAACACCAACTTTCCAAGATTCATCAAAAGCAGAAAAATAAAACATTTCAATGTCATCTTCAAATGACCAGTTTTGTGCATTTACAAAGTATTTAAGAGCATTCTCTTTTGAAGGGTGAGCCCCTCTTAAACTAGCACCTTGGCTTGGCCAACCAGTTTCAGTAATTATTACCTTTTTTCCTTTTCCAGCTGCCTTAGCCTCAAAATACATTTGTTTCATATACATTAAGGAGTATTCTAAGCTACATCCTTCCCAATAAGGATAGCAATTAGCTAAGATAACGTCACAAGAATCTGATAGTTCTGGTCTTGAAGAAAATTCATAATAAGCATCAACATAACCAGCAGGAATATTACCGATTTCTTTTTTGACTAAATTAATGTAGTCGATAAGCTCAGTTTCAGACATTTCTTTTCTATATAAAACTTCATTTCCAACTCCCGCAACATCGACATGCCCAGATTTACACAAAGAAATTAACCCATTGATTTCCTTTTCATTTGTTAGCTTATTATCACTGAGCCATGCACCAACCAGTGTTTTTAAACCTAATTGTTTAGCAAGAACTGGAATTCTTTCATTTCCCTCTGTACAAGAAAATGTTCTAATCCATTTGATATAAGGTTTGATAATATTTAATTTTCTTAAAATTTGCTCGTCAGAAATATTATCACCTGGTTCTTGTCCTTCATCATAAGCACTAAAACACAATCCATGAATTCCTTGTTTTAAAAATTTGTTACAAAGCTTTTTTAATTCTGATTCAGAAATAGCATTTAAATCAATTCCTGTTAATGAATGTAACTTTTCCTTTCTATAAGACATATTTTATTTATTATTCTTTTTTAACTTCAATTGTTCTTTAATCTCATTTGCTCTTTCCTCAGTAATATCGTAATCTTTCATTATTAATATTGCCAGAATGACCCCAGTTATTGGAAGAAATGTATAAAATAACCTCATTCCTACAAGAGCAGTTTCTGTGACTTGATCTGGGTCAAATCCTACTAACCATAGGATGAATCCACTGAATAGGGCGGCTACACCAAAACCAAGTTTTACCATCCACCAGTACACAGCCCCAAGAACACCTTCTCTTCGCGTTCCATTTTCAAGTTCATCTAAATCACATACATCCGCAGTCATGGACATCATTATCGTAAATAAACTACCTATACCAAACGAATGAAACGGTAGTGCAAATAAAAACATGTAAGGTTTACCAGGTATAAATAGAAACCAGAATAAAATATATCCAATAATTGAAATTAATTGTGATAAAATAAATGCTTTCTTTTTTCCAATTTTTTTAGAAATTAAAGTAATTAGTGGAATGACTAAAAATGAAGTAATTAAAGCTCCAACAGAACCATGTAATGCAGGCCAGCTTCCTGCGCTTGCAGGATCACTGTTGAATAAGTAGTGGACTATTATTAAAAATGTAAATGCAGCAATAACTTGGAATGAGTTAAATATTAAAAATGTTGCAAATGCAATTTTTTTGAATTGCTTTATTTTGAAAGCTTCAAAAGCTGAAATAAAGATTCCTTTAATACTTTTTCTAATATAACTTGCATTTACTGGTAAAAAATCTTTTCTATTTAGAGTTGATTCACTTTTTATAAATATGGCAGGTATAATTGCAAAAATAGTACATGGGATTGCCACCCAAATAGACAAATCTCTTACGCCTTGACCAGCTCCGTCAGGAAACCATGCTGGATCATATAGAATAACCCAAAACCAAGGAGCAATTACCCATGCCCATTGACCGATAAACTGAGCTATAGCCATAATTTGAGTTCTCTCGTGAAAATCATCACTTATTTCATAGCCCATTGCTACATAAGGAACGCTAAAAATGGTTAATCCTAAATAGAAGACTAATGACCAAGAAAAGAAGTAAATAAAATTGTAAACAATTCCATCATCTTTATGTAATTGCCACATTGCTATGTAAGCTAACCCCATTAAAATTCCTCCAATAAAAACGTACTGTCTTCTTCTTCCCCATTTTGATTTTGTATTGTCAGAAATAAAACCCATTAAAGGATCAGTAATTGCATCAAAAATTCTTGGTGCAAATTGTATTATTCCCCATAAAAGAGCAGCAAAGCCCAAATCCTGTACAAGAACAATAATAAAAACTCCCAAAGCTGCAGGAAACATTTGATTCGCTAACATTCCAAATCCAAAAGCTATCTTTTGGCCCATTCCTACCGAACTTTTTAAAGTATTATTTTCCATAGTTATAGTTTTTTAATGTTATAGTTTGAATTGCTTGAGGACTAATTGATACAGATTTAGAAAATCCATTTAAATTTAGGTTGAAACTTTTTTCTTCAAAACCTTCATTAAATAAAACAACAGCAATACTTTTATCAGGATTGAGTGCTGCAGTAACCATTAATTCCGGATCGGAATTTTCTACTTCAATCACTTCAGCGCCTGGTCTTATGTACTTACTAAAATGGGTCATCACATAATAAAGTGGGGTGTAATATATTTCATCAATTGCAGGATCAACAATTATAGGTGCTACACACCAATTGCTAACCCAATTTGGACCTCCTTGCGTATCTAAAACCATATTCCAGTCTACCCATCCATCAACCCAGTTATTTAAAGATCCGATTATATCTCTTGAATATCTGTTGAACGGCGCATATTTTGGATGTAAATATTTTTTTTCATCTTCTCTCCAATCGTATCCCCAATCTGTTGCCTCTTTTCTAAAATACCAATCGTCATCATTCCAATGAGGAATTTCTGAATCAACACATGCTTCAGTTTGAATTAAATATTTATTTGGTGCTTTGTTATGAGCATATTGAAGTTCGTCAGGATAAAATTCATAAGTACTATCGTACCAATGAACAGCAGTTCCATCAAAATATTTAGATGATTCTTCGTTTTCAAACATTGAGTCAACCCATTTTTTTAGATCTGCTCTGTTTTGGTCGTAACCAAGAATTACGACATCTCCTTTACCGTCCTTTTCAAGTTGAGGTCCTAAGTATTCTTTTACAAAATGTGTCATTTCTTCCGGTGTATAATGCATGCTCTCCCAGCTTGAATTATTTCCGTGAGGTTCATTTTCAACTGTAAAACCCCATATGTTTATACCTTGTTCCTTATAAGCATCAACATATTTTGAAAAAAATAGGGCCCAAGTATCATAGTATTTTGGCAGTAATTTTCCGCCTTTCCATTCATTATTATCTTTCATCCATGGAGCTGCCGTCCAAGGAGAAGCAAAAATTTTAAATCCATTTTGAGAAACTTCCATAGCTTCTTTTATCATGGGGATTATATCATCCATATCTTCTTTGACAGAAAAGTGTTCAAGATTTATATCCCCTTCTACGGGGCTGTAAGAATAATTTGAAATAGAAAAATCACATGAATTCATATGGGTTCTTGTAAGAGAATAATTTGAACCTTTCTCAGAAAAATAGGCATTTAAAATTTCTTGTCTTTTTTCTTTACTCATTTGATTAAGTAAATAAGCAGATGATTCCGTGAACGCCCCACCAAAACCTGTAATAGTCTGATATTTTTTATCAGTTTTTAAATTAATTTCTGAGACTTTTTCTGAGATATTAAATTCTTTCAATTCTGTTAATTTATTTCCATTTCTAGATGTTTCAAAAATTTTAATTTCCATTTCAGAATTATTTTTACATGAAAAAAATGCAAGTGTAATTAATAAAGATTTTAAAAGGTTTTTCATTTTGTTTTAATTGTTGTTGTATTTGTTCTTAATCACTTCAAAAGTTTTCTTTTTATTTCTTTCAATATCCACAATACCCCAAAATTCCTCGTTGGGAGCTCCATCATAAGGAACTCCAATGCTGTTTGGAGCCCATCCACCAATGTCTTGTTTGTCAGGATTTCCAGCCTTCCATAAACCATCAACAAATTGAAATATTAAAACACCTGAAACTATGTCTGAATTATTAAACACAACATCTAAAATTTTTTCGTTCGCGTCGGCCTGAGCAAGTTGATTTTCTCCTTTAGAATAACCATATTTTTCAATTGTCATGTAACTATCACTTCCAGCTTCAGAAAGATATAATGGTTTTTCACTAATATTTTTCCATTCTTCAAGCAAATCACTTGGATCATCCCATCTATAAACATTAATTCCCCAAGCGTCAATATTATCAAGTTTTTCAATTAGAATTTTGTTTGGAATTTCACCATGAGCAGTAGTTACAGGTCTAGAATTGTCTATTTGTTTTATTTTATATGCAGCATCATTTAATGCTTTGTACCAATTATTAATATCTCCTTCAAACCACTCTGGATGATAGTTATACTCATTGCCAAGCTCCCATAACAGAATGGCATTATGATTTTTATACTTTATAATATAGTTTTTAAAAGATCCAGAAAGAATATCGTAATAACCTTCTTGATTATATCCAAACCCAACTATAATTTTGATTCCAACCTTATCAATTTTATCAAGAATTGAAATGTCATCAATTGGAGAATAAACACGAATTGTATTGACACCAGCTTCAACCATTAACTTTAAGTCTTGATCAATCTTGTCGAAACTTCTTTTTTTATAGCCTAATGGAACAGGGTCATAGCAAACTCCTTTAATAAAGTATCTTTCATTATTAACTAAAAAATTCCTTTCATTAATTTCTACATTAATTTCTTCACAACAATTGTAAAAATTCCAACCTAGAATGGAAATTATAAAAATTAAAAAAAGAGAATATTTTAATTTCATTATTTATTCAATTACAGGAGGAGTTAGAATACTATTAAACAAAATTTCACTATTTCCATTAAATGTTTTGATTATTGAATTACCATTTCTTGTTAGCCCTTTAAAGTCCCCATTATCAACATTTTTCCATAACGCATATTTTGCTTTACCATCAACAGTAAATAATCCAAAGTGGTTTTCTGAACCATTAATATTTTGAGCATCTTTCCATGGTTCATCAAATGCCTCAAAATAAAAGCAGCTAATTTTTTCTTTAGTTGTCCATTCTCTTATTTTATCAAAGAACAGAGCTTGTTTATATTCATCTGCAGCATGTGTTCCTTGTTCACCATAAAGTTCATTTGAAACGGTTGACCAGCCTAATTCACCAATGTGAACTTCTTTTTCAACTCCAATTTTCTTTAGATAATCTTTTACACTGTTGTATTGTGAAATAGCATACTGATGAACATTTTCCATTGATTTATTAATTATTTCTAAATCTGAAAACTCATTTTTTAAATCTTTATTAAAACTCCAAAAAGAGGGATTATAATGAGTGTCGTGAAATGCATAAGTATGCATGGATATAAAATCAACTGACTTAATCAATGAGTTTAAATCGTCTGTATGGTATGATTCGTCACCACCTCCCCATGATGCAAAATTATCAGAACTTGTAATCCATAAATTTTCTGGTAATTTTTCCTGCTTCTTTAAATCTTGTAAATGATTGACCCATTTTAAAATTACACCTGGTTTAACATAGTAACTCCATGCCCAATTAACCATTGCCTCATTTCCTACAGCTATGATTTTAACTATATCAGGGTACATATTTGCAAGATTTATTGCCTTTTGAATTTCTATTGCATTGGCAGATTCGTCCTCTTTTTCATGATTTGGGCTATCAGTCCAAGCATTTTCACAGTCAATCCAAGCTCCAAGCATAACATACATTTCAAAGTCAGGGTCTGATTCTTTAATTTCTTTAATTGCTTTTAAAATATTAGGTGCTTGCGGAAGTTGTAAATTATAGGTTCTTAAAATTTTAATTCCTAAAGATGAAAGTATTTTTAAATCATCTTTTAATTCATCCATCGTAGGCTGAATATCTCTAGTTCGATATCTATATCCACCATAAGAAATTGCTAAATAACTTGGATCATTTAAAATTTCTTGAGCTGTAATTCCTTTTTTCTCTTTCATTTTATTTTCTGAAGATTCACATGATATAAATAAACTACTAACCAACATGGTAACCAGTGAAATTCTGATTAAATTGTTAAGTTTTGAGTTATTTATATTTATCATATTCATTTTACAACACTTACGTTTATTTGCTTAATTATGTTTTCTCTGTTGAATAATGAATTACTAGATTCAGTATCTAATTCGTTACCCTGAATACTAACAGACTTTCCATTAATAAAATCAACTTTAATTTTATTTTCAGATGATTTTGAATAAATAATAGGTACTTGACAGTATGTAAAACATAAAGACCCTTTTTCAACATCAAGAAGACATTTTTCTTTTGATAGGTTCACGTATTTGAAAGTTTCATTGTCTTTTAAAAACTCTTCATTTCTCAGCATCTCAGGGTTAAAGCTTATAACACCATTTTTAACTTCAACACCAAGTTCTCCAAATCTTGAAATTACATCTTCTTTAACTTGGCCAGTCATTCCAGGTTGTTGAGCACCTTTTCCAGCTGGAGTATGTGAATATGGGTCTGTAGGAAATGCTCCATAAAGCATTGGAGATTTATTGACTCCAATTCCTTCAAGTATTTCAAAATAATGATCAAAGAATTTTCCAATGATAGTTTTATCATCTTCATCTATTGCCTTTTTTGTAGTCTCTAAAACAGCTAAAGAAAGTTTAGAAACCATGTGCCAATATATTGACCCTAGGCCTTCGTAACCAAAAAATGTTCCTGATCTTCCTGTAAATTCTTTATGATTAAACACATCTTCAAATATTTGAAGAACAGTGTTATAATCTTTTCCAACTAAATCAGAGTATTTTTCAGGAAGAGAATTTAATTCATCGATCAACCCATTCGCATTGTTAAAATCACAATTAAAATGGTAATCACCTTTACAGTCTTTTGAAACTATTTGTTGATTTCCATCTTTTAATAGCTCTTTTAGTAGATTAGATTCATTTATTTTTGATTTTGGAATATTGTTTTTATCCAAAAACAGACCTAAATCTTTATCAGGGTATAGTATGTAGCTGTATTGGTCGTCTCTGAATAACTTGCTAGCTTTTAAAGCATCAAGTACTTCTAAATTCTCTTTTGAATTTAAATAACCAGAACTTAAAACAGCAACTTGTCCCTCAAGCATTTCAGGTAAATAAGAAATTGATAACTTGTCTTTTTCAATAGTTAACAGATTATATGCATGATAGAGTTTATCTTTTCTCTTATTTGAATCAATTGAATGGTCAATATATTTTAGAAGGAGTTTCGTTAAGTCTTTAATTTCTTTTATACCAATAGCGGATTTTAATCCAGAGAAACTATTGTCGTAAATTGTGTTTCTATAATTAGAGCCTGCTTTACCAAGTAAATCAACTATTGTTTTTCTATCGTGATCGGAAACAGGTGAGTTTAAAACGGTTTTATTATCATTTAAACTATTGTAAATATCATTGAAAAAATTGAATAATTCTGATGATATTTCAACTGAAATGTAATCAGTATTTTCCAAGACTGAATCAAAGAAATTTACAAATCTTCTCAAGTAATATAGTGTGACCATAGAAATTCCATTTCCTACCAAAGCATTGTTGGCATCGTTCCATTCAGGTCTTTGTGTGTTCATCCAAATTCCACCCTCAGGAACAAAATTTGAAACTTTAGCAAGTAGAGTTGCTAATATTTTTTCAATGAAATTTACTCTGTGTATTTCAGATTTATTATTGTATAATAATGATCCATCTATTCCAATTTCTTTTCTTCGTTTTTCAATGATTATTTCATTTTCGTGATCGTAATCGATAGTATTTTTGGAGTCCTTTAAAATATCCTCATACGATTTTATTTTGTAAGGAACGTTCGCATAAACAAATAAACTTTTTGAGAAATATTTATATAGTTTTCCAGGAAAATGATCTTCAATAAATTCTAAAAATTTTAACAAATAAATTATTTGGTGATCGCCCCAATAACCAATATATGACCAAGGATTATCAGGTTCAATAGTTTCCCAATCAAACCCATCCTTAGTAACTCTATATGGGTTGTATCCATCAAAAGTTGTTGAATTTAAAAATTTATGAATCATACCCTCTATAAATTGAGGATATGAGTAAGCTAAAGCCTCCCAGTTTTGGAAAATATCTCTCCAGTTCCCTTGATAATCTAGGATTTTTGATCCATCTACTTCGCTTCTTGTGTTGATAGAGAATTTATTCCAAGGTCTACTTGGATCTCCGTGTCTTCTACTAAATTTTAAAGGAAGATACTCAGTGCATAACCTCTTAAAATCATGGTTAGATATATTTCCAGAAATAGATTTTAGTTCATGAAGAGTAAATATTTCTGGAAGATTACCCAAAGTATCAGAGAATGATTGATAAATTGAAATGTTCGCTTTTTTAATGTAAGGAACAAAATCATTTTTTTCAATTTGGTAATTATCATCAAAAATACCTCCTCTCATGATGTTAAACATTGTATTTGAAAAATGTCTAATCATCCTAAGTTTGTCATTTGTTAACTGTAATCCGTCAGCATTACCAACTAATTCTCTTAAGTTTGATGATCCAAGTATTACATCATCTGAAACTTTTTGTTTTAATTCTTTGTCGTGAATTATAGCTTCTTTTAATCTTACTACATCAGAAATAGTTTGGTTGACGTTACAAACAATCATCCATTCTTCACTGGATTTGTCCTCAAGTTTTATTGACTGGTTAACAAAATAAGCTCCTTTTTCAGCTTTAATTTCCGTTTCATTGACAAGATTAATTCCCTTTCTAAAATTATCTATTTGCAAAGAGGACAAAAGATATTTTGCAATATTTAAGCCACAAGACCAAGCAGTATTTGCTTTTAAGGCTTCACTAGGCTCTGCTTTGTCAACAATGATTGCACTAAGTGAATAAATACCTAATTTGCTTTTTTGTTCCAGCTCACATTTTTTGTAAGCATCAACAAGATTACTTTGAGCATTTTGAAGACCTTCTCCAACTCCGTATGGTAAGATATTTTGAATTCCATCTAGAATATCAATTTCTAAACTATTGCTTGAAACATTTTTTATTATAGATTTTCTAACAAACCCGTATTTATTACTAGAATTCCATTGATAGCTAAATTCTACATTTAAGTCATGATTTATTTCTTGAAAAATTACTTTATTACCAATTGTGTTTTTGTAAATATTTCTTTCAGTTTTGTAGACTCTAGCATATCTTTCAGAAAAGGGTTCCCAGAGAAATCTTTTCTCATTTATTTTAACAATCAGAATTGTCTTACTCCCTGTTGTTTCGTTGGATTCAGTAATTTTATCGTCCGTATAATATGGAAATAGGGAATATTCACTATTTTTTCTTCCAGCTGAAAGACTTCCAGTGCTTGAAATAAACATCCAATGATTTGAGTTGCTAACTATACTCATAAAAAATGGACGCATTTTGTCTACGTTGGATATTTTATAAAAATTTTCGTTTTGAATTTTAATTTGTTTTCCTTCAACTTTTTTTACATCATCAAATGATTCTAAGTTTCCAATATGAATCTTTTCTGCCATCTATAATTTAATTTTAATGTTTTTCTTCGGTTTTGATGTTGTTTTGTATGAGTGAATAATAGATTTTGGATCTCTATTTAAACACACTTAAAAATATACCTTATATCCATATGTTTTTCTGATAAAACCTTTACAACTATTTTGTTTAATTGTTTAGTGAGATAAAACAAGCTTTAATCTGTCAGATCAGTATTATTTTAATAATGTTATGTTTTTACAGTGTTAAATGTTTAAGTGTTGTATAGGTGTTTTGTGTAAATTAATTACTATACATAAATTATTTTTTTTTCGATTTTTATCTTTTTTTTAAAAAATAAAGTCACATTTTAACAAATGCACATTAATGGAGGATTTTAATTGAATATTTATACTAAAAAGCATTGCTTTTTTATAAATTAATTAAAAATTGTAATAAACTAAATTATCAACGCTAACTTTGTAATTAAATGCACAAATCAAGTTTTGTAAATATTATAGGTAATCCTAATGTTGGAAAATCTTCATTAACTAATTCCTTAATGGGTCAAAAACTTTCAATAATTACATCAAAAGCTCAGACTACTAGACATAGAATACTTGCTATTTTAAATAATGAAAATTATCAATTAGTAATTTCTGATACACCAGGAATAGTTAAACCTGCGCATAAATTACATGAATCAATGATGGGATCAATTTCATTAACTACAGAGGACGCAGATGTTTTATTATATGTTGTTGAATATAGAGATCATAATCTTAAAGACGAGAAATTGTTCTCAAAAATTGAAAATATTAAAATTCCACTAATCTTAGTAATTAATAAAATTGATTTGATTGATCAAGAAAAGTTAGATGATGAAATTAATTTTTGGACTAAAAGGCTACCTAACGCTGAAATATGGCCAATCTCTGTAAAAGAATCTTTTAATATCGATAAATTATTAGAGAGGTTAGTCGAATTAAGCCCTAACCATGCTCCTTTTTTTCCAAAAGATCAAATAACAGATAAAAATGAAAGATTTTTTGTTAATGAAATTATCAGAGAAAAAATATTATTGAACTACAGCAAAGAAATTCCCTATTCAGTTGAGATAGTTACTGAAGAATTTAAAGAAGAAGAGAATATTATAAGAATCCGTTCAGTAATTTTTGTTGAAAGATCATCACAAAAAGGAATAATAATTGGTCATAAAGGTTCAGCTATTAAAAAATTGGGAACAGATTCTAGGAAAGAGTTGGAAGAATTTTTTAAAAAAAAGATATTTGTTGATTTACATGTTAAAGTGAATAAAAATTGGAGATCAGACGAAAATAAACTCAAAAAATTTGGTTACCAAAACAACTGATTTATTGTTGAAATAAAAGAGTAGATTTGTAATCCTTTTAATAAATCAAAATGGGATCAATAGTTGCAATAGTTGGAAGACCAAATGTTGGTAAATCAACTTTCTTTAATAGACTAATTCAAAAAAGAGATGCCATTGTTGATTCTCAAAGTGGAGTAACAAGAGATCGTCATTACGGATATTCATTTTGGAATGGAAAAGAGTTTACCGTAATTGACACAGGAGGCTTCATGCTTGGAGGAGAAGATAACTTTGAAAAAGAAATCAATTCTCAAGTGATGATTGCTATTGAGGAATCCGATATAATTATTTATGTTGTTGATGTAGAAACTGGTATTAGTTCTATGGATTATGAAATTTCTAAACTTCTTCATAAATCGGATAAACAAGTAATACTGGCAGTAAATAAAGTTGATAATTCAAAAAGACAGTTAGATTCCAATGAATTTCATTCATTAGGATTTGAGTTTATTTTTAACTTCAGCGCAATAAATGGTTCGGGGACTGGAGAATTACTAGATTGTCTTGTCTCCTTTATGCCGAATAACTCTTCAGTTGAAAAAGATGAAATTCCAGGTTTTGCTGTAGTTGGAAGACCTAATGCAGGGAAATCTTCATTTATTAATGCTTTACTGGGTGAAGAAAGATACGTTGTTAAAGATTTAGCTGGAACAACTAGAGACAGTATTGACACTCATTTTAATAGATTCGGTTTCGATTTTAAATTAATAGATACAGCTGGAATTAGAAAAAAATCAAAAATAAGTGACGATGTTGAATTTTATTCTGTAGTTAGATCAATAAGAACAATTGAAAACTCCGATGTTTGTTTAATAATTTTTGATGCAACACGTTCATTTGATTCTCAAGTAAAAAATATTTTCTGGTTGGCTGCAAGAAATAATAAAGGGATTGTTATCCTTGTAAATAAATGGGACTTGGTTGATAAAAAAACCAATACCATTAAAGTTATTGAACAAGAAATTAGAAAGGAGTTAGAACCATTTACAGATGTTCCAATTGTATTTATTTCTAGTATTACCAAACAAAGAATATTCAAGGCTATTGAAACAGCAATGACTGTTTTTAAAAATAGATCAAAAAAAATTGTTACAAGAAAATTTAACGATTCTATGTTACCAATTTTTGAAAAAAATCCTCCACCTGCTTACAAAGGTAAATATGTCAAAATTAAATTTTGTACTCAATTACCTTCATCATTTCCTCAGTTCGCATTTTTTTGTAATCTTCCTCAATATATTAAAGATCCTTACAAGAGATTTATTGAAAATAAGATTAGAGAGATATATGATTTTAATGGTGTACCAATAAGAATCTTTTTTAGAAAAAAATGATTTAAAGCTCCTTTTTAATATTGATTAAGGTAGATTTAATTTTTTCAAGCTTTTTAATTATTTCGAAATTTTTGTCTAGAGTTTTTAATTGTTCTTTTGCTCCTTCTAATGTGTATCCTTTTTCCTTAACTAAGTGATGTATAATTTGAAGTTTTTCAATATCAACCGATGAGTACCTCCTTGTTCCTTTACTGTTTTTTTTAGGATTTAAATCAGTAAATTCTTTTTCCCAAAACCTAATTAGGGATGCATTTACTTTAAATGCTTTAGAAACTTCACCTATACTGTAGTAAAGTTTTGGTGGAAGATCCAAATGCATTAGTCTAAAGATTGATTTTCTTGATTTGCCAATTTTATTAAATCATCAAATTCTTCAGGGCTTAAGTTTCCTAAATAATAATTAATAGGATTAACTCTTTTTTTATCCTTCCATACTTCATAATGAAGGTGAGGAGCTTGAGATCTTCCTGTATTTCCAACAAATCCAATAATATCTCCTTTTTTTACTTTTTGACCTCTTCTTACATTATATTTATATAGATGAGCATATAATGTCATATATCCAAAACCATGGTCGATCCTAATATGTTTTCCATATCCTGTAGATCTTGAATCGGCTCTAACAATTTTTCCATCGCTTGCTGCATAAACAGGTGTGTTTCTTGGAGCTGTAAAATCCATTCCATAATGCATTTTTCTAGTTTTATTAAATGGGTCAGTTCTATACCCATAACCAGAAGCCATTCTTGTAAGATCTCCTCTTTTAATTGGTTGAATTGAAGGAATAGCAGATAAAAGTTTTTCTTTTTCAATCGCTAATCTTTCTATTTCATCTAATGATTTAGATTGAATAACAATTTGTTTTGTTAGAATTTCAATTTTCTTAGTTGTTTCAGTTATTAACTTTGAGTTATCGTAACCTTCAAGGTTTTTGTATCTATTAACTCCGCCAAAACCAGCTTTTCTTACTTCACTTGGTATTGGATTTGTTTCAAATAAAACTCTATATATATTGTTATCTCTTTGTTCAATTTCTTCAAGAACTATATTTAATTGATCAAGTTTTTTATTCATAAGCTCTAGTTGAAATTTGTAATTGGAAATTTCTCTAGCTTGTGAAAGTTCAGTTGGAGTGTTTAATACAGGAGATTGTAAAAGAAAAAACAGAGTTAAAACTCCAAAAAAAGCTGAGGCTATAATAAAAGCCATGATGTTTCTAAAATGAACTCCCTTACTAACCTTTATCTTTCTGTAGGATAAGGTTTTTGAATCGTAATAATACTTGGTCTTAAACATTGACTAAATTGTAGTATTTTTACCTAAAATTTAAACTAAAAATATTTAACAAAGATATAAAATAGTTTATTTTAATGATAAACTTGCAAATCAATATTTGATGAAGTCCAGTAAAGTAAGATCTACATTTCTTA
>Ga0255752_10002502_pt1 | contig 20023 bp, 21 predicted proteins | sample 011ome_25_FD_179952 | JGI IMG/M metagenome (GOLD analysis project Ga0255752, IMG submission 179952) | Coastal salt marsh microbial communities from the Groves Creek Marsh, Skidaway Island, Georgia - 011512CT metaG (version 2) | ecosystem: Environmental > Aquatic > Marine > Intertidal zone >... | reverse complement strand
CAAGAGTCCAATTAGGAGGTTCAATGCTGAACAAAATCTCGAACCACGAAGTTGACCGTCGCCTAGTTCTTAAGGGTGCGGCAGCTGGTGGTCTCGGTATCGCTGGTGCCACAATGCTTGCCGGATGTGCAAGTGGCACCGGTCCCGTCTCGTTTGGTGCCCGCACCGTTGACGAGTCCCCAACCATCCAGTTAAAGGGTCTGGTTGACGCCTACACAGCCAAGACTGGCAACGAGGTTACATACAACGCAACCGAGTCCAACGCTTTCCAGAACAACCTGTCGCAGTACCTCCAGGGAACCCCTGATGACTGCTTCCAGTGGATGGCTGGATTCCGTATGCAGTTCTTCGCCGCTCAGGACCTACTGGTAGACATTTCAGACGTTTGGGATGAAATTGGTGACCAGTACAACGAGAGCTACAAGATTGCTTCGACCGGTCTAGACGGCAAGCAGTACTTCGTCCCACAGAGCTGGTACCCATGGGGCCTTCACTTCCGCAAGTCAATGATGGCTGAGATCGGAATGAACCCAGAAGACATCTACAACTGGGATGACTTCATGGGAGCCCTTGCAGAGCTGAAGGGTCAGGGCCTAATCGGTCTTGCCGCAGCAGACAAGGGTGGCTGGGAGGCCATGGGAACATTCGACATTCTCAACGCTCGTATCAACGGATACCAGTTCCACGTCGACCTACTAGGTGGACGCGAGAAGTGGACTGATGACAGAGTTAGGGAAGTCTTCCGTCACTGGGAGATGCTGCTTCCTTACCAGAACACCAACGTTCTTGACCTAGAGTGGGATGGCGCAATGCAGCTTCTGTTGCAGCGTCAGGCCGGCTTCTTCATGAACGGTTCATGGTTCGGTGGTAACTTCCTCGAGCAGAGCCAGGAAGACTACGACGACCTGATGATCGTCCCATTCCCTGAGATCAACCCAGACCACGGACGCGACACAGTCGATGCTCCAATCGATGGTTTCTGCGTTGCAAAGAATGGTTCAAACAATGACGGTGGTAAGGACCTCATCAAGTTCGCTGGAGACATGGAGGGTGTGCAGGCAATGCTTGACACTGGTATCCCAATGACCTCAGCTAACAATGGTCAGGACCGCTCAACCTATGACGCCTTCCAGAATGCACAGCTTGCTGTCATGAACGAGGCTAAGTACATCACTCAGTTCCTAGACCGCGACACCCGCCCTGACTTTGCAGGCCCAGTAGTTGGCCCTGCATTCCAGAGCTGGTTCAAGGACCCATCGAGCACCGACTCGATCCTGGAGTCCCTGCAGTCGCAGTGGGACGCTCTACCTCCGCTATAAGCCGAGGTTAAAGCAAACAGAGTATGGCAGTAGAGACGGCGGCGCCGAGCACGAAACAAATTGCTCGGCGCCGCCGCTTCTTTTCAAAGCAGGACAAAGTAACACTTGGATTCTTTATTGGAATCCCAACATTTCTTCACCTCTCGCTGGTGTGGATACCGGCAATCGCGACAATCGCGCTTTCGTTCACATACTGGACCGGCATTCGCCTCGAAGACATCGTCTGGGCAGGCACGGCAAACTACGAAAACATCTTCTTTAATACCCCCATTTTCTGGGAGGCAATAAGGGTCAATACGATTTGGCTCCTTTGGTTCTTTTTCATAGCAACACCGCTCGGAGTCTTGCTCGCCTATCAAATTGATCGCGAGATCCGAGGCCACAAGATATATCAGTCGGCTTACTTCTTGCCGGTTGTGCTCTCCCTGGCTGTGACTGGAATCATTTGGAACTTCCTGCTTAGGCCTGACGGATTTGTGAACGGACTTTTAGGCTTACCGATTTCAGAAGCAGTCTCATTCTTTGGCGATGATCGCTACAACATCTGGGTAATCATGATCATGGCCTCTTGGCGCCACATCGGCTACATCATGCTGCTCTACTTAGCCGGACTGAAGGCTGTCGACAGCGCTCTCCGCGAGGCCGCCACAATCGATGGCGCCACCGAGTGGCAGTCGTTTAGGAAAGTTGTTTTTCCGGCAATGCGTCCGGTCAACATCATTGTGATTGTTATCACCATCATCGAGTCCCTCAGGGCCTTCGATATGGTCTACATCATCTATGGATCATCGGGTGGTCTACCTATTCTGGGTGTTTTGGTCTTCAATAACATTGCGGGTGAGGGAGCCTCGATGAAGGGTGCCGCCTATGCGGTAATTCTCTTCTTGCTCTCGATAGTTCCAATCATCACCTACCTCCAGCAGCAATTTTCGGAGGATAACAAGTGACGACCATGATCAAGATTCCCGAGAACAAGACCAAGAAGAAGCTTCACGCGCAGCAAATCAAGGATCGAATCATTTCGATCTTCATCGGCATCTTTGCTCTGGTTTGGGTCTTCCCCATTGTCTGGACGCTTTGGTCAAGCCTCCGTCCTTATGCGGAGATTCGCGCTGGAGGAGTATTCTCTCCGCCTCAAGAGCTGGGAATCTTCAACTACACAGAGGCCATGGAGCGCATGGATTTGCCGCTCTACTTTGCGAACACAGCTCTAATCACCCTTCCGGCCGTATTTTTAATTCTGCTTTTTGGGTCCCTAATTGCTTTCGTGGTCACCAGGTACTCCTTCAGATTCAACGTTGCGATGTTGCTGCTCTTCACAGCCGGAAACATGCTTCCTCCGCAGCTTGTATTCATTCCAGTCTTCAAGATGTATCTCGCATTGGGAGACCTTTTCGGGGATAGAAGGCTTTTGTATGACAACCATTGGGGAGTTGTCCTAATTCACGTTGCTTTCCAGATGGGTTTTGCAACCTTCGTGCTTTCTTCCTACATGAAGACCATTCCGAAGGAGATTTCTGAATCGGCAATGGTGGATGGCGCCAGCGTCTTCACTCACTACTTCAGGGTCATGCTGCCGCTTCTTAGGCCGCCACTTGCCAGCCTGGGCGTGCTCATGATCACCTGGATTTACAATGACTTTTTCTGGGCGCTCGTTCTGATGTCAAATGACAGTAAGCGCCCAATAACCTCAGCTCTCGGAAGGCTGCAAGGTGAATTCGTTACCGATTACAACCTTCTTGCGGCAGGAGCTATGATCGCTGCTCTGCCAACGCTCATTGTGTTCTTTGTTCTGAGGAAGCAGTTTGTTGGTGGTCTGACACTCGGTTCGACAAAGGGCTAGCAAGACACACTTCTACCTTGGGATTTTGGCTTTGGTTGAGACTCGAACGCTTTCGTAGCCACGCAAAACGAACGTTGGCCTTCGGCTTGGCTCTGCAGCCAGTTCAATGTTCTCGAATGCCTCAAGCAGCATAGGTAGTGATGTTGTCATCTCCATGCGCGCAAGAGGTGCACCAATGCAAAAGTGAATGCCCGCTCCAAAGCCAATGTGGGGGTTTGGGGAGCGGCTTAGATTTAGCTCGTCAGCGTCTTCAAATATCGTTTCGTCTCGATTAGCACTTCCCAAGAGTGCAGCTATCTTCGCACCTTCAGGAACTATCATTCCGCCCACCTCGGTGTCCTCAGTGGCCGTTCGCTCAAAAAGATGAAGCGGAGCGTCAAACCTTAGGAACTCATCAACCGCAGTTTCGGCCATGGCCCTGGGATTAGCTACTAAGTCTTGCCACTGGCTAGGTGCCTTCATGGCTGCCACCATGCCATTGCCAAACCCATTGACGCTTGCCTCGTGACCTGCATTTAGAAGCAGTACGCAGGTGGCAATTAACTCTCGTGCGGAGAGCTTTTCGCCTTCCTCTTCTACAAGTGCAAGCTCAGATATCAGATCGCCACCCGGGCTCTTCTTTCTTTCAACCATCAGGCCGTGCACATAAGCAGCAAACTCATCGCTGGCCTTTCTGGCCTCTGCCTTCTCCTGGTCGCTTGGGGATGGCTCATACATCTTCACAATCGCCTGTGACCAGGGCCTTAGCAGGTGCTCATCGCTCTCGGGAAAGCCCAGCAGTTCTGCTATCACCATCACAGGTAGGGGTTCTGCGAAGTCCGCGATTAGATCAAACTGACCTGTGTCACCAAGGTTTTCTTGAATGCGATCGAGGAGTCGTTTTGTGATGCGCTCGACATCTGGTCTTAGCTCCTCAATCCGCTTTGGGTTGAAAGCCTTCATAACCAGTGAGCGAAGTCTGGTGTGTTTTGGAGGCTCTGAATCGAGGATTGAGTCTGCGTGAAGATAGTTGAAGGTCTCCCAGTCACTCTCTGGTTCCTTGGGAGTAAAGATGCGACCGAGGGTTCTGGTTCGCAGTACCTTGCTGGCGTCCTTGTATTTTGCGGCTAGAAATAGCTGGCTTTCTTCGTGCCAGACAGGACCCTCTTGCTTGCGCAGCTCCGCTAGCTGTGGGTAGGGATTCGCTACAAATTCGGGGTCGGTGAAACTAAACATCTTTGAGCTTGATGTCCTGAATTGGCAGCCGCTCTGCCTCGAAAGAGTTCACCTTGTGATCTGACGGGTAGCCAACTGCTATGCCGCAGAGTAGTTTGTAGCCCTTGGGAATCTGAAACTGCTTTCTGATTGGGTCCGCCCAAAGGGCAACCGCTCCCTGCGCACAGGTTCCGAGTCCCCTGGCATGGGCACCAAGCATTAGGTTTTGCATAAACAGCCCGGCATCAGAGACCGAGTACTCACCGAGGCCTTTGTGGGTGAAGATGAAAAGTTCAACCGGAGCACCAAAGAACTCATAGTTTCTTGCCCATTGGGCTTGCCTAGCGACGTGGTCATCACGCTTGATTCCAAGTAACCCGTAGAGCTCCGAGCCAACTCGCTGTTGTCTTGGGACAAGCTCTCTCGGGTAGGGACGGAATACGCGGTAGTCGCTTTTGGGGAGTCCGAAGCGAGTGAAGAAAAGTTTGATTTTGCCCCAGGTGCCACCTCTCAGGGCCTTAGCTGCTGCCTCCCACCTGGCAAGAAGTTCTTTGCTGATTTGGTCCCGCTTTGCACCGGTGGCGATGCCGACTAGGTAGGGACGAGTGTTTGACCAAGAGGGGGCGGTCATTGCATCCTCAAGTAGCTCATCGATGAGCCGGCTTGGGACAGGTGTTTCTAGGAAATCTCTTGTGGTTCTGCGAGATGCGACAAACTGGGCCCAGTCGTCTCTAGATACAGCCACAGAGGAAGACTAGCGATAGTTTGCTAGGAAACTGGGGAATGCGGCTCCGATGATAAGCATCACTGGAACGGTGAGCGTTAGAGCAAGAATCTGAATCAGATCCCAATCAATCCTTTTTCTCAATTTGTCTCCTTTGGTAAAGAAAAGGGGCGCAGGTTTCCCCGCGCCCCCATCACTTGTGAATTAGTCGCGGAACTCAGCCTTAGCGAATTCCTTGTCTTCCTCACCACTCTTGATACGAGCGATGGTGAAGATCATCAGACCGAATAGACACTTCGCCAGAATGTCGGCGATGGTGTAACCGGTCTCACGAAGCACGAAGCTGCCCTCGTCGAAACCAGTTGCGTTCATGTTTGCGATGAAGGCGATTGGGTAAACACCCCAGGTCGCGAGAAGAAGAAGACGTAGCTCCTTGATCTTGCGCTGTACAGCCTCGCTCTGACGCTCGAGGCTCTTACCGAGCTCAACGAACAGTACGTAGAGGATGTATAGGAATGGGATGGTTGAAAGCAGACCCCAAACCGAAGGCGCTAGGCCCATGGTCATGCCGGAGTCTCCTGGGTAACCCAGAGCGATCATCAGTGCTGCTGCTGGTACTAGGCGGACGAGCAGTGAGCTCTGTGCCTGGCGAGCTAGCGCGAGAACTGCAACGGTCTCAACCAGTAGCAGTGGAACAGTTAGGAACCAGTCAACGTAACGGTAGCCAACGTTGTAGGAGGCTCCTGCTACTGCGTCTGGACCGAATGCGTGGACAAAGCTGTCGAACATTCTGAAGTAGTGGTAAGCGGCGATCGCCGTAACCGTTGCCGAGACCATGACAGCCATGCGGTAACGGGGGAGAACACGCTCACGTGCTACGAGAAGAAAGGTGGTAGTAAACAGCATGCTCGCAATTCCAAGCGAGAGCATGTTGAAGACTACGTTATAACCTTCTGCACTCATTTATATTTTTCCTTTCGGCCTTTAGGTGTAGGCCGACTCGGAAGCGAATCGAGGTCTTCGAGCAGCTTCTTCGCTGACCTACACATAATTCAAACTACACCTATTCTGAGAAAATCCTGATAAATGTAACGTTTTGGTAACTGCTAATAACCAAGAATTAATTTTCCTGCGGCCAGCTCCTCCATGGAGCCCGTGAAGAAAAACTCGATGTACTGGGGACCCTTGGAAGTAAGCGTCAAAAGTCCCCGCATGGATTCAATCCTTGAGCCAGCTTCGCTCCTGAGCTCGAACCAAAACTCCCTCGTGCCCAGTGCTAAACCATGATTTATTACCCGGAGCCGGGCGTTGACTCCAAACTCGTTTTCTTCAAGAATCAGCTCGTCGGTTACTTCGAGACCGTCTGCGATTCCCAAGTTCCTACAGCTAGCAATTTCGCAGTAGGTAACGTTTTGAGGATCGAGCTGCTTGAGGGCTGCCCGCTGAGCATCCAGCTCCAGTTGGCTACTAAGGGGAACCAGCGCCAACAGGGCAACCACTACACCAAGCCACATGGTGATCTGCTGACCCCTTGGGGTAGTTAGCCATGGTCTTTTCAAAGGAACCTCTTCGAACAAACAATAGTGATTTGCGGGCTAGGTGAGGGTTTTAGACTCGGCTAGCCTTGTGGGGTGCAAGATGCTGGAATCAAAATACATTCCGAGATAGCGGCAGCAATCTCCGAGGGGGCAGCTGTTGTTGCCCTGGAGTCGACCATCATCTCCCACGGCCTTCCTCGTCCTCAGAATCTTCTTGCCGCCAGGGCCTTCGAGGAGCTCTTGCGAGCTCAAAACGTTGTGCCCGCAACCATTGCCGTTATTGACGGCACCCCAACCGTTGGCCTAGCAGCGGATGAGCTCGAGCTAATTGCTAACGAGGACATACCCAAGGCATCGGTCAGAGACCTGCCAATTCTTCGGGCCAAGGGCCTAAGTGGCGCAACCACGGTTGCAGCCACCGCCTATCTGGCAGCCAAGGCGGGCGTGAAGGTCTTTGCAACTGGCGGCCTAGGCGGTGTTCATCGCGGAGCGAGTGAGACCTTTGATGAGTCGGCAGACCTCACCACCTTGGCCAGCGCACCGGTTGTTGTTGTGAGTGCGGGCGTCAAAAGTGTTCTGGACATCGGTGCAACGCTTGAGCGTTTGGAAAGCCTGAGCATCCCCGTGGTTGGCTATCGGACGGACATCTTTCCCGCCTTTTGGCTGCCAACCTCTGAGTTTTCTCTTGACTGGAGAGTGGATGGTCCTGGGCAAGCGGCGGAGGTATTTAGGGCGTTGCAGGCCCAGGGTTCAAAGTCAGCACTCGTAGTTGCAAACCCCGTGCCAGCTGCGGAGGCATGGGACAAGTCAGAGCACGACGCCGTTTTGGAGAAGGCCTTTGCGGCAGCCGATGCCCAGGGGGTTAGGGGCAAGGAGGTCACTCCGTTCCTTTTGCAGTTCATCGTTGAGGCTTCGGGCGGCAGGTCGCTGGAAGTGAATCTCAGTCTGGCTAGGAACAATGTCAGCGTTGCAGGCGAAATCGCCAGATCGCTCGCGAACTAATGAAGCGGGTTGTGGTTCTGGGTGATGTCATCGAGGACATCATTGTCATCTCCGACTCAGCCCGACAGCTGAATACCGATAACCCCTCAGAGATATCCTCCAAACCAGGCGGTTCGGGAGCAAACTTTGCTGTTTGGTTGGCGTCCTTGGGAGTGGAGGTGGAGCTGGTTGCCAGGGTCTCCGCTGCGGATCGAGCTCGGCTTACAAATTATTTTGAGACAAAGTTTGTGATTGCAAAATTAGAGCCCGATGAAAAACTCCACACCGGCAAGATTGTGGTTTTAGTAGAGGGAAACAATCGCACCTTCTTCACCGACCGGGGTGCAAACGAGGGCCTGACCGCAAAGTCGGCCGATCTTTCAAAGACCGATGTGCTCTATCTTTCCGGCTATGCAGTGATGTCAATGGGCATCGAGCGCACCCAGGAGTTGATTGAAAAGGCCGGCTCGGTTGGAGTCTTGGTTGCGGTGGATCCGGGAAGCAGGAGCTTCATTAGTCAATTTGGTGCCCCAGAGTTCTTAGAGGCAATCTCAGGTTCTGACTTCATCTTTCCAAACGCTGATGAGTATGAGCTGCTCTCTAAGCATGCAAACCTGCAGGAGCTATTCCCCGAGGTAATCGTGACATCGGGTGATGAGGGCGCAGAGGTTTTGGGTATAGCGAAGTCGCCAGCTTTTGAGGTTGAGGTAATTGATTCGACCGGTGCTGGAGACGCCTTCGCCGCGAAGTACCTCGCTCAACGGTTAGCTGGTCTCGAGGTTGTCGACGCCCTTAGAGATGCCAATGCCTTCGCAGCGCAGGCCGTTACCAAGCCCGGCGGTCAGCCATAGCGGCTAATGCCCCTTTGGGTGCCAAACGGTCTTGACCTCCATTAGGTCCAGGATGTGCTGGAGGTTTCCCTTTGAGCCCTCTCTGAGGTATGTGCCGGGGCGAATGACTCGCTTCACGGTATTTGCCGCGCTGATCTCTAGTTCGGTGGGATTCGAGGTTCCCTCAAGGTCCACCGCGTTGACGTCCATGTGACCCACAAGCCAGCTGGCTAGCTCAGACTCTTTGCCGCTGAGGATGTTTACCACCCCACCTGGAAGGTCGCTGGTCGCCAGCACCTCGCCAAGGGTTAGTGCCGGTAGAGAGAGGTTCTCGCTGGTGACAACTACCACGGTGTTACCCGAAACAATTGCCGGGGCGATGGTGTTCACAAAGCCCACTAGGGCCGAGCCCTGAGGTGCAAATGCTCCTACCACGCCAGTTGGCTGGTTGGTCGAAATGTTGAAATACGGTCCTGCAACCGGGTTCATGCTTCCCGCAACTGAGTCAATCTTGTCTGTCCAACCGGCATGCCAAACCCAGGAGTCGATTGCTGCGCTGACCTCGGCATCGGCCTGTTTCTGGGTCTTGCCCGTGAGCGAAGAGATCTCAGTTATGAACTGCTCCCTTCTACCCTCAAGCATCTCTGCGATTCGGTAGAGGACCTGACCGCGGTTGTATGCCGAGGCTCCGGCCCAACCTGGTTGCGAAGCTCTAGCCGCCTGCACGGCATCCCGGACATCTTTGCGGCTGGCGAGTGCGACGTTGGCGACATGGTTGGCTTTTGAGTCCTTGACTTGGTAGCTGCGCCCAGACTCGCTCCTTGGGAACTTGCCCGCGATAAAGAGTTTGTAGGTCTTCTTCACATCGAGTCTCATTTACTTACCTGCCTTCAGGTAGCTAAGGAGGCCCTGGCGGCCACCCTCACGGCCATAGCCTGATTCTTTGAAGCCACCAAATGGGCTGGTGGGGTCAAACTGATTAAAGGTATTGCTCCAGATCACGCCCGCATTGAGCTGGTCGGCTAGCTTGAGCATCTTCGAACCCTTTTCCGTCCAAATCCCTGCAGAGAGTCCGTATTCGGTGTTGTTGGCCTTGGTCACGGCCTCCGCAGGTGTTCGGAAGGTTATGACGCTGAGTACAGGCCCAAAGATTTCCTCTCTGGCAACTGTGTTTGCCGGGCTTACGTTGTCGACAATCGCAGGGGCAAACCAGAAGCCGTTTCTGGGTATCTTGCACTCGGGCTGCCAGAGCTCGCCACCCTCGCTTACGCCCTTCTTAACGAGTTTTTTGATCTTGGCAAGCTGGTCGGCAGAGTTGATTGCACCAACGTCTGTGTTCTTGTCCATCGGATCGCCAAGTCTGAGTGTGCTCATCCTGCGCTTTAGCTTCTTGATGAACTCGTCGTGGATGGACTCCTGAATTAGCAGCCTTGATCCTGCGCAGCAGACATGGCCCTGGTTGAAGAAGATGCCATTAATGACGCCCTCAATGGCCTGGTCGATAGGAGCATCGTCAAAGACGATGTTGGCTGCCTTGCCGCCAAGCTCGAGCGTGACCTTCTTGTTGCTGCCGGCAACCTGCTTGGCAATGATCTTGCCCACCTCGGTTGAACCTGTGAAGGCAACTTTGTTTACATCTTTGTGGCCAACGAGCGCAGCTCCGGTGTCGCCGAAACCAGTGACGATGTTAACTACGCCTTCGGGAAGTTCTGCCTGCTGGCAAATCTCAGCAAAGAGCAGTGCGGAAAGTGGTGTGGTCTCTGAGGGCTTGAGGACTATCGTGTTGCCGGCTGCGAGTGCTGGGGCAATCTTCCACGCGAGCATCATCAGGGGGAAGTTCCAAGGCACTACCTGTGCCGCAACGCCTAAGGCTTGGGGGTTTGGGCCGAGTCCTGCGTGGTCAAGCTTGTCGGCCCATCCTGCGTAGTAGAAGAACCATGACACTGCGGTTGGAACATCGAAGTCGCGGGTTTCCTTGATTGGCTTTCCGTTGTTCAGAGTCTCTGCAACAGCCAGCTCCCTGGCTCGCTCCTGCATGATTCTTGCGATTCTGTATAGATACTTTCCTCGCTCTGCTCCTGAGAGCTTGCTCCAGACCTTTTCGTATGCGGCTCTTGCCGACTTAACCGCTAGATCAACATCTTTTGCCGTTCCGTGAGAGATCTCCGCAAGCACCTCTTCGGTTGCAGGGTTGATTGTTGGGTAGAGGTTTGCTGGCTTGGTGAACTTGCCGGCAATGAAGTGGCCATAGCTTTTTTCAAAGCTGGCCAGCTTCGCCTCTGGTGCGGGTGCGTAGTCGAACATTTTCTCTCCTAGTCCACGCTTACGTAGTCAGGACCCAAGTAGGTCTTTGTCAAAAGCTTCTTTCGCTGCATCAGGACATCGTTGAGGAGGCTGGAGGCACCAAAGCGGAACAGCTCGGGCGTGAGCCAGCGCTCTCCTGCGGTTTCTTTCACAACTACTAGGTACTTGAGGGCATCCTTGGCGGTCCTGATGCCGCCGGCCGGCTTCACACCAATCAGGTCGCCAGTTTGGTCAAACCAGTCTCGCACTGCCTCCAGCATCAAAAGGGTTGTTGGCAGTGTTGCATTCACCGATACCTTGCCTGTGGAGGTCTTGATGAAATCTGCTCCTGCCAGCATTGCTAGGTAGCTTGCGCGCCTGATGTTGTCATAGGTCTGAAGCTCACCAGTCTCCAAGATCACCTTGAGGTGAGCAGGCTTGCCCTTAGGTCGCTGGCAGGCTTGCTTTATCGCCTGAATCTGCTTGAAGACCTCCAGGTAGTTACCGCTCAAGAAGGCACCGCGGTCAATAACCATGTCAATCTCATCGGCACCATATGCGACAGCATCTTTGGTGTCCTGAAGCTTCACCTTCATACTGGCCCGACCTGAGGGGAAGGCGGTGGCCACAGCGGCAACATAAATTTTGCTCTTTCCGAGTGCTGCCTTCGCATGGGGGACCATGTCTCCATAGACGCAGATTGCGGCTGGAGTTGGGCATTCTGGGTCGTCCACGTCAGGTGTCATTGCCTTTTGGCAAAGGCTTCTCACTCGCTGGGGAGTGTCCATGCCCTCGAGGGTTGTTAGATCCATCATCTTGATGGCCATATCCAAACCCCAGGCCTTAGATGTCGTCTTAATTGACCTTGTCGCCAGGGAAGCTGCCCGAGCCTCAAGTCCCACCTTGTCCACACCGGGAAGCGAGTGCAGCCAACGACTTAAACTCTGGTTCGTAAGTCTCGAACCAACTATTTCTTCAGCTTGCACAGATACTCCTAGGACTGAAAAAGCCTACCCCTAGGGCAGAAACTTGACACCGGTGAGCTCTTCACTTATTTCCCAGAGCCGCTTCATCAGCTCAAGGTCGTTGGAGCGCTTTGACCCTTTGATTAGGGCTGGGCTGCCCCAGGCTTCCCATTTTGGACCAACGAACTCCCCGCCTTCAAAGCTCTCATCGGTCGCGGCCTTGATCTGGCTGCGCGCTCCGGTTTGAGCGCTCTGAGCGAGAAAGTCGAAGCGGTTTGGGTAGTTAATCTGCAATCCGGTCAGTGCCCAGCCGGGATGCGCAGCTATTGACTTCACCTTTGAACCAAGCTGCTTGGCCCTTAGGTCTAGCTCCCTAGCGAACAGCAGACAAGCAAGCTTGGTATCGGCATAGCGCTGCCACCTGTCATAGGAATCTCTCTTGGACCCGCGAATCTCCTCCAGGGAGTCGGCCCTGACTCTTCCTCTGCGGTGAACTACTGAGCTGAGAGATATCACTCTTGGCGCAGCCGTCTCCTCGAGCCGCTCCCACAGAAGTGACGTCAGCAGAAAGTGACCGATGTGGTTAGTTGCCATCTGGGACTCAATACCCTCGATTGAGAGTGCGAAGTCGGGACCCATGAGCCCTGCATTGTTCATCAGGACATCCACGGGGTGATCGATCTCTTTGGCAAACTCTCTGACCTGGTCAAGGTTTGAGACGTCCAACACTCGCTCTTCGATTCTGGCGTCTGGATATTTCATTCGGAGCTGCTCGGCAGCCTCCAAGAGGCGCTTCTCGCCTCTGGCTAAGAGCGTGATGTTGTGACCTGATTCGGCAAAGGCTTCGGCGCTCGCCAGTCCAAGTCCGGAGCTTCCGCCGGTGATGATTATGTTCAAATTCGAAGGAGCCTCTCGGTGTCCCCAAATACTTCCATGGCCCCCGATGTTGCTTTCGCCTCAAGCACTACCTTGCCCTTGATGCTGTGTCGAACCTCAAACACCGCGTCCATGGTCTCCTCGACCCTTTGGTGCATAGCCTCTCTGAGGGGGGCATGCAGTAGTCCACCGCGCTTTCGTTCTGCCTTTATCTCTAGCAGCCCGTCAGGGCCTTCCACCCGCCAAGTCACGTGGCTGTCATCTAGTGCGAGCTCTAATTCCTTGGAGCGGTTGTAGGTGGTCCAGCTATGAAGTTTGTCCGAGTGGTGCAGCCCCATTATGAATCCGCGGAAGGGCTTTGAGAGCCAGGGGATTATTGCTGCCGATGCCACAAGCGAAGCATCCTTGTCGCTATCGAGATGGTTGGAGTGCAGCCAGATGTAGCCGCTTGGGAAGTTCTTACCCCAGTCTTTTTCGATGTAGCCCTTGGAGCCAGCAAAGCTTTGCTTCTGACCCTCGACCTCTAGTTCGCCCTCAATGCTGTGGCCAAAGGAGACGATTCCATGGAAGCACTCCATGAAAGGCACCAATCCATACCAGCCCATGATTCCGGGGCTCGCCAGGGTCACCGGCCAGGGCTTGAGCTCGCTGGTTATTTCTAACCTGCCCTTGAGCTGAGGTAGATCCAGCGTCGCGCCCTTGGCGCTGAAATGATTCGGCCCAACATGGACATCAAAGCTGTCGGCGCTCGCCCTGAACTCTTCAACCGGGAAGACGTGATACCAGCTTCGGCCTGTGGCGCCATCGAGCACCTGAACAAAAGCCTCGTCGCGACTCTCGCCACCAAGGCCTCTGAAGATTCCAGGGATTACCGCCCAGCGTTGAGACTGGTCTTGAGAGACGAACTTGAAGTACCAGCCCTCAAAGAAGTTCTTGGTTCTTCCTTCGCCGTGAAAACCCTCTGGGTGTTTCACGCCGGTGATGTAGCTACTCAAAGAGCGCATGGCTGACAGGCTAATACGGCGAGTAAACTAAAGCCAGTTTCGATCCGAGGTGATAAGTGCAACCAGGCACTCGCCTCACCATACGCCTCGGCATCGCCCAGATAATCGGCTGGGGCTCTTCGTTTTATCTTCCCGCCATTCTTGCGGTTCCAATAGCCCAGTCTTTGGGCATATCCACTGAGCTCTTCTTCTGGGCTTTCACCATCTCACTCTTGGTCTCTGGGTTACTCGGGCCAAGGGTAGGTAAGGCCATTGATCGTTTGGGAGGAAGGAAGGTACTCCCGCTTGGGTCACTGGCGTTTGTGCTTGGTCTGGGTTTGCTTGCCACCGCCACTGAGCCCGTGCAGCTATTTATTGCTTGGATATTCATCGGGGTTGGCGGCTCGATGGGAAACTATGACGCAGCCTTTGCCACGGCTGTCAACTTCTTTGGGAATAAGTCGAACCGGGTCATTGCCGGAATTACCGTCTTCGCGGGCTTTTCCTCATCAATTTCTTGGCCGCTAACCACCTTGCTGCTAAACGAGTTTGGTTGGCAATGGGCCGTCTGGTTTTGGGTTGCCACGCATCTGCTGATAGGCCTTCCGCTGAACCTCACCATTCCTCGCTCTGAGCGCAGGGAGATTCCTGACATGACCGGGCCGATCCGCAAGATGGTGAAAAACAAGTTCCGCTTTGATTCGCTCCTTGTGGTCTTTGCAATCATGTTTGCCCTAGAGGGCTTCATCGTTAGCTCGGTCAACACCACACTCCCTTTCATGCTTGGGGAGCTTGGCGCATCGATAGAGCTCGCGCTTATTGCCTCCATCGTTTTGGGCCCCTCACAGGTCATGGCGAGGGTCATATTGCTGGCGCTTGGAAAGTGGGCAACGCCGATAAGGGTGGCGGCAATCTCGATAGCGGCTCACCCGCTAGGGGTGCTGGCTATCTGGCTCTTTGGAACCAACGGCCTTATGGCCTTTGTGATTCTCCACGGCATCGGTGTCGGTTTGAATCCGTTTATTCGGGGCTCACTGCCGCTGCTGTTCTTTGGGTCTGACCGCTTTGGTCAGCGCCAGGGCTACATCATGATGCTGAGCAAAGTTGTCTCTGCGCTTTCCCCGACGCTTCTAACCCTCATGCTGCTTGCAAATCCCCAGCTAGCAATTGCCGCCACCTTCACCATGGGCGTTGTGGCAACAGGGCTTCTGGTTTGGGTTGCTTTGCTATTCAAAGCGCGCAATCCGAAGCATCCTGAGACCGGTGAGATAAGAGAGATCAGCTAGCGCTCTAAGAGGTCCCTTGGTTCTCCAGATTCAATCCAGCTAATAAGCCCTGGCCACCGGCCCCATCCATCATCTAGAGAGAAATGGCCGGCGCCCGGAAAAATGAGCGGCTCTGTCTCAAGGGCTGGTTCGTAGATTCCCACACCTCTTGGAAGCCAGCGATCGTTATCTCCCGCTATGACTGTCAGCGACTTTGACCACTTTTTTGCCTGAGGGGCAAGCAGGGGGTTGCTAAGGTCCATTGGCTCGCCTTCGATACCCTCGGCCTCTGAAGTCATCTGGGGATCTGGCGGTGCCACGAGTAATACTCGGTCAAAAGGTTCCGTAAAGATGTCTCCCAAGGCTCCATAGAGCCAGTTGGTGGTTCCGAGTGAGTGTGCGATGCAGATCTTTTCCTCGCCTGATACCTCGTCCATCATGTTGCTCTCTTGCCGCAGAAGGTCCTGCCACTCAAATGGTTTTGGAGTATCTGGGTCGGGAAACTGCGGGTACCAAACGTGGTGACCTTGGGCACGAAGTGTTGCGGCACTGAGCCTCATCCAGTGGCCTTCGGGGCGGCGGTTGGTCCAGCCGTGAAGAAAAAGGATTTTCTGCATAGTTATCTAAACAACTAATCCCGAAGCTTCATCCTCAGCGCGTTTGCCACAACAGACACAGAGCTGAAAGCCATGGCAACACCAGCGAGCATTGGGTTAAGTAATCCTGCTGCAGCAACTGGAATCAATAGGACGTTGTAGCCGAAGGCCCAGCCAAGGTTTTGAAGGATGTTCCGGTAGGTTCTGCGGCCAAGTTCCAGCGCGTAGGGAACCTTTCTTGGGTCGTCGTCCAAAATCGTTATTGCGCTTGCAGCCTGAGCCGCTTGAGCTCCCGAGCCCATTGCGATGCCAATCTCTGCACTTGCCAAAGCTGCAACATCGTTGATTCCGTCACCAACCATCGCTACTTTGTCGGGCTGCGAGCTCAGGTATTCAAGTTTCTCTTCTGGAGATGCTGATGCCAAAGCTTCATCGAGGCCCAGCTCGCTGGCGACGGAATCGACCCTGCGCTGATTGTCTCCGGAAAGCATTGCAACTTTTAGGCCACTCTTGTGAAGTTCGGCAACTGCTTCCCTTGCTCCATCGCGAATACCGTCACTGAGCTCTATAAGTCCATGAGCCCACCCTTCCCAAGCGACTACAACAAGGGTGTTTGGGCCGGCATTTGCAAGGACCGCATCGAGCTCTTCTTGGTTTTGATAGTTGCCGGGCTTCTCGACGCTCACCCTAAGACCATCAACATCTCCTGCAACGCCCTTACCTGCGATCTCCTCAATGTTCGAGGAAGTCAGGCCAGTTGAGTGTGCGGCAATGGCCATCGCAACCGGATGCTTGCTCCCAGCTTCGACGGCAGCGGCCTTTGAAACCGCTTCAGCTGCCGTTACTCCTCCAAGACCGTGGGAGGCAACAATCATCAGTTTTCCGTCGGTGAGGGTGCCGGTCTTATCGAAAACAACCTTCTTGATTTTTGCTAGAAGGCGAAGAGAGTCTGGGTTTCTGATTACCACTGACCTTTTTGTTCCGAGCGAGGTCGCAACAACCAGGCTCATGGGAACCGCTATGCCAAGCGCACAGGGGCAGGCAATCACCAATACAGCTACTGCTGCTTCGAAGGCTCTTGTGCTGTCGCCGAGGATAAATGCCCAGACCAAGTAGGTGACTATCGAAATCAAAATTACGCTCGGCACAAAGAAGCTCGAGATCTTGTCGGTCAGTGAACCGAGCTGAGTCTTTGATGCTGTTGCTTCGCGAACCAAGTCGGCGATCCTCGAAAGCCTTGAAGTTCCTGCGCTCGAAGTTAGTTCAATTAGAGCCTCCCCCGAGAGGATCGTCGCACCCGCACTCAGCTGGGATCCCTTTGCCATCTCGACCGGAAGGCTCTCTCCGGTCAGTGTTGAGTTGTCGACAGAGGCGAAATCGCTAACGAGTTTTCCGTCAGCAGGGACTCGGTCACCGGCGACGACCGCAACTAAATCCCCCTTTCGAAGGGAATGGGTAGGAACCTGCTCTCGAGAGTCGCCGCGGATCACGGTTGCGGTGTCGGGGATGGCACTGAGGAGTGCGCGAACAGAATCGGTGGCACTTCGTCTTGCGCGAACTTCAATAAATCTGCCAAGCAGCACCACTGACGGCACAACAGCACTTACCTCAAAGTAGTGGTGCATGGAGCCCGAGAGTAAGAGGTAGACGCTGTAGAGGTAGGCGACTGAGGAGCCTAAAGAAACCAGGGTGTCCATCGTGGTGTCGCCGTGGCGGAGGTTCTTTATGGCTGCGGCATGAAACGGCCAGCTGACATACAAAATCACCGGTGTCGCGAGAGCCCAGACCAAAAACTGCTGCCCTGCAAACTCGATACCCGGAACCATAGAAAACAAAATGGCAACCAGCGAGAGTACTGCTCCGGTCATGAGCCGGGGCCTAAGGGTCTTGAGCTCTTCCTTACCCTCGCCGACTTTGTAGCCTGCAGTCTCGACGGCCTGCTTGAGAACTTCAAGCTCGATCTCCCCTAGAAACTGCAGGTGTGCCTTCTCGCTTGCAAAGTCGACATAGGCGGTAACGCCTTCAACTTTGTTTAGGGTTTTCTCGACTCTTCTGGCGCATGCCGTGCAGGTCATGCCCTCGATGTCTAGTTCGAGAAGGTTATTAGCCATTTACTGAGGCAAACCCGGTTGCCTGGTAGCCGGCCTCTTCCACGGCGGATGCGAGCTGGTCCTCAGTCACGCCCTCGGCCTCGACTGTGGCTTTGCCGCTCGCATGATCAACCTGAACATTGCTAACTCCTTCCAGAGTTACAAGCTCGTTGGTAACGCTCATGGCGCAGTGCCCGCAGGTCATTCCCTCAATGTTTATTTCAATCTTGCTCATTTGCTCGCACCCTCTCTTTCGTAGCTGCAGACATCTCCTGCACACAGCTGTGGTTTATCTCTTGCAAACCTCTGATGAAGCCAGCACCCAATGCAGAAGCCAACAGCGGCCTCGGCAAATAAAAAGGTCATACACAGCGCGCAGAGACCCAGAACAATTTCATCCCTCATGCCAAGCCAGCCCATCATGAAGCACGCAAGAAGAACCATGCCAAAGCCGATGGCCCAAGCAGTTTGCTTGGGTTTTGCATCCACCCATTCCGACCTCTGATTTCTCACCAAAAAATCAGCAATTCTCAAGGTGGGTGAAAACCTCTGGCCCGCAAATAGCCTTACGAACATCTCGAACATGAAGAACACCCCGAAGGCGCGAAGTAGGGAAAAGTCGGCGGTTAGGGCTGCGGTCATCCAACCCGTGAATCCAAAGACAAATAGCAGGCCAGCCGCTGCCCGCACGGCTCGCTCATTGAAAACCGGGTGATCATGCTCTTTGGTTAGCACGCCAAAGGAGGTGTGAGTCACGCTCACTCGAACAACTCCGAAATCTGGTTCCAACGGTCTTTGTTAATCGAGTAATGCACCCAGGTGCCTTTGCGCTCTGCGGTTAGCAGGCCGACTTCGGTGAGCTTTTTCATATGGTGAGAAACGGTTGGTTGCGATAGTCCCAAGGGTCCTGTGAGATCACAGGTACAGATGCTCGAGTCCTCGCCCCTGTTGACAAGGGCCAAAATCTGCAGCCTGGTTGGATCCGCAACAGCCTTTAGAAGATTCGCTATCTCACTCGCCTTGGTTCTTGCCATGGGCTCCAGCCCGGGGGCAGGCGCGCACTGAGCGATGTCAAGTTGAATCTTCGTAACCATTTGTTCACCTATTCATAGATGGCTATCTATAAACTACCAGAGCAATCCAGATTGGAACCCCATGCAATTTACAACCCTCGCAAAGCTACTTGCTGAGTTCTTGGGCACGGCGATGATAGTTGCCGGCGTGATTGGTGCGGGGTTTATGACCGCCTCTTTGGACTCCGGCTACGCCCTTGGGCTAACCATGATTGCTGCCACGGTTGCCGCAGTGCTGTTTGTGGCCATAAGCATCCTGGGGCCCATCTCTGGTGCTCACTTCAACCCTGCGGTTACGATCGCGTTCTTGGTTCGCCGCGCCATTGCGCCACCCTCGGCCGCGGGCTACATTGTGTCTCAGATCGCCGGAGCAACATCAGGTGCAGTCATTGCAAATTTGATGTTTGGCTCCTCATGGATTGAAGTGAGCGAGATTGCTCGGTTTTCTACTGCCACTTTCCTGAGCGAGATTGTCGCCACCTGGGGGCTGGTGCTTCTGATCCTGCTCCTGGTCAAGTTTGAGAGGACGCAACTGGTTGCCGCGTCGGTAGCGGCGTGGATATTCGCAGGCCACATCTTTACTTCATCCACCTCGTTTGCTAACCCCGCAGTTACTGTCGGCAGGATTTTTTCCGAGGCGCCCTCGGCAATTTCGCCTGACTCCGCAATGTGGTTTGTTTTGGCCCAGTTGGTTGGCGCGGCAATTGCGCTAATTACCTTTATCTCTCTCACAAGGAAAGCGAGCAGCTAATGTCAACACCAATTGCTTCGGTCATGTTTGTCTGTGTCCATAACGCAGGACGTTCCCAGATGGCCCAAGGATTTCTGCATCACCTTGCCGGCGATCGAATTGAGGTCCGGTCCTCGGGCACCATGCCAGGCGATCAGGTAAATCCGTCGGCCGTTGCAGCGATGGCTGAGCTGGGCATCGACATCTCCCTGGCAAAACCAAAGGTGCTAACGGACGAGGACGTCAGGGCTTCTGACTACGTGATAACCATGGGTTGCGGAGACTCTTGCCCCTTCTACCCAGGCAAGATCTACCTGGACTGGAAATTGGAAGACCCGGCAGGAAAGGGTGTCGAGTCCGTGAGGCCAATTCGCGATGAGATCAAGGTCCTTGTCGAGAACCTGATCGCTGAAATAGACGCCAAAGCCAAATCTTGACAAACTAGTTAGGTTTACCTAACCTCTTCAGGTATTCATCTTTTTACCTGACTTTTGGAGAGTTTTGCCTTGAGGCTTCGTGGTGCCCTAGTCCTTCTTTCTGTTGCAAGCCTCGTGCTGACTGGCTGCACCCCACAGACCGACTCACTACTTGTCTACTCCGGTAGGAGCGAGGCTCTAATCGGCCCGATTGTCGAGCAATTTGAGCAGCAAACGGGTATCGAGGTTGAGGTGCGTTACGCGGGGAGTGCTGAGTTAGCGGCGCAGCTCCTTGAGGAGGGTGCAAACTCTCCCGC
>Ga0255752_10002496_pt1 | contig 20041 bp, 19 predicted proteins | sample 011ome_25_FD_179952 | JGI IMG/M metagenome (GOLD analysis project Ga0255752, IMG submission 179952) | Coastal salt marsh microbial communities from the Groves Creek Marsh, Skidaway Island, Georgia - 011512CT metaG (version 2) | ecosystem: Environmental > Aquatic > Marine > Intertidal zone >... | reverse complement strand
TGGTTATGTTGGGATGGATGTGCTGGCACCATTTTATGGCTTTCATGTCCCTTACATCAGTAATAATGAAAGAGCTGATATTCTAGCATCATATACCAAACGTCTTATTGGGATTACGGACGAATTGCCCTTAAATATGCCTAGCCTTAATGACTATGATGACAAATTAAAGAAAAGATAATCATCATTAAAACAGGTTTTCATTCATGGCTGGTTAAGATATGGTCGCCTAGATTTAACACTAAAAGTATTAGCCATCATCAAAGTTGGTCACATCCATTATTATGAAAACGTATCCGATCAAATGGCTTTCATTTTTAGGTGAGTTAATTCCCCTCATTCTGTTTTTTGTGGGCTTTAACCTGTCGGGCCTTTATTTGGCGGCAACGCTATCGGTTACCGCTGGCGTTATCATTTTTTTCATCACATGGTATCGCGAACACCGCGTTTCAGGGTTTATTGTTATTTCGATCCTGTTTTCATTGGTGTTTTTGCTTTTGGCGATGATTCTAAACGAAACGCAATTCATCAAGGTTCAGCCAAGTGTTAGCAATTTGTTTTTTGGCGTTATTTTAATTTTTGGTCACACCGGAAAAACACCAGTAATGAAACGGTTTTTTTCTACCCAGTTTCATCTCACAGAATCCACATGGCGATCATTAAGCCTAAGATGGGGTTGGTTTTTTCTGATCATGGCAGCGGCCAACGAATTAGCATGGCGATGGCTTAGTGATGATAATTGGATGATGACCAAGGTTTTTGTGTTCCCCGTCATAACATTAAGTTTTATGGCCTTTCTCTGGCCCATGACAAAACGAGGCTTGCTTAACCCCACGGATGATATGGGTGAAGATACCATCAAGATATCACAATGACCGTGACCTTTCATGACGAGAACAAATATAATCGCCTTTGATTTTCACTTTTCAAAATAGGCAACAAGCTCTGAATGCGACGTTAACAAAAATTGATCAATATGGCGCGCCCAACGGCATTGATACCCTGCACTGATAAGCATTTCCGCATCCCTTGCAAAGCTTTTCATGTCACAGGACACCATAACCAATCGCTTTATCCCACTTGCCGCTAGCAAGGGCATTTGCCGCCCTGCCCCACTGCGCGGAGGATCAATAATTGCCCCATCAAATGGCTTTAATTCGGATAATGATAAAGGATCAGAAAACAGGTTTCGTGCCTTAGCTATTAGATGAAGTGGTAAATCCGGCGCCGCTGATCTGATCATGGCCTGAAGTGCGGAAATCGCAGATGCGCTGATATCATAGGCCGCAATCTGTTTTGGCGCCTGTGAAGCAAAGGCAAGGGCTAACCCAAGTGATCCTGCACCAGAAAACAAATCAACCACCTTATTGCTACCCTTGAGGGCATTAAAACAATCTTGGCGCATGATGGTTTCTGCCTCAGCCACCGATTGCATAAAGCCACCTGCTGGCGGCGCAAAGGTTAAATGATCTCGGCTTGCCCCATCAGGCATCGGCCATGCCATAACAGGGGTATCGTGTTGAAACACCAGTTCAGGTTCACCGTTATTTAAGACAAGGGACAGCCTAGCAATCAAGGGATTCCCAACCGAACCTGTGGCGGCAATCAACTTTGTCATTTCCGCCCGACTTAATGGCGCATCAAGACGAAGCACTACATCAAGCCCATTATCACAGAGATTGATCTCAACCTCACCCGTTTTGTCTTTACCATGATGTGATGCTAGCAATGGCAATAGCTCATCTCGGATGAGATGATAACCTTGCATGATTTGAGGATGCAAAATAACGCATCCCGTTAATGGGCTAATATCATGACTGTGACGCCCACGAAAACCTATCGCAAGCTTTTGCTTTCGGGTTTGCCAAGCTAATCTTGCCCGTCGCCGGCTTTGCGGCATTGCCCGAAAGGGGGGCAACCATTTCTGAGGGATAATTCCAGCCATTTCCAGAAAATCAGCGACTTGCTGTTCTTTCCAATCCTGATAATAGCCCATTTCTATATGTTGAAATTGACACCCGCCACAGGTTGAAGACACTTCACAGTCAGGGGCTTTGCGGTGCGGGGATGGGGATTGTATCTCAATAATTTTGGCTTCGATGCCATGCGGCCACTGGCGGCGCGGCTGAACTATCATCCTCTCACCAGGCAGAGCATTTGGCACAAAAAGCCGTTGGTCTCTGGCGTCAGTCTGATCGTTGACTTCAGACGCTTCATCGATAATCACTGCAAGCCCATCACCTCGCGCCCCAAGCCGGTCAATGGCCACCTGCAAAGGCGGCAAATGTGATAAAGACGGCGTTACTGAGCGGCCTTTTCCTTTGCCGGATTGATGTCGCCGATGCCTTGGCCTGTCATTTCCTGTTCCCATGATGATTTATCAGCGCCCGTAATCAAATGCTTCACGAATAATTGACACAATGTCTTCGGTCGTGGCTGATCGAGGGTTAGTCGAGGCAGCACTATCCTGAATAGCTTTTTGTGCCAGACGATCAAATCCACTATCTGGTACTTTTAGATCCTTAAGGTTGCGCGGAATATCAAGTTGATCAAGAATATTACATATGGCCTGATAAAATCCTTCAAAACTGTGATCATCTAGCCCACAAGCTTGTGCCATGGCAGGGATTTTTTTGCTGATAGCAGAAGCGTTATAGCGCAGCACCGAGGGCAGAAGCACCGCATTAGTCAAACCGTGATGGGTGTCATTTTCTGCCCCAACCATATGCGAGACAGCATGAACAAGACCAAGCCCCTTGATAAAGGATACCCCTGCTAAGCATGACCCCACCAACAATGCCCCGCGCGCTTCTAAATCATCTGGCTGGTCAACGACAATGGGCAAATGTGGATAGATCAATCGCAAAGCTTCTAGCGCGGCCCCATCACAAAGTGGGTGAAAACTCTCAACCACATAAGCTTCTATTGCGTGAACTAACGCATCAACACCTGTCCATGCAGTTAGATTCTTTGGCAATCCAACCGTCAGCACTGGATCAAGAATAACCGATGCTGGTTTCTGCACAGGATGCCATACACACCATTTCATGACTTTTTCGGTGTCTGTTACCATGGCCGTGCTTTCAGTTTCAGCACCAGTACCAGCTGTCGTAGGAACACAAATCAAAGGGGGAAATGCCACATAATCTTTTTTTTCTAAAGGGGTCTTTTCATATTCAAAAGCCCAAATATCAGAGTCATTATAAGCCAAAAGAGAGATCGCTTTTCCCCCGTCCATTCCACTGCCTCCACCAAGAGCAATGACGCCATCATGACCACCGTTACGGAACGCCTCTCTTCCAGCAAAAATGTCTTTGTCACGCGGATTAGGAGAAATCTCTGAAAATAATCCCGGGGACATTCCTGCCGCCGTGAGGTCTTTTTGCATAGCATCAACAAATGGTAAATTAGCACTACCCTGATCCGTCACGATTAGTGGACTAGACATGTTTTTCTGATGGCAAATCTCTGCAATTTCTCTGATGCGATGAGGGCCATAACGAATAGGAACTGGAAACGACCAATCTTGCGCTGTGAGTAAAGACATTATTTCCTCAAAGGATTTAAATTTGTATGACCATGACACAAATCACAAATGACAGAAAGAGGCTTATCGTTGCAAGATTTCCCAGCAACCCCAAAAATCTGTGCGTTTTTTGATTAACCCGCAAAATCTTCTTTGCTTTCTTGCCTTTTCACAGTAGCTATGGGGCACAATCCCGATCATGGGATTGCGGAACGGATTGTCAGGATACCAAAATGTCTGAAGAATTGCGGAATATCGCTATTATTGCCCACGTTGACCACGGCAAAACTACGCTAATTGATACGATCATGAAACAAAGCGGAATTTTTCGCGATAACCAGCAAATTGACGAACGTCTGATGGATACCGGGGATTTAGAAAAAGAACGCGGCATTACCATTCTGGCAAAACCAACCTCTGTGATCTGGAAAAACACACGCATCAATATTATTGATACGCCTGGCCATGCGGATTTTGGCGGTGAGGTGGAACGCGTGCTGGGGATGGCAGATGGGGTTATTCTGTTGACCGATGCCGCCGAAGGCCCAATGCCGCAGACCAAGTTCGTTCTTGGCAAGGCCTTAAAACAAGGCCTTCGCCCCATTGTCATTATCAATAAAATTGATCGCAGTGATGCGCGCCCCGAAGATGTCGTTAATGAGGTGTTTGATCTATTCGTAGCCTTAGACGCTGATGATAAACAGTTAGACTTCCCCATTTTATACGCCTCAGGACGAGATGGCTGGTGCGTTACTGATCTTGCCCATGATCGCTTGAATCTTGATCCCCTGCTGAACATTATTTTAGATCATGTGCCTGCACCATCAGAACCGATTGACGCTCCTTTTGCCATGCTTGCCACCCTTTTGGATTCCGACCCTTATCTTGGACGCTGCTTGGTGGGGCGCGTGATGCAAGGGGCGGCAAAGGTAAATGATACGGTTCGCGCCCTTAACCTGGATGGCAAGGTGGTAGAAAGCGGAAGACTTACCAAACTTTTACGCTTTGAAGGCTTAGCAAGAGTGCCCGTGAATACTGTGAAAGCTGGTGATATTATCTGTATCGCAGGACTTAGCATCGCGTCAGTGGCAGATACCATTTGCTCGCCTCAAGTCAGCCAACCCATTGCCTCGACCCCAATTGATCCCCCAACCATGTCGGTCACTATCACCGTGAATGACTCCCCTCTGGCGGGCCGCGATGGGAAAAAGGTGACTTCCACTGCTATTCGGCAGCGGCTTCTGGCTGAAGCTGAAACCAATGTTGCGATTACTTTTAGTGAAAGCGGCGGCAAGGATGCGTTTGAAATTGGTGGACGCGGGGAATTGCAATTAGGGGTTTTGATTGAAACCATGCGGCGAGAAGGTTTTGAGTTAACTGTATCCCGCCCAAGAGTACTGTATCAGAATGATGAACAGGGCAATCGGCTAGAACCTATCGAAGAAGTCACCATTGATGTGGATGATGAGTTTTCAGGTGTTGTTGTCGATCACCTCAACCGCCGAAAAGGCGATATGCAAGATATGCGTTCCGCAGGGGCAGGAAAAACCCGCCTCATTTATCATGTGCCTTCACGCGGTTTGATCGGATATCAAAGCCAGTTTCTTTCCCAAACACGCGGAACAGGTGTGCTGAACCGTATTTTTTATTCTTACAGCCCATTTAAGGGGCATATTGATGGCCGTCGCAACGGATCATTGATTTCCACCGACTCTGGCGACACAGTCGCCTATGCGCTCTTTAATCTTCAGGATCGCGGCGATATGTTTGTCGGCCCACAAGTGGCCGTTTATCAAGGCATGATTGTTGGTGAACATAACCGAGAAAATGATCTGGAAATCAATGTGCTAAAAGGCAAACAGCTTACCAACGTGCGTGCATCAGGAAGTGATGAGGCAGTGCGTCTCGTTCCCCCAAGGCTCATGTCCCTAGAAGATATGATGGCATATATTAATGATGATGAATTGCTTGAAGTCACGCCAAAGCATCTCCGACTTCGTAAGCGTTTGCTTTGCCCTCATGAACGCAAAAAAGCATCTCGGGCATCATAAAAACTTTCAGGGGATATCCCATGCTGAAAATCTGGTTATCTCTGTTCGGTTTTATGCTGGCCTTAGGCTACTGGATTTATCAATTCTTTATAACCAGCCCAGATGCCTTTGGTATGCAGTTTCGCTTCCTTACCCATTGGGGATTGAGCCTTGCCATGGTCATGCATTTTCTAAATTGGCGAAGCCGGAAACAAGGGATACCTGACCAACGCTTTGCCCTGATGGCTATGGTTGCGGTATTAAATATTTTAGTCGTTTTTTTGTATTGGCGCCTTTTCTTTATCGACCCCGCCTTGATCAATGGTGACAAAACCCCGATTTGGCATCAGGAATATTATTTACATCTGTTAGGCCCAGCGATTTTAATCATCGATGCGATTTGGCTATACCGGGCCTTTCACGCATTTTGGCGTGGTGCGATTGCTACCACATTGCTTTGCTTAGTTTATATTTTGTGGATTGAGCTATTGGTTGAACCCCTGAATAGTGAGCCTATCGGCACCGTTTCCGCTGGCCTTCCCTATCCGTTTTTGAACGATATGGTGATGGCAGAACGGCTAAACTTTTATGCGGTAACCACAGGCACAGCATTAGGATTTTATGTGATATGCTGGATCGTTAGCATGGTATCCGGTTGGATAGCGCGACCTCGGTCTCAAGCACATTAGAATTGATTAACTGCCCCGCCGTTAATTTGCAGCATCTGGCCGTTAACATAACTGCCATTTTCTGAAACTAAATAAACAATCATCTCCGCAATGTGATCTGGCTGACCTAGGCGTTGTGACGGGTTTGACTGAGCCAATGCAGCAAAACGATCTTTCGTGGACTGATCGCTTTCAGACAAATTGTCAGGCGGAAAAATTCCAGGGGAAATGATATTGGCGGTAATCCCGTTTGAGGCAAACTCCATCGCTAGCGCCTTGGTTAGCCCCCACATCGCGTGTTTGGATACTGCCACAGCGGATGATCCTGCATATCCGCGTTGGCTATTCATCCCAGAAAAGTTGATAATCCTGCCCCAGCCCTTATCAATCATACCCGGAAGAAACGCGCGGCAAAGCGTCAACGCGGCCCCATAATTAACATTCATGACGCGTTCCCAGTCTGCGTCCAGCATATTGAGAAACCCCGCTTGCGGACGAATAGCGGCATTATTAACCAGCACATCGATGCCGCCCGAACCGCCTGAACGGGATGTGATCTGATTGATCATGGCCTTTAGCGCCTCTGGATCACCAATGTCCGCCATGGCAATATCCGCCTTTTGGCCCATGGCATGAATCTGATTTTGCAAATGTTCTAGCGGTTCACGCTGGCGCGATCCATTAAGGATAATATCAAAGCCAGAACGAGCCAATGCTAAGGCAATGCTTTTGCCAATATTCTGACCTGATCCGGTGATTAAGGCGGTTTTGGTCATGCTGATTGAACCCGCTTAAGGGGTAGGTGGGCCAAAACGGTTATCTTGGTGAACGCTTGGCATAGCATACCAAACAATTGACCAGACAAAAACGCCAATCAATCCGCCAAAACCTAGCGCAATCATCACGTAAGCGCCGCCTAATGAGGCTGGAGCTGCATTGATATCACCTGCCATCGCTAAAGCGAGTGATGCAGCAATTGCAACAATCCCGCCAATAATCAACACGGTTGAGATAAAATAGCCGCCAATAAAAGCCATTAACCACCATCCAGTGCGGTTGAGATCATGCAGTCGGCGAACTGATACTGAAAGGGACGGGATGAAAACAGCTAATGACCAAAGGGCAGACACATAATCAATCAAACCCCAACTGTCGTCATAAAAGGGGTCCGTCATTTCTTCAAAACTTGGCATCGTATTGATAGAAATGATGAAAAACAAAATTCCGACCAAAAAACATAGCAGCGTAAACCACCAAAACTCGCTTCTGCTGCTCCTGCCTTTGAAATCAAAGTAGCGATAAAACGGTAAAATGGCGTAATTTGTTGGCGTCATTTGTTTTGCTCCTAGCCTTTCCTGATCTTCTTGTAACTCAAGCTATGCCAATATGATATTTTGGCAATTACGCTTTTTGAGAATGGCCTATCACCCTATCCTTAATAGGAAAACAGCGCAAATGCATTATCATAAAATAGGCTTTGCGGAACATCGACAGTGATCGTAACATCTAGCATCATTCATTCCACTGAAATGGGTTATGATAAGAGCCTTAATAACATTTTGGGACAAACAGTTTGGATAATCTGATCTTTGCCGCGGTGCTATCCGCGGCCATGCTTCATGCGTGGTGGAATTTTCTGGTCCGAAGCAATACCGATAAAGTTCTGGCGATGATTGCGATGACGGCAGGTCATATGCCAATGGCTATTTTTGGCATAATTTATCTAGGCTTGCCAGGGCGTGAGGCCCTTCCCTATCTGTTGGCAAGCGCTGTGCTTCATGTGGGCTATCAGATTTTTTTAATGAATGCCTATCGGTTTGGCCAACTCTCTCATATCTACCCTATCGCAAGGGGTTTATCCCCCCTATTATTGTCGATAGCAACCCTAGTGATTGGTCAAGACAGCCTCAACCCAGGTCAGATTTTGGGCATTATGACGATTTCACTTTCGATGATTTATATCGGTGCTGCGCAATTCCGATTTGATAAAGATGGGCCTAAAGGGTTGATGTTGGCGTGTGTGACAGGGCTATTTATTGCCAGTTATTCTATGGTAGATGCCCTTGGGGCGCGTGCCACAGGAAGTGCGCTGATGTTTTATAGCAGCATGACAACACTTAATGTTTTGCTGATGATCACTTATAGCGGTATTTTTCACCGCCAATCCTTAAAGCGTGTGGTGTTTGAAGGCAAAAAAATGTTTCTTGTTGGCGGAACAGCATCATATGTAGCTTATGTGCTAGTGCTGTGGGCCTGCCTTCATGCGCCAGTGGCTTTAGTATCCTCGTTAAGGGAAACTTCTGTTATTTTTGCTATGTTCTTAGGGGTTATTCTTTTGGGTGAGCGCATCACATACACCCGTATTGTTGTCACCATGATCATGGTTATTGGGGTCATTATGACACGCTTATTTTAGCCTAGCTGATTTTGGACAGCCATAATGCTTTCACGCAGAATGGTGCCAATCTGATCAATCTGTGTTTCGGTCAATATCAATGGCGGTGATAAGACTGCCATATGACCAAGTGGGCGCACAACAAGCCCACGAGCCTGAGCCTCACGCGCGACACGTTTTCCAATCATGATATCATCACCAAAAATTTGCTTCGTTGCCTTATCAGAAACGAACTCAATGCCGATCATAAAATGACTGCCGCGAACATCGCCAACAATATCAAGGTCTAAAAGGCCTTTCATCGTGTTTTCAAAAGATTTTCCGGTATGCTTTACGCGATTTGGCAAATCTTCTTGTTCCATAAGGGCAATATTCGCCAAAGCCGCAGCACAACAGGCCGGATGCCCTGAATAGGTCATGCCATGCAGAAAAAAATCACCGGGCGCAGAGATCACTTCATAAATCTCGTCACTGATCAGCGTTGCTGACATCGGCTGATAGCCTGAGGTTAGCCCCTTTGCAGAAGTGATGATATCAGGACGGATTTGAAACACCTCTTCAGAAGCAAAAAATGGCCCAAGCCGGCAAAAGGCGGTAACCACTTCATCAGAAATGGTTTTGATATCATAAGCACGCATAACCGCTTCTGCTCTTTGATGGTAACCTTCTGGTGGCAGTATCACCCCGCCAGCCCCCATCACAGGTTCTGCAATAAAACAGGCAATGTTTTCAGCCCCCATACCTTCAATAGTTGTCTTCATTTCATCAATCAGGTGATCACAGAACTCTTCCTCTGTCATTCCGTCTGGGCGCCGATAGGGAAGCGGTGAGGACAAATGGTGAACCAATTCTTCGGCGGAATCCCAACCTATGCGATAAGCAGGTGTCGTCATAGCAATCGCCAAATGAGTAGAGCCATGATAAGCCCCAATCCGAGAGAGGATTTTCTTTTTCTTTGGCTTGCCAATGCGATTGTAATAGTGATGAAGAATGCGTATCGCAGTATCATTTGCCACGGAACCTGAATTGGCAAAATACACATGATTAAGATTGTCAGGCGCAAGGCTGGTGATTTTATCCGCTAATTCTGCTGCGAGGGGGTGAGTCAAATTATAAAAGGTGGAATAATAATCAAGTTCATGTAACTGCTTGGTGATGGCATCAATAATCTCACGCCTGCCATGGCCAATATTGACACACCACAATCCCCCGATCCCATCCAGCATCTTTTCCCCTTCGCTATTGACCACATATGCGCCTTCAGCGCCAGTGATCACCGTAGGGCCGCCATCCTGTTTGATGCTATGCAGATCCGCAAAGGAATGAATTAAATGGCTATTCATCTCCATGATTTGATCAAGATTACGCATAATTCCCCCTTAAAACTTTTTTGTTTCTTATTCGCTGTAATTCACACCGACCACTTCGCAATGCCGTGCAGTGGTTAATTGGTCACGCTGATCATCTATCATTCTGATCCAAGCATCATAGCCTAGTGTTCTGGCCATTTTACCTGTGATGACCTGAAGTGATTTTTCACAAGCCCCAACATCCCCAGCCTCAATACCTTTTTGCAATACCCCACAAGTGCTATCAGTTGTACGGATCAATTGGTCCTCTTTATCCATGACCAAAACGGACACACCCTCAATGTTGCGGCGGCTATTGTTCTTATGCTGAAACCGCAACACATAAGTGGTGGAAACGCCTTCAGCATCGTCACCGAACACCACATCAACCAAACAAGGCACGCGATCCATGTCATGGCTGTTAGCGCCACTGATGGAAAGAAAAGATAGCAACGCCATCATCGAAACGATAGCAACCCCTCTAAGAGACGAAAGGAATGCGTTTGGCTTTACTTGCCAGATTGTCATGATGTTATCGCTAGCATGATAAAGTTACGCCTGATAAAGCACGGGGAAATCTGCACCGGTTAACGCATCACCGACCGATAACGGCAGATCAGGGAAAGCCGGAGAAGATTGGTCAGGTGATGCACAGATACGCGCATCATCCCCTACCAGACGAAAAGAAATAGCACGCCTGCGGGTTTTGGCATTATTGCCAGCCGCCCCATGCAAGGTTCGGAAATCAAAGGCAATTGCATCCCCCGGATTAACATCCCAACCAATAATCGGAAACTGATCTCTGTTGCCTTCAATTTCAGGCACAGCTGGACGGGTATCGCCTTCAATCAAAGGTTCGCCATTAAAGCGTTGGGGGCGATAGAGTTCACTTGCCTGATGAGAGCCTTGAACATACTCAACACAATTCTGGCGCTTGACCTCATCCAAGGGAATCCAAAAGCTAACCGTTTGCTTTGCCTGAACAAAATAATAAGGCTGATCCTGATGCCAAGGGGTTGCAAAACTTGAACCTGGTTCTTTGACCAAAACATGATCATGAAACATCTGGATGGTCTTGCCCCCAGTTAACTCTGCGGCCATTTCACCAAGCGGTGAGTTTAAGACAAAGTCCCGATATTCCGGCACATGCGACCAAACACAATAATCTTGAAAAAATGGTGCTGTCCCATCAGAAGGTTGATAGGTGCGCTCACGCCAGCTGGGATTAGCCATGTTTCGGGCAATCCCCTCTCGCAGAACGTCAACCCATTCGGTGAAAACACCTTCAAGTTTAACTGCACCATCTTTGGCAAAATCAGAAATCACTTTTTCTGAAAGCATCTTATACTCCTTCTGGCTTCACTCTGTGTTTTCATGATCGCAACTTACCCAAGGGATTAAGATCACAAAACACTGAGCCATCTTATGATATCCTATGTGATGATGACCTATGAAACGCTGTTCTGCAAGCCTTGCTCGCATGATCTTATCATTATCTGAAAATGGCTAGAAGCATCAATACCGGCCAATTTTCTTTGCCCCATGATAGAACACTTTGCCCAGTGCCTCATTCGCGGCATCACGGCGAGCCATATCATCAGCTTGCATTTCACCATTAAGACGGGGGATCATCACATGATTTTGTGCTTTATCACCACGCGCCTGTTGAACATGGATTTGACCAATTTTCTGTTCAACATTGCCGCCAATATAAGACTGAATGGCAAAGCCAATGCGCCGCCTGTTGCTTCGGTTAGGCCCTGAGCCATGGATAATTAACGGATGATGAAATGAGATTTGCCCAGCGCGCAACTCCACTGGTTTTGCCGCGCTCAAATCAATATCCAAAATCGTTTGCCCACGGGTTAAGGCGTTGTTTTCATCATAAGTGTCTTCGTGGGTTTTCATGCCTTCGTTTTGCGTCCCCGGCATCATATACATACAGCCATTTTCTTCATCGACATCAGAAATTGCAAGCCATGCGGTGACCCAATTATAAGGTTCCATATGGACATAGCGCGCATCCTGATGCCAACTGATGAAACCATCACTTGACGGTTCTTTGATAAATAATGTTGTGCTAGACACCAGAATATCATGCCCGATCAAGTCTTCGACAGCATCTAGGATACGGGTTTCATGGGTGATACGGTCCAGAACTGGTAAAACCAAATGGGGATTATTTCGCGCCGGCCCGCGCAGACGATCCCCATGGGTGGCTTCTGCTATCTCAAGCTCTTTGCGGATTTCGGCAATCTCATCACTTGAAAAAATATCGACTGGCGAAACATAGCCATCGGTTAGATACATTTGCTTTTGTGTTTCAACCAGATATTTCATATTATCCTCTTTAAATACTGCTATGGCTAAAGTGCGTTATTCTCCCCATTTTTCTAGCATTAAAACCGCCTCATCCCAAGATGGAATTTCATCACTTTCAGTCACATATAGTCGACCTATTGCGATGCGTTCATATGCTTTCATAGCGGATAAATGTGGTTCAGCCTTAGCGTAAGCTTTCATGTCTTTTTTATTTGCCCAAGCTGATAGAAAATAGTGATACCCAGCGATTTTTCGACTAGCGGTATAAAGGTTACCTTGGGCGTTTTGCGCGGCTTTAGTGCTAGCCCTTGCATAACACCAAAACGAAAACATAGTCCAAAAAGAAAGCGGTTTTAATGCTGAAATTGCGATGATCATAATCTGACGCCTATTGCTTTAAGGTGATGACATCAGCCCCTTTAAGAAAAGCTCCTTTAAGAAAAGGAAGTGATCCGATGCCCTTTATCATTAAGCCCCTTGGCTAATACCGCAATATGTTCGGGGCTAATCTCACAACAGCCACCAACAATATTAGCACCAGTTTCGATCCAACGATAGACATGTTCAGCATAGCGATCTGGCAGTAAATCTTTGCGCGCCGTTAATTCATCAACCGTCAATCCAGGTTTAAGGGCATCCACAGAGGTAAAGCCATTACCATAGCCCCCAAAGGCTAGGCCACTTGTGCTTAAGATGGGCATGGCTGCCGTGATGGCTTCAGGGTAGCTGCAATTAACCATCACCCCTGCCACAGGTTCATCGGCCAGTTGTTCCACGACCATGGATAAGTCTTCACCTGACCTTAGACGATTGCTCATATCATCTTTGAGGGTAAAACTAACATAAACAGGTTTACCCGTTTGATGTGCCGCAGCGATCCCTGCCCTTGCTTCTTGCCAGTTGGACATGGTTTCAACCAAGAATACATCAACCCCGTCATTCTGAAGGGCGACAAGTTCACGAAACTCCGCCAATGAACCATTGTAATCTTTCGCTTTCTCAGCAACATAACTAGCGACAAGGGGCGGCAAACACGCGGCGATGCTGACCTCATTTCTGGGCACACCTGACAGGGCAATCGCATCATGGACTGATCTAATGGCGGTCTCATGCGCTGTCTTAAGGTGATCGGCATAGCCGTGTTGGGTCATACGGGATGGTGTGGCGGCATAGGTATTCAGCCCTACAACTCTTGCCCCTGCTTTGAGAAAATCATGGTGCACCTCAGTGACAATTTCTGGTCGTTCCAGCATCACCTTAATTGACCAGAGCGGATGGGCATTTACCCCTGACCGATTGCTAATTTCCTGACCAAGGCCACCATCCATGAGCACAATATCAGCCATTATCTTTACCCTACTCAAATATCAAACTACTAACTTTGTGATCCTCTCATGCTAGTAGCATCGCGTCAATAATATCAGCCTTGCCTTATCCCCCCTTTGGTAAGACCATAGACAGGCAAGATTTGTCTGGGTATGTTTTCTATGTCATCAGATTAAGGATCAGGGATCAGGCGTTATGGAGACGAAACCCGAACAGAATGAGGAAACTTTTGTTACTGACCATCTGATGGATCATTTTGCAACTTGGTTTATGGTCTCGGTTGTTTCGATTGATCTCTTTAAAATATTTCTTGAGAAATATCGGGAAAGCCATCCTGACGGATAGCCCCAACCATGCCAATCGCTGTAAAATCGTGAACCCAACACAGGCAAAACAATGACGGATACCATTTCTATTCTTGATCAATTGATCAGCTTTCCCACGGTTAGCCGCGATAGCAACAAAGCCTTAATTGCTTATGTTGCCGCTTTGCTTAACGATCATGGTATCGCATCCGAAATAATAGATAACGCCGATGGCACAAAAGCCAATTTATACGCTAGCACAGGGCCAAGTCGTGTTGGCGGTGTGATGCTGTCCGGCCATACTGATGTGGTTCCTATTGTTGGTCAAAACTGGACTTTGCCAGCCTTTACTATGACCGAGCGAGATGGACGGCTTTACGGGCGCGGGACAGCCGATATGAAAGGTTTTGTCGCCTCTGCCATCTCAAGCATGATTGCGGCTAGCAAATTGCCACTGGCCCAACCCCTTCATCTCGCCCTTTCTTATGATGAGGAATTGGGTTGTCTTGGTGTTCCTTCACTTTTACAAATGATGGCAGACACCGATATCCGGCCCTCAATGTGTATTGTAGGTGAGCCAACGGAAATGAAATTGGCCACCGGGCATAAAGGCAAGACTGCCATTCGTGCCGATTGTTGCGGGAAAGAAGCTCATTCAGCGCTAGCGCCAACCGCGGTTAATGCGCTTCATCTGGCCTGTGATTTGGTGACTGAAATCAGAGCTCTTCAGGCCGAAATTGCCCTACATGGGGCTAAGGATCATGACTTCAATATTCCTTATACAACGCTTCACGCTGGCATCCTAGAAGGCGGCGTCCAGATCAATATTGTTCCAAATTATGCTCGTTTGGCTTTTGAAATTCGCAATATTGCCGAAGATGACCCAATGGCCATTCTGGAAACATTAAAGGGTCGCATCGCGCCCATTATTGAAAAAGCCAGAGAAATCGCACCCGATGCGGATATCGAAATGACCATTACTAATAGTTATCCAGGGCTTAATACGCCGCTTGACCATGACATTGTTAGCTTTATGAAATCCCTCATCGGAAGTAACGCCACTATTAAAGTTGCCTTTGGCACCGAAGGTGGGTTGTTTTCTCAAGATTTGGGCATACCAACAATTGTCTGTGGCCCTGGCTCAATGGATCAAGGCCATAAGCCGGATGAGTTTGTTACCGCATCACAGCTCTCTGAATGTGATGCCATGTTGGCATCACTTAATCAACGGTTACTGACCCCGTCACTAATATCATAAATCCGATCTTGGCCTAATATCAAAGGCTAGTTTTGTTGTTAATTTGATAATAAGTTGTCGATTCTTAAACATATTGTTGAAATTTACTTTATATAAATTTCTCATAAGTCCAAGCAAATGTCACAATATTAGAAAATTTAATCTGGTGTCGTTGATAAGCAAATCTTTTTATGTTTAACTCATGATCAACTACGATAACGTAATATTGACGGGAGGAATTGAAATGTCATCTACTACGTTCAACAACAAGAAGACGCATCAAGCAGCAGAAATGTACGCACGGGAATATGCGGCTGGCGAATTAAGCCGTCGTGAATTCCTTACTCGTGCAACTGCCCTTGGTGTCACCACAGTTGCGGCTTATGCTATGATTGGCATTGCCCCGTCTAAAGCTGGTAGCCATTCACCGAAGATGGGTGGAACATTGCGCTGCCAAATGGAAGTGCGTCCACTTAAAGACCCACGGACATGGGACTGGTCAGAGATTGCAAACTTCTGCCGTGGCTTTTTGGAATACCTTGTTCACTATGAAACTGACGGTAGCCTTGTTGGCCAGTTGCTCGAAAGCTGGGAAGTTAACGGTGATGCCACCCAATATACCCTCAATGTTCGTAAGGGCGTAAAATGGAATAATGGTGAAGATTTCACCGCTTCCGACGTTGCCCACAACTTTGAGCGTTGGTGTGACAAGACCGTGGAAGGTAATTCCATGGCTGGTCGTATGGCAACCCTGATTGATCCTAACACCAACAAAGCTATTGCGGGTGGAATTGAAGTTGTCGACAGCCATACCGTTCGGTTGAACCTGCCAAAACCAGATATTACCATTATCGTTGGTGCAGCTGATTATCCTGCGGCTATCGTTCATAAATCTTATGACAATTCCGCAGAAATGCTGACTAACAATCCTATTGGTACTGGCCCATACATTCCTGAAAGCCACGAAGTTGGTGTTAAGGGTGTTCTGGTTCGCAACTCAAACCACACATGGTGGAACAAGGGCAATGGCGCTTATCTGGATCGCATTGAGATCATCGATTATGGCACAGACCCATCAGCTTGGGTTTCAGCTTGCGAATCCGGTGAAGTCGATATGGTTCACCAGATGACTGGTGACTTTGTTGAAGTGATGGATGCCCTTGGCTCATTTGAGAAGTCACAGGTCGTTACGGCTTCAACCATTGTTATTCGTCCTAATCAGGAAGCTGAAGTTGACGGCAAGAAGCCATATGCTGATGTTCGCGTTCGCCGCGCCATCTCCATGGCTGTTGATAACGCGGTCTGCTTGGAATTGGGTTATGCAGGTCTTGGTGAAGTTGCTGAAAACCACCATGTCTGCCCAATTCACCCTGAATATGCAAAACTGCCTCCGCTCAAGCATGACCCTGCCGGGGCCCTTGCTCTGATGAAAGAAGCAGGCATGGAAGATTTTGAGCATGAAATCATTTCCATTGATGATGACTGGCGGAAGAATACCACCGATGCCGTGGCACAGCAGTTGCGTGACGCAGGGATCAAGGTAAAAAGAACTATTCTTCCTGGCTCTGTTTTCTGGAATGACTGGGCGAAATATCCTTTCTCATCCACAAACTGGAACCAGCGTCCTCTGGGTGTTCAGGTTCATGCTCTGGCTTACCGTTCTGGCGAAGCTTGGAACGAGTTTGGGTGGAGCAATAAGGAATTTGATGGTCTGCTTGAACAAGCTCTGGCTATTGCTGATGCGGATGAACGCCGCAAGGTTATGCGCCGGATGGAAGAGATCATTCAGTCCGAAGGCGTTACCATTCAGCCATACTGGCGTGCGATTTTCCGTTACATTCGCAAAGACCTCAAAGGTGCCGATATGCACGTAACCTTTGAAAACCGCTTCCAGTATATGGGCTTTAGCTCTTAAGCTATCTCTAACTTTGAAGCCATGCCGATCAATCGGCATGGCTTTTTTCTCTCAAGGTAAATCATGCTGACATTCCTCATCAAAAGACTTGGCTTAATGGCATTAACCAGCTTATGCCTGACTTTTGTTGTGTTCTTTTTGACCAACCTTGAACCTAATCTTGAAAAACTAGCCAAGACCGAAGCCAACAACCGAATGACCGATGCGGAGGTTGTGAATTGGCTAGATCGGCATGGTTACCATCAGAATGTTTTTCTGCGTTATGGCGAATGGCTAGGCGTGGTTCCAGGATGGGTTTATACAGACCAAGAAGATGGATCTGTGATCGCTCGCTGTAAATATCTGGCTGATGATGACGGAAACTACCCTACTTTCTGCGGTGTGTTTCAGGGCAAGTTAGGATACACAACGCTGTTTCAAGGTCGGGTTGAGGAAATCATTTTTAAGCGCCTCACGCTAACAGGCAAATTAATGGGATTTGTTATGTTGCTGATGGTGCCAACGGCACTGATTATCGGTGTGCTTGCTGGAATGCGTGAAGGGTCACGGACAGACCGCACGTTATCTACCTTCTCAATTATTACCACCGCAACCCCTGAATATGTATCGGGTGTTGTCTTTATTTCTATCTTTGCTAGCGCTGCCTTTGGTCTGAAATGGTTTAATGGCACGGCGACTTCGGCAATGGATAATGCGACGTTTGCGAATTTCACTCTGCCTGTCATTACCATCGCGCTTTATGGCGTGGGGTATATTGCGCGTATGACCCGCGCCTCTATGACCGAAGTTATGACAGCGCAATATATTCGAACAGCTCGGCTTAAGGGGGTTTCGTTCAGGAACATAGTCATTAAACACGCACTTCGTAACGCTTTGATAGCTCCCTTTACGGTGATTATGCTGCAATTTCCATGGCTTTTGACTGGTGTTGTTATTGTTGAAACCTTGTTCAATTACAAAGGGTTTGGATGGACACTAATTCAAGCCGCAGGCAATAACGATATCGAATTGCTTTTGGCCTGCTCCATTGTGGCCGTGCTTGTTGTTCTGGTGACACAGTTAATTTCTGATATCGGATATGTTTTCCTCAACCCCAAAATCAGGGTCTCCTGAGGCAGGTATTCGCATGGAACCATTAACCTGGACACAAATTATCATTCAGATGCTGATTCAATTCACGCCTGTTTGGATTGCCATGGCTATCATCATGGTTGCCTCAAGCATCTTTCGTGAACGCTTAGGGCTCTATGGAAGACTCTATGGTTCACGCGTGGGCCTGATTGGATTTTCTATTGTTTTGTTCTGGGTGCTAACAGCGATTTTTGCCGATATGATTATCACTGCTGATCCGCTTGTTCAGGTCTCTGGCATGAAAAATAAAGTGCCCGGAACACCTGTGCGTGGCTTGGAAGGTGAGTTTTATCTGTTGGGCGGCGATAATCTAGCTCGTGACGTGTTCTCACGCATGGTTATGGGGGCTAGAAATGTGCTTTCCATTGCACCGGCGGCAACGGCCTTTGCCTTTATGGCTGGGATTACACTTGGATTGCCAGCAGCTTATTTTGGCAAACGCCTTGATACGATCTTAAGCTTTATTTCTAATCTGGTGCTGGCATTTCCGGTAATCTTGCTGTTCTATTTGCTGGTAACGCCTGAGATTAGGGTCACTGGCATCCCTACCATTATGGCGGCGGTACTATTTTTGTTTCCGATTGTTTTTCTGGTATTGCTATTTCAGTCACGGTTTTTTAACCAGCCGGGCAAAAGAAATCTTTATTGCGGTATCACTTTGATCATTTGTCTTTGGGCGTATTCTGGTTTGGCGTTTAACGCTGACCCGCTTGGGGTGTTTTATATGGACCCGAATTTGCTCAATGTGTTTGTATCGGTTGTATTTGTGAACTCCCCCACCGTGTTCCGTATTGTGCGTGGCATTACGCTGGACATTCAGACTCGTGAATATGTTGCTGCGGCCCAAACCCGTGGGGAACGGTCTTGGTACATTATGCTGTGGGAAATCCTTCCTAATGCTCGCGGACCACTGATTGTGGATTTCTGCCTGCGAATTGGATACACCACGATCTTATTGGGGACGCTTGGCTTCTTTGGCCTTGGTGTTAGCCCTGAAAGTCCGGATTGGGGTTCGACTATCAATGATGGACGAAAACTCCTTTCTATATACCCTCACCCTGCCTTGCCGCCTGCGGTTGCGTTGATGTCGCTGGTGCTAGGACTTAATCTTCTTGCTGATGGTCTGCGAGAAGAATCCCTCAAGGATTAGGAGCAGAACCATGGCCACCAAAAAAGGACAAGCGGTTCAACCCATCCTAGAAATTGATCATCTGTCGATTTCATTCTTTACCCGAAAGTTTGAAATCCCTGCGGTGATGGATTTCTCATGTACTGTGATGCCTGGGGAAGCGATGGGTCTTGTTGGCGAATCTGGCTGTGGGAAATCTACTGTTGCACTTGGCGTGATGCAGGATTTAGGGGTAAACGGTCGGGTTGTTGGCGGCTCAATTAAGTTTAAAGGCCAGGATTTATCAAAATTAAACGAAACGGAACTGCGCCAAATTCGCGGCTCCGAAATTGCCATGATCTACCAAGAACCAATGGCTTCACTTAACCCTGCGATGAAAATAGGTCAGCAATTGGCTGAAGTGCCTATGATCCACGGGAATATGAGTGCGACCGATGCGATGGATTTAGCCCGGCAAGTGATTGAAGATGTTCGCCTGCCTGACCCTGACCGTATCCTTCAGGCCTATCCCCATCAGCTTTCTGGTGGCCAACAACAGCGTATTGTTATTGCCATGGCGCTGATGTCAAAGCCATCTTTGCTGATCCTTGATGAACCTACCACCGCCTTGGATGTGACGATTGAGGCCGGAATTGTTGATCTGGTAAAAGATTTGGGTAAGCGTTATGGCACCTCAATGCTGTTTATCAGCCATAACCTTGGTCTTGT
>Ga0255752_10002494_pt1 | contig 20049 bp, 10 predicted proteins | sample 011ome_25_FD_179952 | JGI IMG/M metagenome (GOLD analysis project Ga0255752, IMG submission 179952) | Coastal salt marsh microbial communities from the Groves Creek Marsh, Skidaway Island, Georgia - 011512CT metaG (version 2) | ecosystem: Environmental > Aquatic > Marine > Intertidal zone >... | reverse complement strand
TTGCGAGAAAAAGCGAATTACGATGAAAGAGAAACCACCGGTGCCGACGTTCTTCGAAGAAAAACCACCACCACCGAGAGGAGGAGGAGGAGGAGGACAACAACAAGAACAACAAAATCGAGAAGTTCGTGAAAGTGGCCCGGAGGAAGAGGAGATGATGCCGCCGTTACCGGTGTACGTCGCACCGGAATGGTCGGGGCCGCCAGAAGGACAAACGTCGTTCAGTTTGGAAGTGTTAAAGAGCGGCCAAGTTGTGGATTTAATCGTTTTAACAACAACAACAACAACAACGTCGAAGGTGGATGATGATGATGTGGTTCCTAAGAGTCGCTCGTACGTCACGTTTGGGCGACATCCGCTGTGCGACGTTGTCATCGAGCACCCGTCGAGTTCGAGATTGCATTGCGTGTTGCAATTTAAGAAAAACACGAAGGAAATGTACCTGTTCGATCCGGGGTCGACGCACGGGGTGTTTGTGAATAAACGGAAATTGAAGAAAGGAATACACGCGCCAATATTTGTCGGCGATCAGATTAAGTTTGGGGAGAGCACGAGAGATTACATCGTGCAAGGAGACGAGGCTTTAATGCCCGAGTGCGGGTTGACGAACCGAGAGCTAGAGAAGGTGAAGGAGATTCAAAAGAGGCGAGAGATGGAACAGAGGAAAGACGAGGAGGAAAAGAAGATGGAAGAAGCCGCGGTGGCGTGGGGGATGGCCTCGGAAGAGTTTGAAAAGAAAAATATGGACGAAGACGACATCGATTGGAGAACGCACGACGTCGCGAAGTTTACGCAAAACATGCGCAAGGCGATTGAGAAAGTGAGGCAGAAGGAGATGAAAGCGGAGAACATGCGTTCGGAGATTGAACGCATCAAACGAAAGGAAAGTTCCCAAGAAGGTGGTCTCACGCACGGGCAAGTGCAACAAATGCACAAAAACGAAACCGCGCTTGAGTTGCTTCAAGAGCACATAGATGAAGCGGACGAGCGGTTGAACGAGTCGTTGAGGGAAGTTTTAGGATTAGCGAGTAGAAATAAGACGAAGGAGAAGAGAAAGAAGAGGAAAGCGATAGATTCCGAGGACGAGGAGGAAGACGGGTTTTACGATCGCACGGAAAAGCGCGCGAGTAAGAAGGAAGAAGAGAAGAACAACAAGAAGAAAAAGAAGAATGCAAAAGCAAAAATCTTTGTCGAAACGGAAACCGCGGCGTCGCTGTGGGAGAAGAAACTAAACGCCGAGTCGACGCTAAAATCGTTGCAAACGTCTTTGGAAAAAGCGAGAAAAGATCAAGAGAGTGCCAGAATCGAAAGAGAACGCTTAGATGCCACAGAAGATGCAGATGCGATGGATATTTTCACCTCGGACGCTCGAAAAGAGGCGTGCGCAGATACCATCCAACGCTTGCTAAAATCCATCGACGAGAAGGAAGAAGAGTTGGAACGTCACGCGTCTTTGTTGGAGATTGCGGACCCGCACGAGGAGTTCAAGCCTGGCACGAGTAAAGGCGATGCGCTCAAAGCCGTCGTCGAGAAGGAGAAGAAAGAGAAAGAGGAAGCGGAAAGAAAGCGCAAGCAAGAGTTGATTGAGAAAATGAAAGCAGAAAAAGAGAAACAAATGAAAGAGCACGAAGAGCGACTGAAAGTACAAAAGTGGGAAAAAGAAGGCCAACTGTTGGAAAAGAAGACGTTCACGGGAGGTGCTGATGGTATCGGCGGTGCAAATGGCGGCTCGGGGCAAGACAATGCAAAGGCGGAAAAGAAGAGAAAAATTATCGAGCGCGTGGAAGACGAGGCGCCCGTGGTGGTTGACGAAGAGGAAAAGACGCGCAAAAAGGAAACAAGCGTGAAATCGTTATCGCCACCACCACCACCACCAGCGACAATCGTATCAGAACCGAAAAGAGACGCAATCAAACTCGACGATCCGGGAGATGGTTTCTTGTCGCCGGCTCAAGTCAAAGCCTTGGCGGATAAACAAGGCGGCTTTGGTCTCCAAATCCGCAAAAAACCAACCGTCGCCAAAAATCCCTCGTCAAATCCGCGAACGACGACGACAACCACATCTCACCTCGGTAACGTCAAAACCGACGAACAAATCCGTTCTGAAGCTGAACGCAAAGTCGAATTAGAGATGCGTAAAATCTTGAGCGGCGGTTTCGGTCAAGATGAACGCGACGAAGACAAAGAAGTAAACGCAAAAGAAAAAGAAGAAGATGACAACTGGGTCGCCCCTATCGATCAAAGAGGTGACGGTAAGACGCGCTTGAACGAAAAATTAGGATACTAGCACGCGTAGATTGAAAGAACGCCATAATACACAGCACGCGCGATGTTTTCTCCCCCATGTGCACAAAATTTCCCCTCAAAAAAAAGAACACGTTAAAGAAGAGACGCAACGGAAGAACACGAGGACACGCACTCTTTTGTCTCAAAGCACAAACGCCCCACGCATAAAACCGAGCGATAAAGAGAGAGAGAGAGATTTACGCCGCCGCCTTCTTCCAAAATACGACGCGGAGGAAGAGGAAGAAGAAGAACGAATTGAGGAAATCATCCAAATTGGAATTCAAAAATCTCCCCCAACGCGCTTCTTGCATATACGTTTAGGTAGACGAAGAAGAGCAACACCATGAGCAGTAACACGGCGAACAATAATCAACAAACGGGGAATACGATCGTAGACGTGGACCAACTCCTCCAACTGGACAGTTTAGAAAAAGAACTCAAAGAAGCCTCAGATATCGTCCAAGAATGGACGACCGAACGTCTCTCCGCGAAACGAGCGCTGAAATCACAACACGACGGGGCGATGAAACAAAGCGAACAGTTTTACAAAAAATTGGTCGAACGCGAGCACGAGCTCTCGAATCAAGCGAAAGAGTTAGAGGAAGAGAAGGAAGAGCAAGAACATAAACTGAAGCAAATGGAAGAGGAAGCGATGCAAGCGAGAGAGTTAGCCGCGGATTTACCGGAACAGCTGGAGGATTTGAGAGCGACGGTGAGCGAAGAGCGAAGGAAAACGGAGGAGGAAGCCGGCGCGGTGGAAAAGTCAGAAGGGAAGCAACTGAAGCAAGTGGACAGTTTGCGAGTCGCGAACGACATGTACAAAGATCGACTGGGGTTGGAATTCATGAAAACCGAGGACGACGACATGAAGTTCGCGTTCACGTTGATCGATCGGTTCGAGATGGACAGAGAGTTTTCGTTCACGATTCGCGTTGAGGAAGGGTCGACTCGGTACCAGTTAATCGAGTGCGAACCCGCGGTGAGAGAAGCTGGAGAGTACATGAGAGAGTGCAATCGAACGGACGATTTGAGCAAGTTCGTGAGGAAAATGCGCACGAGTTTCGTCCGGTTGTGCGAGAGCGGTAACTAAACTTCTTAAACAACAGCTACATTGTATTAGCGCGTGTGTGTCTGTAAATTTTTGTAAACGTACTAAATAGACCAATCTTCACTTAAATCAAATGAAGGCACGCTTAGTATCATCATCGCGCCTTCTTTTGCGCGAAAGTCTCGTCTCATCGCTTCGTCGAAAGAAGGAGAACGGTTTTAAGAGCGAAAAGTCTCGCCTCAAATCGAACGCGTTCGCCTCTTCTTCTTCTTCTTCTTCTTTGGAAAAGAAAAACAACGACGAAGAGGATGGGGAAATCGCAGACAAAACGAACCGAACGCAACAACAACAACGGAAGGAGCATCACACGCTTTCGCCGCAAACGCGCGAGCGCTTAAAAATCCTCTTAAGCGTGGACAACCAAGGCTTGGACACGATGTTGTCCACTTCAGAAGGCCGGGAGATTCTCTCGTCCACGGACTCGAAAGTTTTGTTAACGCAGCTGAAAGTTTTGCAAAGTGCGATACCGTTCGCGAAGGACAACTTGAGCGTTCTCGTGGTGGAGGCGCCGATACTTTTGCGATACGATGAACGCGCGATTGGAAAAGCGATTCGAAACATCGTCCCGTACAGTATTTCTTCGAAAGACGGAGGGGTGAAAGTGAACGTGAATTTAGTGTCGTGTGAAACGTTGTGTAAGAAGTGTCCGTCCGCGTTCGCGCACTGTTTGAGGTTGACGTTGCTCGACGTGCCTTTTCGAAAGTGGGAGTTGAGTTTACGAGAATGGATCTCGAGCGGCGGAGACGACTGGGCGCACTGTTTTACCGCCAGACCGATCGTGTGCAGCGAGTGGGGGTATAAGAGACAGATTCAAAGTTTTGAAAGGAAAAATCTTGAGGCGTGGACGAGAAAGGATAGGGATTCGAATAGGGTATACTCGGTGGGCGGACGTAAAGTCAAGTTGACCAGCGACCAAAACGAAGATGACGACGACTGATAGCAATAGATAGGTAGATTAGCGGTAGCGAAACGTTACAATCTCCGTGTGCGTGTTTATATTAATATTGTATGCCGTATGTTTATATCTTACAAAAAATAACTAGGGTGTTGCTGGTATATTTAAATGTTTATCAAGGAGCTAATTTCTAAACACGTGTTCCACTTTGTACGCTGCGGAGAAGCACGGTACAATGCGACGCATCATCTTAGAACAAAGCGTGGCCCATGACGTTCTCCGCAACAAGCAAAGAAACGATACCAATCATTGCCGCTCTCCCGTTCAACATTTCACTGTTCGTCTTGAAGATGGCAAACTCTCTGCTCTCGTCAAAGTTGTCTTGCGTAAACTTCGGCGTGATGGTGCCCAACGTCGCGATGGCGATGGTGAACGCAAACAAAGAGAAGTTTTGCGCGTCGATGACGTGCGTCGGGACGCCAGAAACCATCTTGGCCGGGAAGATCAACTCGAAGGCTTCCTTCTTGGTGATGACTTCACCCGCGATGGCGGAGACGAAGCCGACCATAGCCGCGCGACCGTTGATGAGCTGCGCGGTTTCCCTGTTGTTTCAAATGTGTTCACATCGTGAGATGGTGACGTCGTCAGAGAAGAGAAAAACGTTGGTCAGTTTCATAAACGGATGATGATGATGATGATCATTCTCGCGCAGAACCAGATCTCAAAAGGAACAAAAACACAAAGGTCACAACATCAGAGAGAACGATTACTTACGAGAAAACCGCGTTGCCCTTTTGCGCCGCCGGCGCTTGCGGAACGAACGCTTCCGGATTGGAAGCGACGACGTCGTCGCCTTCGTCTTGCGAGTCCATCGACGGCATGCTCACCGCCGCGCGGACTTGCACGGACACTTTCTTGGACGATTTGTTCAAGGAAGCCTTGTTGGCGTTCACTCTGAGAGTGGCAGATTGAGAGAATTGGGTGATTGATTGCATGTTTATTATGTTGTGTGTGTAGGTGTATTCGTGTGCGAAAGTGACGGATTTCGCCTCGTAACTGCCTTTTTTGAGACGTCATCGCAGTCGCCAAATCCACGCACATTTCCACGCTTTACTTTGCGAAGAACGCAACGCATCGAATTCAATCGCACGAGAAAACCACACCAAAACATCGCATAAAGTCTACTCGAGCGATGGAATGGAACAGATTTTGAGAAAACGAGTGCGCGCGCACGTCATTGGTGGATGAAAGATGGTTTCGAGATGATTAGAGAGCAGTCGTCAATTAATGCTCTCAAAATGCGTGGCTCACAGTTGTGACAGCGTGGCAATTTTAAAAAGGAAAGGAAAAGTGCTCACATGCTGTGGAGTTGCGTCGGCGAGTCCTATCGGTATTACTATTGCAACAGTTCAAAGCTACTATTCTAAAAATTATTAGTCAACGCGGTCAAACACGGCGACGGTTTCGACGTGCAAGGCGTGAGGAAACATGTCGCAAGGCTTCACGGAGGCGAGGGAATACGTGGGGAGAGACGATGGTCCGCCGGTTTCGTCTTCGTTCCCGAACAAAATGCTCGCGTCTCTCGCTTGCGTGTCCGGGTTACACGAAACGTATACGATTCGTTTTGGTCGTAACTTTCGTATTTCGGAGAGGATGTCTTTGGAACACCCCGGTCGAGCCGGGTCGAGGATAACGGCTTCGACGATACAGTCTGCGTCGCCTTCGTCGTTTGAGTTGTTCGTGTCGTCGACGTCGATACCTTCCAATGGACCGGGTTTGGTCAAATCTCGAACGTAAAACTCGCACGTGTTCGATAGATTGTTCATGATGGCGTTTTCATTCGCGTCGAGTACGGCTTCTTTGACAATCTCGTAGCCGATGACTTTGGAGATGTTTGGTATTTTATGTGCTACTGTTAAGCCGAACACGCCGACGCCGGAGAAGAGATCGAGAACAATTTTCTTTTGCTTTGTCGGTTTTTCTTCAAAAAGAGGTCGCAACGCTTCGACCGCGGCGTTCACCAAAACTTCCGCCTGCGTCGTGTTAGTTTGAAAGAACGACTCTGGCCTCGCTCGAAAGTTCAAACCGCCCAAAGATACCTCCCACGCGTCGTCGACGATTGACCCTGCTCCGACATCTTCCTCCTCGTCGTCAATCATGGTCGTTTTAGCTTTTCTGTTACTCTCTGGACGTTTCCCACTCTTCACGTTGCTTTGCTTTCTCCCACGTCCAGCTTGTTTCAAGTTCGCGACTCGATCGATTTGGACGTGCGTGACTGATTTTACGTTCGCCACCGCCAACGTTTCCGTCATCAATTCCTTCAAAGGACCAGTCTTCACCGCGGACTCTCTCGACGTGGATTCAATCTCCACGTCAATTTTCCCGTTCGAGTTTTCGCGAAAAGTCGCGGAACGCAACGTCCCATTCCCAGTTTTCCTATCGAACGATGGTAACGATTTCCCCGCTTTTCGCAACGACTTACTAATAGCTTTTAAAGCTTCGTTCGCGCTATCCGACTGCAACAAACACCCGCTCGGCGACGTCACGTCTACCACCACATCGTGCGATTTCGGAGGACGCAAACCAATCTTCGCGCCGCCTTTCTCCACACCGTTATCGACCCCAAACGCAAACGTCATCTTATTCCGAAACTTTGTCGGCGTTGTATCCGTTTTAGTATTATCATCACCATTTTTATCATCATTTGCCCACAATCCAACCGTCTTTTCAATCAACGCGTCCGCGGCGTCCACGCCTAACTTTCCGTTCTTCGCGAACGCTTCCACCACCATCGTTCGTTTCAAATCCAACTGTCTCTCGTATTTCACGTCTTGCCACGAGCAACCTCCGCACGTGTAAAAATGCGCGCAAAATGGTTGCTGATAATGCGTCGACGACACCCCCGCGGGTGAGACTTCCTCCTCCCCTTTTGTTTTCGCGAAAACTTTCACCCCAAAAGCAACCGTTTTCTTCACTTGTGTGATTCTCACTAAAACTTTCACCCCTTCTCTGTCCGGCGTCGCCCCTGCGACGAGACAGATCCGTTCGTCCGGAAGTTTGCACACTCCGGACCCATCGCTGGCAATGGCGTGACACTGTAACTCGAGGATAGAATCGACGTCGTAAGAAGAGTTTGTCGTCGTCTTTGCCGTTGATGATTTGGAAGAGGAATTCGCCGCCGCCGCCGCCGCCGCCGACACTTTACGAGGATGAACACCAACGTTCGAAAAGAGAAGAGCGCGTCGAAAGGAGAAGAAAGGGTCGGTGGTTACGACGCTGCGCATGACGAGGACGCGTGTGGTGACGAAAACGAAGAGGTGGGTGTATTCTGCGCGTGTGATGTGTTGTGTTTGGAATGAGGTGCAAAATGAAATAACCAACTAACTTTCATTATCTAAATACTCTAAGCGCTATTGTCGCTATTGCCGCTGCGCATAAAAAGGACAAAAAAAGGCGGCGAAACATCATCATCGTTATCTATCACAAACCCGGAATGACGTCCAACCCGAAAAACTTACCGACGCTTTGCACTAATTCCACGTTTACGTCCGTCATCGCTAAAGCGCCGGCGAGAGGATCCTTCACGTCGGCTTGGATTTCCCACGGCGCTTCCCAGGGGCCGCCGCCGACTTCCAGACAGGCGGTGGAGCCACTCGACGCGTTTTCGAATATCGGTTTTCGTTCCTTCTTGGCGTTGATTTTATACAGACTGACCGTCATGTCGCCCGAAAACGTTTCGCGGCACAAAGGTAACATGCCGGATTCGGTATCAGGCGCCGGAGCGCGAAGCACGGTGGTTTTACATTTGGTCAAATCTTGCTCGCACGCGCCCGTGACGATGCACTCGTAGCCGTCGCCTTTCGCGACAACTTCCCAACGTCCCCACGGATGTACTTTCCATTCAAACGTCGTCGATTTCACGAGAACGTTCTCACCGACGTATGAACTATTCGTTTTCGTCGACTTGTTCGCGCCGACCGGAGAAAACTGTACGAACAAATCTCCATAGTGAATCGCAACCATTCCGATGTCTTCGTACGTGCCTGGAGAGATGACCACTCCTCTATTTGCACCGGTGCATACTACGGATAAGTCTGGATACTGAGGAAACGAATTGCATTGCATCCAAAACCATTTACGAGGGAACCCTCCGCCGCCCCAATTTTTCTCCGCGTAGAACGGAACATCGGTAAACTCCGTCCTCTTACCATCGCACTCCACGTACCCAGTAGCTATCGCGTGCGCAAACAAAACCTGATAGTGCGGTTCGAGTAGCGGTAACGATGTCAACCATCCCGCGGGCGAAACACCACCATCGCTTTCCTTCTCTTTCCCCGCCGAGCCTCCTCCGTTCCCGGACCCGTACGTTTTCAACGGCGTCACGTCGATGTCCCATTCGATGTACTTTAAAACCGCGGAATTTTTCCACGGCGAATCTTCACTTTCCATATCGTTTCTGTTGCTTTCGTTCGTGGACAAATACCCCGCGTGTTTCGTGCCTCTCTCGCTCACTCGGTAAAAATCCGCTCGTCTTCTCTTTTCGTCTATTTTTGGCGTAATCTCGGAGTGGTCGTCGTCTAAAAAGTCTAACCGTAACGCCAATTCGTGTCCTTCCGCCTGGAAACTCTTCCCCACCTCGCGTGTCTCCTTATACACGTACTCTCCATCTGGTGCAATAATTTGTGCCCCGGCGGAGTGTCTCTTCGAACTCCTATCGTCCGGGTCGTACACGTGGTAAATCAAAGAGGCGGATTGCTCTCGCGAAATCGACAGGCGGAAATACCACCCTTCGAAGAACGAATCGTTCTTGTTGGTGTTGGTGTTATTAAGGCGACGACGATGGTAGCCAGAATGCGGCGCGGGGGTGAACTTGAAGGAAGGACTCGCGCGACTCTCCGTGCTGCCGCTGCTGGAGGAGGAAGCGAAGAGAGAGAAGGATGCACGCATGATGGTGCGTGTCCTTTCAATGGGGTAACTGTCGTTTTAAGGGGAATTTTTAGCCTCGAAAAGAGAAAAAAGAGGAAATAACTTGCCACGCTCGGGGACGAAAGCGCTTTGAAACAACTGCGCAAAGAAGAACTACTCTTTAAAGTATTTTCATCTGTCCTCTAAAATGGTTGTTTCTCTAAATCTCTAAACGTGTTGGAACACTTTGTGGTCTTTTTTATCGCCGATTTCTTAGTTTGCAGACGACTCCCAGCAACCGTGGAAAGTATACGGAACGTGATAGCTCGATTCCGCTCGGTAGACTTCGTCCATGGTTTCGGCGTCGAGAACGACCACGTCGCTGGCGTGACGATTGGCGGCGTATTCGATGAAGACTAAATACCCGTCGTCTTCTTTTTTAGCGTTGTTCTTAGGGACGAACGCAACTTCGGCTGGGAAGTATCCAGGTTTGGATCGGTATTCGAGGTGGTTTTCGTTCGCCCCTAAAGTCGTCGCTACTTTTTGGACGGTATCGAAATAACCGCCGCCGCTTTCACCGAAACATAAGGTGTAGATAAACGCAGGCATCGATTTCGTTTTCGCGGCAGTTTGCGTCCACTTCGTAGATAAAATCGGAAATTCCATCGGTTTAGCACCGTCGCCGCCAATTTTCGTTTGCGATAAAACTTTCTTCTCTTTGACCGATAAACACACGTCGTACAAGTGATTATACTGTTTCGACGTCCACACGGAATTGTACATGTCCGCAAAATTCTTCTCCAGATCCTCTCGATCGCCTTCTAACTTGCACACCAACGCGTGAATGTTCCCTTGCTCGTCTTCATAAGCCCCGGCATTGTGGTAGGAACTGAAGTTTTCAACGTCCACCTCCATCGCGACGGTTAAATCCGATTTGCGCATGACAACGATTCGTGTCTTGGCGTTTGAATCGTAAGAAAACGAATGACCAAAACTCTCCACGCCAATTAACGCTGGCATGATTTCCCCAACCGTCGCTTTCCACGGAACGACGACAAAAACGACATAATTTTCCGTATCGCACGCATCGTGTAAGAGGAAAAAACCGAGCGGGTCCGGTAAAGGCACGTTGGTGGTTTTCAAAACCTCCCCACTCGGCGAGATTTTCGCAAACCTGTGCCCCAACGCCGGTGGCTTTGCTAGACCCCACGCGTACATGTACCCATCGTTCGCGTCTATTTTCGAATGTGCGGCAAAACCCATCGGAAAGCCACTCAAATCGCCCGTAAATTTCCCTGAATACTCGCCTTTCGTCTTTAACGTCTTCTTATCAATCTCAATCGGTGGTCCGCCTTCGCACAAGGCTAATAAACTCCCGTTGAAAACAACTGGACTCGTATTTCCTGGATTCGTTGGAAACTTTCCTAAATTGTCCATGATGTCCGTCGCTTGCGTCCACGCGCCTCTCGCCCCGACGATATCGGCGTCGCCTTTCGCCGCTCGCGTCTCTTGCGCTTTATACCGTTCCGTTTCCACCATCGCCGAACGCATCGTCACTTCTCCGTTCTCTTTCCCAAACCTAATTTCGTGCATGCACCCGTCGCCGTCGAACCAGTGCGCGTATTTCGTCGATCCTAATCGACATCTCCCCGGCCCGAGTCGGTATAACGTGCCTCCTTTCACTTCTTCCGGGACAGCCCCGAAAACAGTTTCACATTGGACGGGATGCGCAGAGTTTTCGATCGGTTCTAATCCACCTCTCCACGGATACTCGCTTATTGCCCGTTCAATCGATACCGGTGGTTTGTTTTTCCCCGCAGACGGGAGAGGGACCGAGATATCGTGCGGTGGCGAGAGAAGTTGTTTTCGTCGTTCGGGTGACGACGTCGTCGGTGACGACGACGCGAAGACTTTTTGGCGATGATGTCTTGAACGCGTAAAGCGACGAAGAAGCGATGATGATGATGATGGTTCAGATGAGGAGGCCGAGAGCGATGAATATCGTCTTTCGTATTTAATCATCATCGAGGAGTGTGACGACGACGACAAAGACGTTGCTTTCAGCGAAGTCATCATTTCAAAAGTGTAGCAGGTGTGACGACTGTAAAAGAAGTGAAGATTTTCGTCGTTGTGTCGAATAAAAAAATGTTAATATGTGATCTCGTGATGATACTCTCTCTCTCTCTCTGTTCATCAGTATGTGTATTAGTAGTACTGAGGTTGCGGCGCGTACCCGTTTTGGTCACCCATGCCACCACCACCACCGTACTGGTCTGCACCACCCATACCGCCGTATTGATCGCCGCCGCCCATCGGCGGCGCCGGCAACGCCGCCGGCATCAGTTGCGCGTACAGATTTTGTTGCATCTGCTCCTTCTCTTTGTTCAACTCTTCCTGTTTGCTCTCGTTTTGTTTGTCGATTTTATCTTGGACTAATTCGTCGACTTTGGTGGAATATTCTCGAACGACTTGGATCATGTACGGCATGACGTATTCGGAGAGACCGTTCATCCAAGCTTTTTCGAGGACGTAATCCGGCTTGAGTAAATCGTAACACGTGCATATGCACGCGGCGAAGCACTCTTTTTTACCTTCTTCGATGAAGAATTCGAGGAGTTCCTCCGCGATGTCGCGTTCGCCGGACTTGGCGGCGCATTCCATGGCGTCTTTGAACAAGTTATCCCGTTTGGACAACGCGACAGATTGCCGCCATCGCTTGTTGCGTTGGTAAATGTGACTGGCGATTCTGCGGAATTCAATCAACTCGTGCTTTTCGCAAGAGACGGCTAAGGAAATCTGGTCGCAGTTATCGTACGTGTCGATGGACGTTCTCAAAGTCTCAAAGTCTTCTTCTTCGATGGCGAGCTCGTTAATGGCGTCGTTGACGGCGGCTAAATTCGCTGGTTGAACCGCGACTAAATATGGTTTCACCAGCGCTAACGCTTCGAGTTTGCGCATCAAAGCGACGACTCGAGCGTGGTCAACTCTAGATTGTAAAACGACGAGGAGGTCGTTCAACTCTTTCGGATGGTCGGAGAGGTAGAACTTGATCGCTTTGTAGTAAACGTCCACGTTGGAAAGTTTGGCGCACACGTCTTTGAAGCGGATGTGTTCCCAGGCGTCTGGGTGTTTCATCATGACTTCGGCGGCGTTGTCGTATTCGTCGTATTGGACAAACAAGAAACAGAGCTCGTCCCAAGCGTGAACGTCCTCGCAAACGCGGATGAGTTTCGGAATGTTGATGCGCTGCGAAAATAACTTCAAGTGCTCGTGTAATTTGTCTCGCTTGTGATATGCGTACAAAATACCGAGTTCGGTGAAGATGCCCATGTGCGCGCGATCGAGACCGATGCCGGCTTCCATCAACTGAATGAGCTCCTCAAAGTTCCCGCGTTGTTGGTAAAAGTCCGAGAGTGCTTCTAATTCGTCCGCTTGGAGAATGATGTTCAAGCCGCACAACTGCGCGAGCCTGAACTCTTCCTCTTCTACGCACGCAAAGCAAACTTCTTTCCACGTCTTGGGCGTGTTCGCTTTTCGCGCGGCTTCCACTGCGGCTTGGAATTGGCGCAAGCGAACTAAAGTAGAAGCTAACGCACCCCAGTTAGATAATGACGTGTATAATACCTTGGCAGCTTCCAACAAGTTTTCTTCGAAACACCGGTCGCCGACGGTTTGTAAATTCGCCGCGTTTGGTTTGGAAAGAAAATCTTCCAACGCGGAGAGTTCATCCGTTCGAGCGTACGCGTACACGATTTCCGTGTCTACTTTCGGATCTTTCAAACTCTTTCGCACCATCAACAAATACGGCACCATGGCTTCGTACTCGTCGAATTTCCTCGCAGCTTCGACGACATCATCGAAAGTGGTAATGTCTTTCGCCTTGATTAACGAAATAATCGCCGCCTTGACGCCTTCTTTACCGCCTTGCAACAGTTGCGCTTTACCGAGCTGGCACCACACCTCTGGCGTATCCACGCGCTCGGCGTATTCCATTGCTCTCTCGATGTCTTCGATAGACTCGATCAAAATGTTCATCGCGTCCACGTGTAAGTTAAACTTTTTGTAAATCGCCAGCGCTTCTTCGTACAACTCGTTCCCAGCAGCAATTTCGCCAACTTCCGGGCCGTTGAAATCGTCCAATCGGTTTACGTATTCCATCACTCTCGTCTTGTCCGCTTTGATGGCGGTCAAAATCAACAAGTTTTGCAAGTTTGGATTGTTTGAAAACGCGGAGGTTTGCAAAACAATCTTCTCTAACAGCTCGATTAACTCTTCTGGCATTTCCGCCGTCATGAACGCCTTGACCGTCACGGAAACTTCCTCTGGGTTCTTCGATTCCGGCAACGCAGTAGAGACGACTTGGTCGATCAATTGGCGTCTGTATTGGTTTTCGTCCGTCAAGACTTTCTCCCATAACTCTGGTTCCATTCTCGAAACCACGTATCGCGCTTGCACTTTGAACATGGAATTTACGTTCGTGCATTTGACGAGTTCGTCGTCGCAGTTCCCTAACCTATACGCCACACACGCCAAGTTTGGATCGCGTCGTTCGCAATATTTACCGACAACCGCGTGTTGATAAAATTTGTTCGTCATCAAAAAGTGTTCCGGGTTGTTGTTGGAATCGACGAGCATTTTACCGAGCGCGTTGTGTACTTCCGGATCTTGCGAACCTTCGTTCACCAAGTGCTCCAAAAACTCCGAGAGCATTTTTAAACGGTTTCTCTTTTCGACTTCTTCGACGAGCGGGCCAACCGGTAACAACGAACGCACAGACAAGATCAAGTTCTTGATGAACTCTTCGCTGCACTCTAAATCGATCAACGTGCCGACAACTTTCGGCGCGTTCTTCGGATTAACTTTCTGAACGTACCCTTCGATATACCTCAACATGTTGCTGTTGTATAAGAAGGTGGTCAAATCGGAAATAAACTCGAATCGGTCGCACACGTTGATCAACGGTCTCGCGTCCGGTAATTTCGCCTCCATCAAAAACAGTTTTACGCGTTCCGGGTCGTAAAAGTTACTCTCTCTCGTGACCCGTTCGACTTCCTTAATTTGCTGAACCTTCGACGCGGCTTCGATGTATCTAAAGTGAACCTCTTTGTTCTCCGAGGTTGGTAATAACGCGCCCAAGTAAAAGAACAACCCCTCGTTCGAGTCGCGTTCTTGAAACAACGACATAATCTCTTGAACGCCGAGTTGTTCGGTGTACTCTTTGGCAATGGTCACCGCAACTTGTAAGTTTTGTTTCAGGTTGGCATTCAAAAGCTCTTTCAAGCACTCTAACGCCCATTCCTTCGATAAGGTACCGAAAAATTCCACCAACGCGTTCGGTTCAATCGCGTGCGTCGCAGAAACACACCGTTTCAAATCGCTCAATTCCGTGTAGTGTTGTAAGGCGCGTCCGTACAAACCGGCCTTTTCGCACAATTGTGCGATTCTCGGGCGATCGTAATGGGATAATTTACCTTGCGCTAAAATCGCATCGGCGACGTTCGGGTACGTGACCAAGTTGATTTCCAAAACCTTCGTTTGTAACGCCGCTTGCTCTTCGTTATCATCCTTCAAGATGTCAAGCAACAACGACGTCGCCTCGCGAATCATGTTGCGTTGTAAGAACAAATCCGCCACGCCCTGCATATCAAGCGGCGGTGGCGTCATTTTCGAGCATCTTTGTGCTAAAGAAACCGCAGAAGGCGGGTCCGACATCATCAAACTTTGCAACATGTGCATGTAGTTTGGCGTGTAGTTCACGCGTTCGCAGTAAGCCGTGAGCGTCTCGAAATCACCTCTTTTCGCCAACTCCGCGCACACTTTCGGATTGGATTGTGCCTTTGAGTATAGCTTCAAAGCCATGTCACTGTCGACTGGAGAGATGACATCGCCCAACTCTTCGCTCGCCTCCAACTTATCCTCCGCGAACCACTGGTCGATGAGTTGTTTCTTATTCTGTCTCAATACCAACTTCGTCAACTCCACCGATTCAATTTTGTTCAACTTGCCCATTTGCAAACAAGCGCCGAAATATTGCAACGCTGGAGGAGATGAACCCGGTTGTTGCGGCGCTTGCTGAAACTTTTGAATGGTGTTCATCGTTCTCAAGGACCCGTATTTCGCAGCTAACTCGGCGGCGCCTTTGAAATCGCCAGAGTTGAATAATGCGTCAAATCTCGGCGTAATCAATGCCTCTGCGCCAGGTAACGACGCCCTTCCAGCGATCGATAGCGCTAATTCCATGTTATTCAACTGCTGAGATACAAACGGCACCACCGCGCTCTCGTTAATGGTCGCCAAAATGACTTGCCCTCTTCTGTTGACGCAATAAATGCCCCCGGTCTTTTCCGAAATACACGCGATAAACACCGGATCATTCGAAATCTTATTCCTATACACCGCGGCCCCAGTCTCGATGTCGTTCACGAACAACAAACCGGCTTTCGTGACGGCGTAAATCAACCCGTATTTTTTCGAGATTTGCATGCTCACCGGGAAATCGTCCGCAAACTCCGGCGGGAAAAACAATTCCGTCTGACACTTTTGAAACGCGTTCGTGTTTCCCGGTTGCATCCCGAGCTCGATGATATGCATCTTCGCCTGCACGCTCCCGTCCCCTGGATTGACCGTCTTTTGAGCGAACGCTACAATCTGACTCTCTTTCGCGTTCCCGGGCACGTGGAACGTCCCAAACGTCGCGCCGTGCGCCTCCAACGCCTGCGATCTCTGTTGCGCCGCGGAATAAAGCTGCATGTTCCCTTTAACTAATGCCGGTCTCGACGCATCGCCAGGCGCGATCCCAATCAACGCGAACCACTGCATGTCTTGACTCGCTTTGTACGAAATAATTTGAGATCCCGCCAAATTTGCCGTTCGATCAAACACCTTCTCCGGCGTCGAGTCCCCACTCATCGACCAGTGATACACCGACGTATTCGTCACCACCCCTAGCATCGTCGCATCCAACCACTTCCAAAAAACAACCGGCTCGTCCATCTGGTGACTCTTCATTTTCGCCTTCTGCTCGATGTTGAATATTTGCAAGTGATCTTTCCCATCGCCCTCCGCCGTGGTCGCTTTCAACGCGATAATTCTCTTCTCTGGATTCATCAAAGCGGAATCCGCCGTGATCGGTCGTTTCAACGGTTGCGACGGCGACGCGACGTCGACAATCACCACCGCGTTCGCCGTCCCGGTTTCCCGGACGCAAATAAACTTTTCCGATTCCATCGTCACGTTGGTGAAGGAAATCATCGACGGATTGATGCCCAAAGATGTCAGCTGTGTTTGTTACGCGAGAATACACGCGCGAGAAAAGAAAAGCACATCGTCAGTACTTCGAACACGATCAGATCATCCGCGAAAACCTCCCCAAAAGCGAGAGAGCGAGAGAGAGTAGTCTTCTTTACAAAAAAAAAGGTGATCGAAGAGACGTAACGGGCGGCACCCAATTGGGTCAATTAACTGCCCCATCATCAAAGAGAGAAAACAAAAAACAAAACGCTCGCATCGATCTATCTGCGTCGCAGTATTCGTACCTGTATGGCCTCGCTCACGTTCACCGGCGGCGTCGCCATCTCGAGAGACTCTGTGTGTGTATAAAGAGAGAGAGAGTCCTTGTGTGGGTGTGGAATAAAAGTGATGGAATAAAAGAGTCAAACTGTTCTTTTTTGAAGCTTTTTTCGAGTGAAAAGACACACGCCTCATCAAAACTCCGAAAGGTGCTTTAGCGCTCCAAATAAAATACGCACGCGAACCGAGCTTAAGAAGTGCGCGTTTATGTTGCGCGTGAGAATATGTACTTGTAACTGGTACTGTGCTTTACTTTTATGTACTTTTATTGCAAATTAATCATCTTCGTTATTCTCGTCGCCGTCGTGACTCCTACTCTTACCGCTAGTACCGCTACTACTACTACCGCTACTTTCGTCGTATCTTTCCAAGGACTTGATGACCTGCGTGGCTTCTTTCATTCTCGATTTTTTCTCTCGATTGTGCAACTCGGTCGGCGACATGCACCTCTTTTCGCAGCCGCAGGTTTGGCCGACGGAGGCGATGCAGATGAGATCTGCTTTCGCGGATAAAGTTCGCGCGGTGGCTTGGGCGTCGTCCAAGACGGTTGGTTGCATGGCTCTTAAATACGTAGCTTCTTTCTCCATGGAGTCGTATTTTTGCGGCGCGTGGAGTTTGATGTGGCTGGCTTCGTCGAGCGCTCGCAACATGTCATGTTCGAGCTGGAAGGAGTGGTGCGGATCTTCGCCGAATTCTCGAGAGTTTTTGTAGAGCTCGGCTAAATCGTTCTCGAAGTAGTGCCAGGCGCTCCCTCCGATGCACCCGCCTCCGGCGGCGCCCCAACATCCGCCTAAACCGACGCCGTAAACGTCCACGGATTCGCAGAGTTGAATAGCGAGGAAGACGGCGAGCCAACCGGAGGAGGGAGATCCTCTTCCTGGGTAGGTTAAACCTCTCTTCGATTCAATGCGTTTGCGCAAGGTGTCTAACAAATCGCTCGCCGCAGCTGCCCCGGGTGGATTGATGCGAACGACATTGACGTCCGGTCGTCGATTTTTCAACTCGGAAACTACGTTGTAGAAATCCTCGCCGTCGGTTCTAGAAACGAGTAAAGTGGCGTTCCATTCTAGTGGAAGTCGCGCTAAGTTATACACCGATGCACCGTACGCTTTCGTCCAGAGATTATTCACGATTCGATGCGTTGTTTTCGTGCCGACGTACTTTTCAAATCCTAAAGTCGGTCCGTTGTTCATGCGAAATACGGTATCGTGGCTATCGATTTCCTCGCCGTACTCATGGATTAAATTTCTTTGCGAGTTTCCAACTAACGCGCATCTTTTGTATTCTGGCGGAGGCGCGACGTCCGGTAACACATCGTCGACTAACGCGGAACGAAACAATGTGTTTGAAACGCCGGTTGAATTCCCGTCTGCTTTCTTGACGACGCCGCCTTTGACATTTTTCGACCTTCGCGCGTTTTTGCGCGCGGCGTATCGAGCGAATTTGCCTTCCCACTGCAAAGGCCCTCCCTTTCTCTCGACTAATCCAAACACATGCGGCATAGCTCTTTCCGCCTCTACGGTTCTCGCGAAATAGTTAATCACGTCTTTCGGATTTTTAGTTTTCACTTGAACGCCTTCCACGATGGACGGCGTTAATTTCCTCACCGCTTCTTCCCATTCTTCGCTGTGTTTTTGCCGCTCGTCTGGCGTCCATCTTTTCGCGCCGTTTCTCTTCCCACCGTTCAACTCGGGAATCTGCAACAACTCGTCGATCCATGCCTCGTCGATTTTCTTATCTTCCGCCAACATCTCGTTCCTTGCTTCCAACAGCGCTCTCTTGAACACGATGGACAAATCCGCTTCATTCGCCGCACTCCCGACGCCGTTAAATACCGGCGACCCGGGATACTTTTTCGAATACGCTATTTCTCTTTCCGCGGCTAATACTCTTCTCCTCGCTTCGGTTTGAATAATTCCGGTCGAATCCAGCGTTCTCTCGTCCGTCCCGGCTGCAATCGCCGCCGTCATCACTACCGTCGCTCTATCCATCCATAACAGCCTCTCCGCGGCTAATTTTCCCGCGCACTGGTTCGCGCTCTTATCTCTGTTCGTCCACGCCTCTCTTTTCAAAGTGATGATTTTCTTCTCCAACCCTTTTCTATATTCGGCGAGCTTTTCGCACGACTCCATCCCGATCGGTAACTCTTGCCGCTGACATCCGTCGCCGCCGTACTCCAGCGTCTTCTCGCAATTCTTCCGGTCCGATATCGCCTGTTGCTCGCTCACTTTATACGTTCGCAACTTCGCCCGTAACTTTGCCAGTTCCGAGGACATCGTCTCCAACTCTTTCGCCAAGGGATCCTCTTTGGATCCGTTTCCGTTTTTCTTCGCCAGCGCTCTCTGAAGCTCCTCCACTTCTATTTTTTTCCTCTTCAACTCGATTTGTATCGCCGAGTCTCTCACGCGTCGTTTCGAGTCGCTGGACGGGCACAACTCGTCCGCGGATGGACACGATTCAGACGACGACGACAAATGTCCCGTCCTCGCGTATCCATCGTATCCATCGCCTTCACCACCCCTTCCAGTGGCAAAAGAGGAGGAGGAATAATCACCGATGGAAATCCGGTGGTGCGCGTGCGCGCACTTCTCGTGTTCGGACATCGATTTCCCGATCAAACCGACGACGGTGAGCAAAGAAAACACCAACAACTGTCTGTCCGTGCTCAAACTCTCCCATCTGCTGCTCGTTTTTCCTCCTCCCGGTGTCTTCTTCGTCTTGGACGAGAGAAGAGACATGGTGTTCAATCCGAGAGAGAGGTCGGAGTGTGCGTGTGCTTACTTCTACTCCGACCCTCCTCGAACGAAAGAAATTGTTCGCGTAGTATTGCGCAGTCCAACGAGGAAGGGACGACGGAACGCGCGTTGTGTCGCGTCGTGTTCTTCGAATCGTCCGAGGAGGAAAAAGGAAAGCGACCGAATAACCGACCCTCTGTTTCAAAGAAAGCTGCTTCTTCGGGGAAAAAGTGAGGCATCCAAATGCTTCCATTTTATCCACATTTTTATGCGCAACTAAACTCTCTCTCTTTCTCTCTCTTTTTGTCATCATCATGAGCTTCTTCTCGCAAAACGTCTCTTTTGTGTCGTCCTCTGTGTCGTCGGGTGGTGGTCGTTGCCGTCGCGTAAAAGATGCCGCCGCGAGTACTACGTTCAACACGAGTTCGAAGATGAACGCAAAATCGCGGACTTCGGGAAGGAGATGCTGTACCCGTGGGGGAAAACGCATCGTCGTCCTCGCTGAAGACGATGGTGAAGCGAAAAGAAGAATCGGTTTTAATGCGCTCAAT
>Ga0255752_10002477_pt1 | contig 20130 bp, 20 predicted proteins | sample 011ome_25_FD_179952 | JGI IMG/M metagenome (GOLD analysis project Ga0255752, IMG submission 179952) | Coastal salt marsh microbial communities from the Groves Creek Marsh, Skidaway Island, Georgia - 011512CT metaG (version 2) | ecosystem: Environmental > Aquatic > Marine > Intertidal zone >... | reverse complement strand
TAACATCGTAGTTATCAGCATACTCTTTGAGGTACTTGCGACGGGTTGACTCAGAAGCGGGTTTACCTTTGTCACTGGTCACTTCCAAGCCGTAGTCACCCCTCTTAACAGTGTAGGTGCCTGACTTGGTGGTGTATTCCGGTGTTTGACTCGATGGGCGTTTTACCTCTGTCTCTACCGGCTCGGACACCGTAATATCCTCACCACCGGATTGCGTTGGCTCGGGTGCTAAGGTTGGCTCTGTAGTTGGTTTGGTTTCTGACTCAGGTGTAATCTCTGAACCTTGCAAAATCTTAGCAAGCCTGACTTTTACAGCATCTTCACCTTCCTTAGCAGTAAACCCGTCGTCAGTGTATTTTTTTACCTCAGATTCGATCACCTCAGAAGTTGGGATGCCTCGACTTGATAATTCATTGGTTGACTCACGAAGCATAAGTGCATCAGAGTACCATGACTCAGGGTTACCATTAAAAGCTTTAGAGAAATCTTTCTTTAGGTCGGCTTCTGATAGGTTTTCTTTGTTGTTTAAGTACCTGTCTGCCACTTTTTTTGCCTGCAAAGCGTCAGCTCTCTCAATGAAAGCCCCAAACCCATTAGGCATAGTTTTGTTCTTTTCGAGAAGACCATCCACAACAGACGCCACGTTTTCAAGCGGAGTTTTTAGAACGGAATCCCACTCACGCTGCTCCATCTCTTTTTCCAGAGCATTAAACTCTTTTTTTGCCTCATCGGTGTTAATATCCTCCAATTCGGCCATACGGTTTTCTATTTCCGCTTCTGTGGTTGGTTCCGCAGATGCTTCAACGGTGTCAGCATCTACTTCCGTCTGCTCACCTTCACGTACCGTTTCTTGGGTGTCGTCCGTGGTCGTTTCGGCCTCGGGCTGCTGCTGCTGTTCTGTTTCTGATACGGTTTCCTTTTTTCCATCTGGATTGATTAAATTAAGTATTTGATTTGCTTTTACATCTAGTTCCTTCTGAATGCTTTCATGGAAAGACTCATCAGTATTTTTTAGTTTTTCCTCCAAGGCGGCTTTCTCCTGCAATGCCAATGCCAGTTCGGACATATTCTCCTTGGGCACGTTAGCCTCGGCAGGGATGCCGTTACGAGCCATGATAAAGCCTTCCACCTCGCTACGCATCTGATCGGCCTGCTCTTGTGTGATAAGCTGATCGGCAACCTGAGTGGATAGCAGTTTTTGGTATTCAGGGTATTTGTCGGCTAATGTTTCAAGTGCCGCTGCTTTACGCGAACCATTTGGCACCATTCCACCAAGTAGCATTGTGCTTGCTGCTGTCAGGATAACCGTTTCTTTGATCTCGTTAGAAGAAAATCCGGTGTCAAATTCCTCCTCCATCTCCATGGACTTGTTGGCCACGAAGTTTCCGGCTTTCTCACCTACCATCTGTATCAGCTCCTCGCTAACCTGCATAGCAGGCTGAACAGCTAATGCCTCGGCCATGCGTCGCACCTTCTCAGGGTTGCCATCCTGCATCACCTTAGCTGCTTTCTTCATCTTAGAGATATTCTTGGCTCCTTTCATAATAGAAACCTCGGGAAAAAGCATCTCAACGGCTGACGTGGAAGCTGTAAGTGGTGTAGCGTATGCGTGTGCCTCTGTGGGCGTTAATCCACGGCTAAGAGCATCTTGGTAGTAATCGTCATAAAGCATCGTGTAGGATGCTGCAAACTGCCCCAACGCTCTGCTTGATTTAGGTCCAAGTGCTTTTAATGCACCGGCGTACTTATTGCCCCCGTAGATGAGCGCAAACATATCAGCGGCAGTCTCAGATACAGCAGGGATAACACGGTCAGGGTTGACATTTCCTTCCTCATCTAATAATGGTTTAGAGGAAACGGTGAATTTGCCGTAGCTATCAACAAAGTCATTGAGCGTTTCGATGGTCTTGTCAGCACCCATAAACTCATTCACATCGCCTGTTAACGGGCTAACAGCCTGATTCACATCAGCAAGCATCTTACCTGTCTCCACAAGTCCCATTCCGGCATCGACAACGCTGTTCCACATCCTCATAGGGCTTTCCACATAAGCTGCCACCACAGGGTGTTGCTCGAAGAACTCGGTACGTGCTTTTACTGCTTCATGCTCTTTGAGTAGTTCGGGGAATCGACTGTAAACACCCTTTTGCTTATCAATTAGCCCCTGAAATTCTTTGACTTTGCCTTCGTACTTTTTAAACTCCTCGATATTGCTGTCAGCTAGTGATCTGGCACTGCCTTGGGCTTGCAGCATGGCTTCCTGATCACCTGCCTGCTTTGCCTGCTCGTATTCAGCAAGGTATCCGCTGAACTCAGCGTACTTGTCAGCTATGCCACGATCATTGTAAATACGCAGGTCGGTATCCAATCGCTTGGCATCGTGGTTGATCGCACGGTTAAGTACCTCGAATTGGTACTTCTCGCTCATGCCTTCGTTCTCTGAGCGGGACTTGATGTAGTTATACCTTTCTGGTTGGCTTTTACGCACGTGATCGAGGTAGCGTGTCATCACGTCGTAATCCTGAACCACAACAGGGTCATTGAATGTCTGTAAGATGCCACGATCACCCTGGCGATCAGCAAAAGAATCCATCTGCTGCTCCTGCTCATCAGAGGTAGGTACTTTTGCAAGGCTTATTTTAGGTGGTTTTACGGCTCCGGCATCGCCTACGGGTGCTGCGTCAGGGTCATCGACACTTACTACGGCGGGAGTGCTTAATGCCACCAATGGGGAGTCACCCCAATCAAAGTTCTGAGAGGGGTCGGACTGAGTAACCGGCTTTGGGTTAGGTAAAGTAGATGGGGCTGCGGAATCTGATTCTACGCCACCATCGTCTTTTTTTTTTACCGGCTCACCTAAAACCTCTTGTGGTGAAGGGATGTTTACGGAATCCTTGCCTAATACTTCTTCTGGTGTTGGTATCTTACCCATCCTACTTTAGTTTAATTTTTCCACGTTTCACAGCTTCATCAATTTGTGCTTCACTCCATAGCCCCGACGCCAAAAGATCGGCACGTGAATATGTTTGCACGTCAGACTGCTCCTCTTGCTTTGCTTCCTGCTTTTTCCCTTCGATAAAATACTTATCGTTGTCAGCAATTATCTTACGAATCTGCTCCCTCGCCTCTGGCTTGGTCAGGTCAATCTCGGTTCCATCAAGGATAAGTTTGTCATTTCCTTGAAAACTAGTCCATGCTTTATCGTAATCGCCTTTGACTCCAAGTTCGCGTAGAAGTTTTTGTGCTGCGGGGATGTTGTCTTTGGTGATGGCACTTTGAAGCAGATCAATATCAGACTCCACCTTATCCCAATCGGTTGTTTGGGCGTCCGGCATATCCGCTACATCAGGCAATTGCTCGATATCCTCGTATGACATCTTCTGCTCACCTTTACGGGCGTTGATAATACTGTTTAGCTCCCGCTTGCCGCCACGGTTGGCCTCTGAAAGATCAATCTCAAAATCACCGTTGTTGATAATCAGCTTTCCTTCTTTACCACTGGTGTCGTATTTGACGGTTTCAATAACATCACCACCCCAACGCTCACCAATCAACATACCTAGCTCGTTGCCGCTTGCGATCTTCTCCAACAGTCCTTTGCGGAGCATCATAGCATCTTCCGTTGGCTTGGCTCCGGCTCCACCACGATCATACTGACGCTGCCTGTCTCTATCAACTGTTTGGGCATTTGCTCTCCAAACAGCCTTTATATGCTCTTTGGTGACTTCTTTCAGGTTTTTGTCGATATCATCTTGTGAGTAACCCGCTAATACCAAGTTTTTTTGTTTGTCCTGGGCTAATGCTTCTACAAAATTATTTGTCCCATTCTCAGCGGCCATCCACAACTGCTCCGCACGTGCCTCAATAGCATCTTCATCCAACACCTTATCAATGTTTGTGGTAACAAGGCCAGATTCATCAGTTTGCCTTTCTGTGGTAGCGTATGGAAGACCTTTAGGGAAGGCTTTACTGCTCAGGTAGGTATCGTAATCAGGCTTGGGTTGTTTGGCGAATAGGTCGTTAATCCATTTCGCTGATTGGTTGATCATATCACCTGTAGGTGTTTCACCCCAATCATAATCATACACACCTGCGTTGGAAAAGTCATCCAACCCCTGCCAATCCTTTTCAGGATTTTTATTCCATGCCTCCTGCTTCTGCTGAAAGACCTCGTTCTGCTGCTTAGATTGGTCAATCAACGTAAGTAGCTCGTTTCCCTTTAATTGTAGGTCTTTAAGATTCACTTCTTTATCACGGCTCATTTTTACCAATTCATCCATACGGTTTTGCACCAACCCTGCGTGGGCAGGCAGGATGCCACTTGTCTTACTAAACCCTTTGACATACCGGTTCTTCTCCTCGTCATCAGCTTTCTTCTTAGTGACAAGGGCTTGGGTTAGACCACTCGCATCCGGTGCCGTATTGGTGGAACGAGGGAAAATCTGTGCATCTCCGTATCCTATTAGATTCTCAGGCATTGCTTCTCATTGAGTGAAAGTGATTAATCCCTACGCTTATCAGCCTAACAGCGGTGGTGGCATCACACTCCATCTCAAACCGCATATATGGCCCACGCATCACGTCACCATTCAGGAGCGGGTAGGTCACCCCTGCGGTGTTTTTATCCCTTCTGATCGTTGCATAGAAGAATGTTTCGCGCTTAACAAAATCATTCTCTATAAGATCGGACTCCTGTATGTCGTTGGTGATAACAGGGACGCTAAACTTCTCATTGCTTTCCACTTGCAGCGACTTAAACACTTTCTCATTACTGCCGTTCTCGTTACTAATAACATGAATCTGTAGCGTGTACTGAGTGTCATAGAAGTTAGAGTAAGTCGTTGATTGGTTGTGTAGCCAAATCTCACCATCTCTCCATGTCACCATTCCTATTCCGGCAGAAGAAATCATCTCAGGCAGGTAGGACCAAAAGCTGCTCCATTTAAGGCGCATACTCTCCGGCCCTTTGTAGCGAAAGGAAATTGTCTCTTTTTTCACCACAACCACATCAACCTGATTGCCAACACCGGCATCAGTGGTCAGAGAAATAACCGTCTGCTGAACAACGATATTATCCGAGTTGACCTGTGTAACGGTGCCGTCAATCTTTTTAAACCCTCCTGCCGTAAGGCTCTCAAAAACAAGCTTCACGCTATCGTTAACACTAAACTGTGTTGGGTCGATGGTGATTGTCTCATTGAAGGTGCCAGGAGGTGCTTCAAGGGTTGAGGCCAATGCACCACTGATCTCGTAAGGCTTTTCGTGTGAAACGATGTATTCACCAAAACGAGGATGCACACCACCGAAGATAAATCCCGTTAACATTTCGGAGTGTTTATTGGCATCCTCGAATGATTTGGTCCAGTACGATTGCATACCGTTATCAGCGATATTATGCACACCACCCTCATCGAGTTTTATAACTGCTCCACGTGCTTTATCAGTAAAGAACTTCCAGTACCCGTAAACAGCAAATGACTCGGGGTTATTCGCAATACCGTATTCGCCATGGTAGTATTGTGCCTTTTTGGAGAGGATGTTTTCTGAGGCACCTACGGTGTTTCCACCCTGCACATCGCTGTACACTACCTCAAACACCAAGGCATATCCTACCTTTAGCTCTTGAAGCAGCAGCAATCGTTTGTTCTCAGGGTATAGGAGCTGTATGGAGCCGTAATCACGGTTGTATTCCTCGAAATTTAGATCATATACCGTCCCAAGGCCATTAATGTTTGTGTCTGGTATGAAGGGTTCGGTATAGTAGACCGTTGTGGGCCTGTTGACCTCGCTGAATCCTGGTGATACTGCGTTGGGTCTGCCTTTGCTGTAGTCAGCCGAGGCATAGAAATCGGAAAAGTTCGCTTCATGAACGATAAAAGTATCTTTAACAACCGGCCCTGTACTCACCTGCATGGTGCGGGACTTCTGGTACACATCACCTGCTTTTAAAGAGGTGATAGCCGGTTGCATGGCTGTCTGATTTTGGTCACGCCCTACATGGAAACCATTGTTGATGGCATAACAATCTCCTGTAGAGTAAAAAAGTTTTTCTTCTGTGGTTTTACGTGGAGTGTAAATCTCCACAAGCATACCGGCACCTACGTTACTAGCTGTCGTTTCAATGGTCAATAAACCGCTATCTTCTTTCAAGATCGGCACATCTATCATTTGATTGTAATAAGCCCCTGTAGAGTCCTCAATGAGCCTCATGCGGTCACCTTCACTAAAAGTGTAGCTTAAAACACTGTTGTCGTTCTCATCGTTGAAAGCGACAAGTGAGTCCAGTGAAATCTCGTAGGTATTGGTAGCAGGGTTGTTTACCGTAGAGGTGGTCACCCATAGGAATTTCTCATAAGTGGTGTTGCCTGTATGGTAGAACATATACTTGGTAGCCCATGATGGTGGAAGGTGGTTGATGGTGATCTCAATATCCACCTCGCCACGCTCGTTCACTACGTTTTCTGTAACGAAGTTCACATATGTTCGCAGGTCATCGTTAGTAAGTGCCGGTGATGAGCGGTCATAATCATCAAAATACACTAGTGCGAACTCATGGAAGGCTCCATCTTTGAAGGTCGTTGTGCTTTTTATAAAGGTTGTAACCGACTCGTTTTGCAGTGAGGTAGTATTGGTGGTTCCTGCGATAGCGTTAGCTGTCACCACCACCTGCCCTGTGGTCATAACAGGCGATGTAGCTAATGGTGCGGAGAAAGGGTATGCTGTTACCACGTCAGAGCCGGAAACCTCCACCGTGTAGGCGTTTATCTGTGCTGCAAGGGCATCAGCCACGTCGTTACGGTCATCTCCTGCCTGTGCTGTATAGGTAAAGGTCACCTGCCGGTCTACAATGGATGTTGGGGGAGCGATCAGGTCCACATCATAATGGATGTCGATGCTGAATTTATTGCCTTCTTCCACGTCAGCACCAATCTCAAAATAAAGTGCATTGGTTGGTGTTACCTTAACCCCTTTAATAATGGTAGGTGAGTTAGTTGTTGGCTGTGCTGTGTAAACGGGGATAGTCTCAACATCGAGTGTAGGTAGATCAAAGTTTTCGGTGATATTGCCAAAAGCAATGCGGTTGCCTTCGATATTAGTCAGTGCCTTAGCCCATCGTGGTATCCGGTTGTAAAGGTTGTTGCTGTCGGTTAAGTCAAGTGCTGTTAGAACGCTGTCGTTGTAAAATGATATTTGCTCCGTGGTGTCATCGGCCCACGACTCATCAGTCTTATTGAAAGAGTTGAAGAAAAAGAAATCGCTGTTATTGCCCTGTCGTACAGATACCTCTACATCAGTAACTAGCACACCACCAGTCGTTAGTCCTATGTCAATGTAATTATTGGTTGCAATGGGGTCATCAAGACTTTCTCCTTCTGGTAGCGGCACCTTTGATGGTGCAGACCACACACTCTTACGCCCATCGGTGTAAACCCAACGGTAGCGAAACTCCCATAGTGAGCCACGCAGGTTATTGAATTGTTTTTCGTTTTCTGTTCCATAAAAAGGCACCGGAGGGCAGAATGGTGGTTTGGGGTTAAGGGCAATGTAATCCCTTAGAAAGGGTGATGGGTATCCTGCACCATTGGCAAGGTCAACATCCAGGAAAGATGGCTCGTTAAGATCATCGGTCCACACAAGGTATTGTCCATCAACCATAGCAACACCTGTAATCAAATTACTGGCATTAAAAGCCAATAGGCTATCACCAATAAGCTCAGTGATCGTTAGCAGGTTGATATCGTATTGAAGAATCTTGTGGTTACCAATGCTGTTATGCACGAAGTAGAAGATTCGCTTGCTTCTTTCATCCTCGTACTTCCCGATACAGGTGTTTACCCCTGCACCAAGGGTGAAGTCAACCTTCCTGTTGCCACGCTCGTTCTCTAAAGACCCACCACCATCAGCTTCATGGTTGCCCATGCGCCCGTTAAGCACAAAAGGAACAGCCCCGTCCGGTAAAAGGCGAGGCTCCATATCCTGATTCATATAGGAGAAATGACGCTTCTCCATCAGATTTTAGGGCTTTTACGAATCTGCTTGCGTGAAGCAAATAACAGGTCAGCAACACTATTGCCATTGATACGGCGACCGGCGAAACGCTTGCGACGGTAATACTCGATCTTCCTTGATTCTTTCTCCCCACGTGGAAAGCTGCTGCGGCTGCGTACCTTAGCCCAATCAATGTAGCCCATCAACGCGTCTTTAAGGAACGGGTGTATCTCGTACTGGCCATTCACCTTCTTAGGGTCAGCAAGGTATTCCACAAAGACATTGGTATAAACAATATCAGAGCCAAATTCAAGCCTTCCACCCCGCTCGATAAAAGTACCGTAGCGTGAAGTGCCACCTAAGCCATACTGCCTGCCTACAACCTGCCCATTACGTGTGTGAGAATGACTCGGAGGGCTGCTAAGAGCCAAACGGTTAGCGGTAGTGTTTTGAACCTCGTTACCACAATCATCACGTGTTGGAGGGCATAGCGTTCTATCCTCGTATAAAGGATAGAGCCTGCCGTCCAATCCACAGGCGTTGACACGAATTATATTCAGGCAATCCAACGGAAGGTCCACCATGTAGTTGTCATCCATTTGTAACTCGACAATAGTAGCCACACCCGCAACATCATATTGCAGGTCTTTGAGGCCATTAATAGCCAATAGGATGAGTCGTGACAGGCCATGCTCGGATACCTTACCGGCCTCAATCATATACTCACGGCAAACTTCTTCCAGTGTGATCATTTCTTATGGATAGTGATTCCTTTTCCTGTTAGGGCTTTGTTACGTGCTTTGATATCATCAGCGGTGTAGCCGTCCATCTCTTTTGCCAAAGCATCGAGGGTTGCTGTGTTGCTCATGCCGCGTTGCGCTCCGGTCACCTGACTCAATGCAACCTTTTTGCAGTTGGTGTTAAGCCAATAGATGTCAAGCTGCTTAAGGCTCAACAAAGCTTTTAGTGATTCGTTTGTTAATTCTTTTTTCTTTTTTGCCATGATTTTTAATTATTACCCTGCCGACTCCTGAGTGAGGTTGTTCACGTCATCGTGTGGGCGTGGTTGGTAAAGGTTTACTACTTCTTTAATGATCATATCCACCATCTCAGGTGGAACAGGGAAATCCTCATCCTCATCAATATCAATACCACTTGGTATCATCAGCACATCAAGGCTTTCCGGTACACCACCGGTAGTGGTATTAATAAGGGTTAGTGTTTTCCCGAGTATCTTGTATCCAATGCGTCCCTCTAAATGGCTTGCTTCGAGGTTACGGTATAGCGGTTGGAAGGTATTGTTAACAGGTATCACCGATAGTGTTGGGTCGTTGGTGTAAACCACGCTGTAAATGCCCCTGTTGTCCATCAGTTCAAGGGGAGTGACAGGTAGTGTAGCCACTTCATCTGTTACGGTAACGGTGTATGAGGCGAGGTAATCACTACCAATCTCCCACTCATCAGCGGAAAACTGCTGCATAAGCGATCTGTAGACAAGGTTATCACGCACTTGTCCAACCGAAAGCATCAGCTCACGGATGTCGCGGTTGTCATCACGTGTCACATCACCCCCTTCAAGGATGCGCTGCACCTGCTCTGCTATTTTAGCTTTCGTGGTCATCCAAGTAATCCTCCACCGGCTAACATCTGTGCGCCTTGCATCATCCTATCTGCCTGAGCCTTATTAGCTTGCTCGTGACCTCCAATGATGTTTTGAATACCACCACCCTGTAAGGCACGTGCGTAATCTATATCCTCACGGTATGGGTCGTACTCGTTGATCTGGAACTCTTTATCACGGTATCCGGCCATATCGCTACGCACATCCTGTAAGAACCTGCGATTAGACATACGTGCCTCTGCATCCATGGCAGCAAGAGAACGGGCTGAATCACGCTCATTCTGTGCTAAAGCCTCAACACCGGAGATACCGGCCTTGCGATCAGACAAGCCACGCAAACCTCCTGCGGTCACACGTGCCATATTCTCCATGTATAGCTGCTTCTGCTCGGCAGGCAAGCCCTCTGCTGCCATCAACTGAGCATCGGTCAGGTTGGCTTGAATCTCCTGCGGTATCTGGTATTCAGGACGATCACCAAGCTCCTGCTCCATGGCTAAACCACGCTCACGTTGCTTATGACCAACGTAGTTCTTTGCTATCCCTGAGCCAACGATAGGAATACCGCCAAGTAAGTGTGCGCCAAAACCCATTGGGTCGGCCTCGTATGATTCACCTAGTTTCCCTAAGTGCGGAGCTAGTGTTGCCATTAAAGGCTCTCCCATTAATTCTGCCATTACGTTGCTTGTTTATACATTTCACCATATTGAGCTAACGACCCTTCACGGATACGGATACCCATGTAACTAAGCATACTGCCTACCACCTCCTCGATGGTGTTTTCATCCAAAAGAAGATTCACGCTGTCACCGGTAACACCACCTGTCTCAGCATATACCTCACGCCCATCAACCAACGTATAGCCCCATAGCGGGTCCGGTGGAGTGCGTAGGTAATCCAAGGTTACTTTCCCAAGTGCTTTTGGCTCAAATTGGATGTAGGTGTCGTAGAATGTTAATCCTGGTCGGCGTTTCTCAGGCTTCACGATATTGCTTTCAAGGGCTTTCCCCCACTCAGCATTAGTGTATGCTCGTACCTCCACATCACGCTCCTGCACATCACCTTTTTTGATCTGCTTGGTGTAATGGTAGCGTACTGAGCTAGTGTGTAGGTAGTCGGATGGGTAGTTGGCCTGCCCGTTAGCATCAATAACCAATGTTGTTGGTTGCAATAACGCACCTATAATATCCGTTGCCTGCTGACTGTTCTGCCAACGGGCATAGTTGGTTCTTATCACCTCGTTCTGAGCGTGTTTAGCAGCCCTACTAATCTCCTCTGGTGAGGCATAGGCTCCTGCTTGCTCTTTATTGGCAATGAACTCAAAATGCTCTTTTAGGTCGTTTATGTTAATTGCAGCCAATTAGTCAAGGTTTTCTAATGGTGGTAGCTGTGTGCCAACCACCGGTGTTTCTTTTTGCTGAAAAGCGATTTTTGTCTGAGTGATCAGGCTCTCGGTAAAAGCCACAATCTGCTTCATCTCCTCGTAGGTAGCGTTCGGGTTGTTGCCTAATAGCCCAACCATTGCAAGGCGTCCTGTTGCTTTAAGGTTGCTGATCTGATCTTTCTGTTGCTGTTCCATTTGATTTAATTTGATTTAGCTCCAAATCTGTTTCCAGTTGGTGTCAGAGCCGTATGATGTTATTTTGATGTATCCACCAGGGGTTCCTCCGGTGCGCTCATACATATCTCCTGGCTTACCAAAGGTGGCCGAACTCGTTGGGTCAGCCGTTCCGGTACTCCATCGTGGGGTGTGAACAGGATAAATCTCACGCATCGTGGCGAAGTCAGCGGTGGAACTGGCTGCTTTATGAGTCATTGAGCCGTCAGTAACGAACTCAACGTAATCGTTCACTGTGATACCTCCTGCGGAGTTATCTTCTATATAGGCGAAGGCACCGTCAAGGAAGTCTTGATACTCTCCTGCGCCTCCATCATCAGGGCCAGCCTGCACATACCAGTTATTAAAAACAAACCGTGCCGCATCAACCTCGTCAGCCTCCCAATCAATGAAGAAGCCATCATACACCCTGTCGGGGCTATTCCCAAAAGTGGCACACCGGCAATTTCTCATCTCTAGCGTAAAGCCAGAGGTAGCGATCTCTGTGATGTTAAGCATACCATCACCACCACTGTAAGCTCCCATTAAATCCTGCCACGCACACCCATCAAAAAGGACATAGGCCATGGTAGCATCCTCTAGCACCATGCCGCTGTACGAGTTGGTTATTGTGCTTGGTGAGGCGTTTTTAGACCAACGGACGTTACGGCAGTTGATACGACTACCGTTAAATGTTATCTGGTAGTGACTACCACCCTCGGTTGAACCGAAAAAGATAGCGTTACCATTACCCCATAATTGAATATTGTTGTTGAAATCTAGTGTAATGCCACTGCTTAGGGTGATGTTGTCGGTCATAAACACAATACCTCCGGTAGATGAAAGTGTTGTGAAGGCAGCAGTTAATTCCGATTGATTAGAAACAGGTATTACAACATCATTGACCGATAAGTCAATATCATTAGCGTTCTCAGTGATTGTTACTGTTCCATCAGCACTTGATATGCCACGGAACTCAAGGTCAACACCTGTCTTTTGCTTAAAGACATCAGCGTCACCACCCAAGGCAGAAGCCGTGTTGGTTTCTCCGCTTGCAGGTACACTAAAATCAACCGTATCGGCATTTTGTGCGATCGTAACGGATGTGTCAGTAGATGTTAGCGTCCTTATTGGTGTATCGTTACCAACCTTTGTCTGAACAAGCTGCGCTCCCGCTCCTGCGTTGGAGTTGGTATCGGCTGTTCCTGATAAAGCAAGCCATTTACCCACAAAATCACCTACAGCAGGGCTACCGATCTCGGTGGCTGACTGAATAACGGCAATATGTGTCTTTGTTGGGCTTGACTCTAAAACAAAGCCCGTTCCAATACCATCATCAGCAAAAGCTGTGTATTGGTATAGCAACAGTGAAGAACCTAATCCGGTTACAAGTTTCGGCTCATCACCATCAGAACAGCCACAATCATCAGTGCAGCAAAGGACCTTTTTGATCTTAGCCACAAGGTCAGAGATATCTGCCTCGCGGTCACAGCTACGTGCATCAGCAATGCGGTTTCGGTAGTTTTCTGCTAACGTCCACTCCTCTAACAGCTTGCTATATAAGGTTGGGTTGCCTGCTGCTGCTTCCAACCGGTCTTTCGCGGCATCAAAACAGCAATAGAGGTCGCACAGCGTACTATCACACAGCACTTCATACTCTTGGATGCCTGAGATGGTATCAAGTACTGTGAAGCCCGTAAACGCGTATGTAAGCGTACTGGTTAGCTTGGCGGTATGTGTCTTTGGGTTGGAGTAAAAAGTGCCGGTAGAAAGCACCTTATCCGTTCCTGTCTGCATGGCTGCTCCTGTGGTAGGAGGGTAGTGAATTTCATGTGCCCTTACAATAGTTGGTGAAACCGTTTCTACAATATAGTTGGTATCATCGGTGCTTTTAAGGAATGGTGGGTTAGAAAAACAGCTTGCCTCTACATCAAGGTCAATAACAGGCGGCACGTAGCAGTATGAAACCGTATAAGTACGGCTTACTTGGTACGCTGTGGCTGTGGTGTCTTCTAACTCATAGGTAATGGTCCAATCACCCAAAATGATATCACCCTCGCTGTCTACAGGAATATCAAGCACTGCATTAGTGGTGGATACATCATGGTCGATGTCCGGTGCTGCGTGATTGGTATTCGTGTAGTCGGTAGTGCTTCCTGTAGCAGTAATAGAGGTAAAAACCCCTGTCACGGCACTTGTGGCAATACCTAAGCCTGCTAGGTCGGTGTTGTCTACAAATGTAAACTTCTTCGTATCTACATCAACCGTTATGGAAAGGTTGATATCATTCTGAGTGATTGGCATTGTTATTCTGCGTTAAGTACTGCCTTTCGTATCTCTACAAAAAGCGCATTATCCTCTTGGAGGCGTTTCAGGTATTTATCTTTAGTGCCACCTACAAGGTCACCGTTAAAAAAGAAACCTTCACCAAGCTCGTATTTAACGATCTTTAGGCTTCGGGACTTATGCCATACATCCTTATGAGATAAGGCGTCTTCTTTGGCTTTTTCAACTCCTGCGGTGTCTGTAGTGTTGTTTTTTCCCAACAAAGTCAGGATAGCACCATATGTGACGGCACCATCCTCTGTGGTAGCTAGATTCACAAATCCTTCGATAGCATCTGGGTCGTTTTCACGTGCTTCATAGATCAGTTGACCGGCAGGCCATTTCAATCGCTTATTCGCCATGTCATGAGCGACAACACCTTTCTTGACAGCTTCGTTGACATTGGCTCGGATAGCAACCGTCCCACTGTTAAGAAGCTTGGTGAATTTCTCTGGCTCGGCCTCAGCGTATTGTGTGAGGTGGTAGCGTTGCAGCTTGATATCAGCTTCTTCATTCTCACCCAAGGCAGCGGTAACCTCCTGTAGTTGGCGATCAGTCATATCAAACACGCGGCTCATCGCTTCTGCACGATCTTTCTGCTCCTCCAAGCCCTTTTCAGCCATCTCTACAGGCTTGAACTCGAAGAAAACAGTTTCTTTTCCTGGCATCCTGAATTGCTCAGGCGTGTCTTTATTGAAGTTTGTCATCGACATGAAATCCGAAAGGGTTTTCTGCCGGACATCAACAAACCCAAACCCATTGATAAATTGGAAGGTTTCTTTTGGCCTTGTCTTATCAACGTGTTCATCCATCCAAATGCTTTGTTCTCCGGTAGCAACCTTTATCACACGTGGCTGACCTGTTTCAGGGTCGAGAACCTCGTCATATAGGGGGATATCAACCAACGCAGGATAGCGTTGCCCTGAGATGGTCGGGTTATGGTTGTACTTTTTCAGGTAGAACTTCTTTACTGTGGGTGTGAATCCTGTAGACATAATTTCTTTGATTTGATTTGATTTTAATGGTAACCCCACAACCCAAATGAATGAGCTGCGGGGTTTATGTAGTAAATAAAAACCGACTTAAAGTGGTTTAGCGATCAGGTGACGGTTAGCGGCAAAAGCCTCAAAACCTACGTGGCTACGGAAGTTAACCTTCCACTGGTCAAGGCCGTTGGTGTAAACACCGTTGGCTCCACCTTCAAACCACTCCTCAGACAAACGTGAGTATCCATTAGCCTGCGCGTAACGCATACGGAATGAATCAACTGTTTCGCCTGTCTTTGGGTCAACAACCTCGTCAGTAGGTGTCACAACGATGTAGTCAGGGTATGGGTGACCTGTTGCGCCAAACAACTTCTTGTGGTTGAACAGTTTGTAATCCTGCTTGTGGAATGTGTATCCTGCACGGTGGAAAGACCGGAACTGCAAACGTGCTGCAAGCTCTTTATCTCCGTTAAAGGTGATGTAGCTTGCTCCTGTGTCTTTCGCAAGGTCAAGCCCCATGTTATCAATAGAGATAGAGGCATTGATACCCACGTGCATCGTGTTCTCTGGTGCGCCTTCTTCACGTACAAGGGTTTTCACGATGTTGTCAAGGTCAGACAGCTCAAATCCTGTGATGGATGAGTAGTTGACGTTGTTACCGTAGTTACGGATGAATGGTAGATAACCTTCTGTCACGGTCAGCTTAGGCTGAACGCCTGCTAAAGTGGTGTTGGTTACTTTCTCACCTTCCATAAGCACCATCTCGCACTCATTCTCCATGCGACGACGCTCATCAGCAGCACCTTTCAGATACCATACGTATCCACCTTCTACCTCAACCCAAACAACTTGAGCCATCTCAGTACCGGATGCCAAGTGACTTCCTTTGTGGATGAATAGGTTATTGGTGTACTTCTCAACACGGCTGTTGCGTGAGTTTGGTTGATCTGTCTGCTCCTCGTGGGCGTTACCATAAATAACAACCTCTGAGGTTACAAGCATCTGTGGAATGTTCTCACCAGAAACAAGTGGCTCCACCGTATAGGTGTTACCCGCTACGGCAGTCACAATACCTTTGGTGCCATCATCAAAAAGCAATAAGTCTTGCTTACGTGGTAGGATGGTAGCTGCCGGTGAACCGGTTGAAAGGTATGGTGTCTGTGCTGACGGAGGAGAGGTGTAGCGGTACGCTGTCTGAACAGTGTGCGTTACTGCTGTATCTGGTGCCCCTGCTGCGATAGCGTCAACCTTCACGATTTCGTGTAGGCGTGACTCCTCGTAGTGGTGGTATTCGATTCCCTCTACCGGCACCATGCGGCTCGTTTCTTTCAAAAAGCCGGTGATGTTCTCAGACCCGTAACGCTTTTGTAGCTTGGGGTCTACTTGGTATTGGTGGAAAAGCTCTGTGGTATCGAGCGAACTGACGTAGTTGTGGTCAGTGATTTGTTGTGTTGTACTCGGCGTAACTGCCATAGTTTAATGTATTGTTGCCTATTTAAGCATAGAAGCTGCCAAGTTTTCTGCCATGGACTTCTTCTGCCGGTCTAAGGCGTTGGTTTCTTGTTTTGGCTGTTGATTGCCCAAGGTTGAGTTCTTCTGGTTGGCTACAGCCTCCTCGCCACCTTTTGACTTTAGCTGCTTTGCATGAGCCGCTAAAATCTTCTCACCATGGTTAAGAATCAGGAAGGACTTCATAAGCCCATCCCATTGGACATTCCCGCTCTTATCTAAGAAGCGACCGAAATAATTCTGGATGTTGTCAATGTTATTGATCAACTCTTTTCGGGTTTCGCCGTCGATAGCGTAGGTGAATGTCTCGTCGCCCAAGGTGAATACCTCGGACTCGTAGCCGTTGACAGCTTTACGTGCGGCCTGTTGGAACATACGTGTCTGTTTTTCCTGCTGTACCCGCTCTGCCTCCACCTCCTCGGCACTGCGGCCTGATGGTGGTAATGCCTCCTGCTGTTGCTGTGCCTTCATCTCCTTTTGGAACTTACGGGCGTCGCGTTGCAAGCGCATCTGTGCAGCGTGTTTGCTTTCTTCTTCGGCATATTCATCGTGCAATGCCCTGTATCGGTCCTTCATCTCAAACTCTAACAGCTCAGTTGGCATGTCAGGGTCATCAGATAAAAGCCCCATTCGTACAAGGTGCATTGCTTGGTCGGCATTACTTGGGTCGAAGTTGTCGTAATTAACAAGCTGCCGTTGTATATAAGAAAGGTCGATCTCTTTACCTGCGTGTGCTAGTTCGTCGATCTTCCTTGTAAAATCGTTTGCGTAAGGTTTTTCTACCTTATTAATAAGTTCATCAAGGCTGTTGTAGCGACCCTCAGTGGCCTCTGTTATGCGATCACGCAAGACCACTTCAATGTCCGGTGCCCCCTCCTGTGTTTCTTCTTTAGCAGGCTCAGTAGTAACCTCGGTAGTGGTGTCAGCAACGGTTGTGGTGTCGCTCATCTCGGCGGGTGCTTCGGTTGTTTCTGCGGTGCCTTCGGGTTTTTCTTCTACCGTTTCAACAGGCTTCTCCTCCGTTGTTTCCACAGTGGTTTCTGCCTCTTGTTTTTGGCTTCCAAAGGCGTTTTTAAATAGCTGTGCTTCTGTAGATGCTGATTCTGACATGGGAATAATAATTTGAATTTGATTTGATTGATAGCAAAATTATAGAATAATTGTTCCGACGTTATTGTATATTTGCAATATGTACGACGATTTCACAATGGAAGAATTAGCCCAATTTGCTCAGTTTCGTCGCAAGATGATAGGCAAGAATATTCGTCTAATAAGAAAGGTTCAAGGCTTGTCGCTTAGAAACTTAGAGGAGGAAACGGGCATTAACTTCACCCAATTAAGTTATATTGAGAATGGAACAAGAAACGCAGGAGTTGACAGCATCACAAAGATTGCCGCTTGCCTCAAATGTATGCCGGAACTATTATGGCGAAACATCGCCCCGATACCGATGGCTGACCGTGAAACCGCAGAAAAAACCAAGTTCCCTAGTTATCGTCCCTGATGCTTTTGTTGAGCAATCGGAGTTTGAGCAGGGCATTGTTGCTTCTGTTGGGGAGAGCGTGACCTTTTGCAGCGAGGGTGATCACATCTGGTATAAAAACCCTGTTAATTGGGAGGGCGTGGTGATGGTTCGTGAAGCCGATATTTGGGGCAAGAAGTGAACTATAAATTAGGTATTTGCGACTGCCACGGCGTAGAAAACTACATCGTAAAGAAGCATCCACGGTTGGGAAAGCTGTGCTATGAAGGGAATGAGGCTATCCAAGATCGTGGGGCAATGGGTATTCTGGCGAATAATTCGAATGATGGTGATGGCGGTGTTCCAATGGACGCCAAACATAAGAAGGAATTGCGGCAGGCTTACAACGGCAAAAACGGAGCCTTTGGAATCCGTGGCAATCAGGACAATGTAATTATTACAGAGGCGAATGTTAAGTGGACGCCAATGGCATTTCCTACCAAGGATATGCAGTTGTTTGAAGAAGTATCAGCCGACTTTGACAGCTTGATTAACTTCTACGGCCTAAACAAAAATATGTTTGTCAATTCCACATTTTCCAACGTCAAAGAGGCATGGAAAGCCGCCTATCAATCAACGATTATTCCTGAAAAGGAGGACGAGGCTACAGCAATCGGTGAGTTTTACGGGCTTCCTGATAACGAGAAGCTGGTAGTATCGTTTGAGCATATCCATGTACTACAGCAAGACAAAAGCCTCAAGGCAAGAGCGGCCAATACAGCAGCGGACGCATTCAAAAAGTTGACCGATCAAGGGTATACACAAGAGCAGGCTGCCGAAATTACGGGGCTTCCTGTGCCGGAGGGTGAGGTTGTGCCGCCACAAGAGTAATACTAACTGTTAATTTAAGCTGTTCGAAGTCCCTGTCTTTGCGGCCAATCGCTAGGTTGGAGCAACTCATACCTTTACCTCCCATTGCTTGACAGGCTCGCCTGTTGCTGATGTGTCTTGCTTTGGCTTGATTGGCTCGTTGGCCCCAAATCGCATATCAAATTCGGCTAGGGCTTTGTCGGCTTGCTCAATGCAAATTTCAATCGGAGCAACTGAATCGGTTGTTATCGCCACAACCATATCCACCCAAAGCTGTTTTCTTATTGTATCGTGGTCGCTCATTTCAAATAAGGTCTTAGTGCTTCTGTGTTAAATAGGTCGATATTCTTAGCCATTGCAAAGGTTAATTTAGTTGTTTTTACCTTGCTGCCCACTTCGTAGGTGACTGCTATTTGGTGCTTCTCAAAGTCGAAATTAACGCCGGTAATTGAAATACAATCTATTCCTTGGCCTAGTACTATTTCGCTCATTTTACTTTCCTCCTACTGGTTTTTAAATACTCAAATTTGCACAACACCCTCTCCCCACCTTCGACCATATCGGCCAATAGGTTGTAGGCTTGCTCAATTTCTTCGGGTGTTGCTGATTCGGCGGGTAGGTAGGTGTAATTGGTCATTTGTTTAGTTTTAGCCAGTTCTTTCCATGCTGTGTTAGGCTTTCTTCGTCGTATTCTTGTTTAGTTAGATTGTCCAAGTAATCGAGAAACTCGTTGAGAAATTCTTTCTTACTTTCTGCTGCGTACCAATCCATCATTTCACCGATCTCATTTTCATAAAACGATTCTGGTATATTGGTTTGTGAGATGTTTTCGAATAGAAACTCTTTTCCTGTTTTCATCATTTTTCTTCGTACTCTTTAATGATTGCGTCGTATTTGGCAACGGCTTTGGTTGATCTGTCGTGCAATTTGCCGGACTTGCGATTCATCCAATATAAATCCTCCCTCGCCTCCTTCAACGCCTCCAATAGCGGTGCTGTTTTTTCTTCTACTTCGTTATTGGCGTATTCTTTTGCGAACCCAACGATTGCGGTTGCACAGGCGAACCTATTCCCAATTATGCCATCGCACACACCTAGATTGTCGTCAATTATTGCGAGGGCTTTGTCCCATTGCTTTTCGTGTTCTATTTCTTCTTTGGTCATTTTCGCTTAGTTTTAAACCCCGCCCACCGAAGCAGGCGGGGTAGATAGATTCCTGTCTATCGCACACGGAGTTGTTGTGATTTATCGGCCTTATACCGACTATTAAAGGCTCAGTACTCTCCGCTAAAAAAAGCCCTGTGGAAGCATCGGGAATCGAACCAGATTTACCGCGTATGTAGCCTGACACCCTAGAGTTCGTATGACTACTCTTTAAGCTACGGCTGTGCGCCACGCACTTACCTCCAAAAAGAATCTACTGGCTGACAGCTTAGAGGATTTTAACCGCTTCGCATTTAAGGTGCATTTTACCCCACCAATAGATTCAAGAAATTAAAGAACGGTTTAGCCTTTTGTGTTTTCGTCAAGCCAATTCTTTACCAAGCCCCAATTAATGACTGTTTGCGCTCCTTTTTCAACTAGAGATTTTTGGGTTTTAATGATACCGAGGACATTATTAAACATCCACGTATCATATACTGAGAGTTTTTTATCTTCCATCACCATTCAATATTTTGCCCCTCCTCATACAACTCAACCACCACCGATTTAAGTAGTGGGAGCCATTTGGGAGGGAATTTTTTATCTGTATGTAAGGCATTCCGTAGCGTTCC
>Ga0255752_10002473_pt1 | contig 20149 bp, 19 predicted proteins | sample 011ome_25_FD_179952 | JGI IMG/M metagenome (GOLD analysis project Ga0255752, IMG submission 179952) | Coastal salt marsh microbial communities from the Groves Creek Marsh, Skidaway Island, Georgia - 011512CT metaG (version 2) | ecosystem: Environmental > Aquatic > Marine > Intertidal zone >... | reverse complement strand
TCCACGAACGGCATCCCAGCCCGTGTCGTTTTGAACGAACACTTGCACGTCGTCATTCAAGGCCGCAAATGTTCCGGCGGTCATTCCAAACTCGCTATCGAGGTTGACCTGCACCGTTCCATCGACAAGCGTGGCCTTGCCGCGATAGGTCAGATCGGCTTGTGGCGACTCGATGCAAGTGTGGCGAAGATCGTGGCCGTCCCGAACCGGATGAGCGATGCGGAAGTTTTTGGAGCCGCTAACATCAAGATTGTTATCAACATCGAGCGATCCCTGAACAAGCATGCCGCCGCCGCAATCGATTCCATTGATTGTTACAATCGAATCGCTTCCAGCGTAGCCGCTGACATATAGCTGGTCCGTGATTTCGGTCTGAGTTGATTTTACCCGAACCTTCAAATCCGCATTGCAATAAAGTCGAGTTTCGCCCGTGCCGCCTGTTAGGTTGCCGAGATTCAAATTCCCGTTGCCGATTTGGAATAATCGGCTATGGCCTACGGAATCAACGTCGATAATCAGTTGCTGGGCGTTGGAGTTGTTGTGGTCGAGTAGCACAATCTCGCCGCCCTCTGAGCCAACGTCGCCAATGGTTAGGTTATCAGCTATATAGGCCGTTCCCTCGACGCGCAATTTATAGCCGCCTGACGTTGTGCCTATCGAAGCATTCCCCCCACAATAGATGTTGCCAATGTTGTGAAAATTTCCAGCTCCGGTGATCTGAGCTGTTTCCGTCGCCGAACCGTTCTGAAAAACGAATCCGCGATTTGTGCCGCCCGTCATGCGGAAATACATATTATAGTCGCTAGTTGTGTCTAGGCGACCGCCCCAGTTAGTGTCGCCGCTCGACGACATATGAATTGTATAGGAAGCGTTGTTGTTCCAGAACTTATACCCATTACCGTTGCCAGCTTGAAGACCAACCGAACCGCCAACATTGAGTTTATTGTTTAAAGACGTGGTTCCAATCTGTGTGGCAGTGCCATTGAAATACCAGCGATTAGCTGTACCGTCCCAATACCCAAATGTTGAGTTTGCCTCGCGAAAATATATTGCGCGACCAGCTTGGCAGTTTACATAAGTATCTCCTGATGCGCCTTGAAGTAGAGCATATCCGGTAGTAGATGCCTGATCGTAATGAGCAAAGCCAGCAAAGTCGCCATGCCCTACATAGCCAATTTTAGCCCTACCGAACGTGAGAATGTCGTCAAGATTCGCGCTAGCTGTACAGTTGCCATTCGCATCAGTTGTCAGCAGCTCTCGCCAATTTGAAGGCGTACCCATTTCACGCCAATACATTTTCGCTGAAGTACCGTAATTGGCTGCGAACTGTACACCTCGACTACTATTATCTCCGGCTCCCAATGTCCATGCGTAAGCATAGCCCGCGCTGAACGGCGAGTTCGCTGTACTTGCTCCTCCAGAGTTATAGAAAACGTGATCACCGAGATCGCGATAACTGTTGAGATCTACGCCGAGGCTTTGATAAGTAACGCCAGCGTATGATTTACCGAAATCGTGTGGAGTGTTACCAGCATCCCAAACTTTATTGCCATTGCGACGAAGTTCAGTCGCGTTGGCGAAGTTCATAATGGAGTCGGTTGCATCGTCTATGGCGGCAAGCACAACATTGGTTGTGCCTTGGAAAACGATGCCCTCTCCTGGGTCATTGATTGTAAGCTGATTGACTCCCGAGATGTTGAAGTTAGAGCCGCTGATACCGTTAGATAGCGTTAGGCCATTTATTCCTCCGGAGGCTGTAAGCGCGCCAGTAAAACGCCCCGTTCCATTTACATCGAGCTTGTATGAGGGCGTTGAGTCGTTGATGCCGACATTGCCAGCTGAGTCTATGCGCAAGCGTTCTGCGGCGTTTGTACTAAACGCCATGGCATTAGAGCTGTTAAGATATGCAAGTCTACCCATTCCCATATTACCTGCATCGCCAAAGTGGATACCAACGTCTGAACTTGTACCACCACCAAGGCCAATATATGAGTGGGAATTAGATTCAACCACAAGATGATTATTAGCATCATAAGGGTAAGATCCATCTCCATCGAAAACATGAAGTTTAGTAATTGGATCCTGAGTACCTATGCCGAAATTTCCTGTGCCGTCGATTACAGCTCTTACGGTCCCATCTGTCGCAAAAGACATTGAGTCATCCGAATGCTCATAATATAAACGACCTCTGTTGACCGATGCTGCATCTCCCCAAAGTATTCCGTTTTGTGCAGTGTCATCCCCCAGAAATTGCAACCAACTATAACCAGCGCTTTCAATAGTGATTTTTGCATTATTATCCGCAGCTCTTATATTGGCATCGGAAACGTGAAGAAGACCGTCAGGAGACGTAGTTCCAATGCCGACTCTCTTGTTAGCTGTGTCCACCGTCATAGTTGTGTCAGTGGAATAGAACTTACCAAAATTCAACTTTGTACCCGTGCCATAAGTTGAACTATTACTAGCTTGAATATAAAAATCATTTCCCGATCCAACAGCCCTTAATCTTGGGCCAGTTGCTGCATCAACTCCAAGAATTGTGCTACCCACAACGTGCAGATCTGCATCAGGCGACTGCGTGCCGATGCCTACATTGCCGGTACTTGCATCGAGGCGCAGGCACTCGCCAGTATGACTATCGGTAAACGTCAAATCCCCCGTCGAAATATTACGCTCAATATCCCAGTAATAGTTACTGTTGTATGCTAACCGTAACTGACCCCCTGACGTTGATTCCAGATGTAGCTGGGCCTGCGGCGACTGAGTGCCTATGCCGACGCTACCATCGTTTTCGACGAACATTAATGGATCTGTTCCATTGTGGAATGTTACACCTTGCCCCGAGTCGGTAGGTGTATAGATAAACATTCCGTCAGGCACTGTGCTAGCCTCTCCTATTTCAATAAACCCTTGACCTGAATTATTGATACCTATGAGATTCAGTGTGTTTCCTGCTACCCGTTTACTTAATAACGCTGTATTGTTATCAAGCATTATGTTTCCAGAAACATGTAACTTTTCTGCAGGCAAAGTGCCTATCCCGACGTTACCGCCGTCGGGTTGCAAAACTAGATTTGTTCCAGTAGTTTCTAAGTTGTTTGTTGACTGAATCGTGGAATACTGAGCTACTCCGAGTTCATAATACGCACCAAGCACCAAGCGCTGGTCGAGGTTGTCTATGCCAATCTCTGTGCGATTCCCGTCAGAGTCTCCATAAACGGAGAGCTTGTGATCGGGCGACTGCGTGCCTATGCCGACCCGACCATCTTTTAGGAATGTAACACGCTTAGAATCATTTCCAGAAAATCCCTTAGACCATAAATGCAGTTTGTCGTCAGAACCGTCATATTGAAATTGAAACCCAAAATCTCCTGACTCATACAGTTGAATAGCTGATGTTCCACTGCTTTGGGACTCAGTTTTTATTACCGCATTGCCTGAACTATTTTCTACATGCAACAATTCATCAGGCGACGGAGTACCTATGCCGACCCGACCGGACGAGTAGTAAATATCAGAACCCGTTTGCGTCCACAGTCCAGCGGCAGAATCGATCCATTGCGTACCAGTTCCGGTCGAGCTTAGAACTTGGCCCGATGTGCCAGAGCTAGGAGTGGCTTGACCGTCGTAGAGCCTTCCGCCGAGTGTAAGGTTTGTCCCAACGATAAGCGAATCATCAGTTTTCAAAACATTCGACGAATCTCGGTATAGGTTGCAATCACGAGTACCACTTAGACCAAATTCCAAGACGCCTGTTTTAGTTATGCCGATATTAAAACGCTCAGATGTAGATCCGATTGGCCTCTCGACTGCGAAGGCGTCGTCGATGGCTCCATTAGTTTTGACGTGAACCAGCCCTTGGCTGTCAATATTAACATGGCCTGCGGTCGAAAGTGATCCTGTAAAAAGTTTAAACTCAGCCCAATCGTTCACTGCTCTAAGATAGCCGACATTATCGCCCGAACTGTCATAAACGCCTAATCTAGCGGCCTCGTTGTCAACGGTGTCTTGAAATAGGAAATAGTTCTTGCCAGCGGAATCATCACCAATGGTAACTGCTCCGGCAGAGCTGACCTTAAAGTTGTCGTTGATGTTTACAGTACCTGCCGTCAAATCGCCCTTGATTGTTAGCTCTGACGCCGACCCGTCCCATTTGAGAGAATTGGTAGAATCGCCTATGTGGAAGTCATAGTCGGGAGTTGCTTGACCATCTTCGCCAAGCCAGAAGCCAGCATTACTAGCGTCGTCGCTGCTCGTCTTGCCGTGTTTAATTGCTCCGCTGTCGGTAAAGTCTATTGTTCCGTCGACGTTGCCGCTGGTGTTGATTGTCGTTCCGTTGTCGGTTGCCTCCGTGTTGCCTACAGGCAAAATGGTTCCCGTAGTTACGCCGCCATCGCCTTCGATTCCTAAGTTTACGGAGTCCTTGGTTGCCAAGGCTCCCAAACTTCCATCAGCCGAAATTGCCGATGGGCTAATCGTCGCCGGACTTGTTGCAACAATGTCAGAGAACAGCCGACTGCTATCCATCGCCGCCGTGAAAACGTAGTATGTCAATGACGGGTCAAGACCGAGAATGGTCTTTGTTAGGCCGCTGGTTGTAGTTGTGGCGATTGGCGTGAATGGTCCGGTTCCGGTATGCGTCGGAGCGGTTGCAGATGTTTGAACCCAGATGTGATAATTCAGAAAGTCCAAATCGGGATGCTCGGAAAACGTAACCGTGACGCCATTCTCAACAGCAGCAACTGTTGGACTGCTTGGGTCTGTTGGAGCCGCTGATTTGCCGATGACATTGTGATCGTGTTCGACAACCGTCCATTCGCCTTCCTTAACTGGAGTCAAAGATCGGATGTCGATGTCGATGTACTGATTCGCATCGCCTCGACTTTCCCGAACGCCCGTGATGACCGATGACGTGTTGTTCCTGCCGTTTACTGTCAAATACCTATACCAAATATCTCTTGGGAGGTTTGCGTATTTCCAGCGGATCTGATAGCCGATGACATTGACACTAGCCGCCGCAGTCCATTCCACCAAAACAGTTGGCAAAATACTTCCATCAGAAGTCTCTATAAGTTGATCGGTCCCGCTTTCTGCCGTCATTCCAGTCGGAGCCGTCACCTCAAAAGGATCTGGAAGAAAAGACGTTGGGGCGGGATCGACTGTAGTTTGATCGGTCGTTGCGTCGAAATCGTATGTATTACTCGCAATCTCGCGAAACTCCATATCCACCAGAAGCTCGCCATTGCCGCCGATCTTCAACTGATGCGACCATACCTGGAATGTAGTTGGAGTGCTGGCAGTTGAACTGTAGTTGTACCTAGCGAAATCCAGCTTGAAATTATCGCCGACCTGAAGCTGCATTGCTTTTGCCGTAAACGTAGCCTTGTGACTGATCTGCTGACGTGCCTTAGCTAAAGCAATTTTGAATAGACGTTGAGCCGCAGCCGGACTGTTAGTAAATAAAAGCTCTAGTTCCCTAGTAGAAACTACCCCATTATCTTCCGCAACAAATGTGGAATTAGTGAAGGAAGGAACGTCGATAACATTGTATGCATCGTCTTTGTTTACTATAACCCCTTTAATAGTGTTTACCGAGACCGTACGGTCGTCTTTGGTTGTACCGGATATTGGACCAGCAAAATCAGATTCGTCTAAGGTTATTGTAGGAGTTATGTACCGCCCAGAACGAATAAACCATTCGCCGCCAATATATTCGACCAGACCATCAGCGGCTGTACGCATTGACCGCACAACCTCCATTGGATCTTCATCTGAATTGACTATTCCGTTTAGCTCATACCTGCTTTCGGTTCCAGTCGGATTGGCATAAAGAACCCTCCAAATTGCAGTGCCATCGGAAATGTTTGTTTCCCCGCCACTGTATGGTCCTGCTGGCTCTGATGTTCCGGTAGTACCCGCCGTTGTACAAACAAGGATTGCTCCTTCCGTTATTAGTCTCTGAGTATTAAGAGCAACGTCCTCTGAAGCAGACCAATTGTCCCATTTGCTATTTACTGTTTCGTCACTATTATTGGCAGAAGCAATTAGTTCTGTTTCATTGATTTTGCTATGACCAAGTCCGATTCTCCCATAACCGAACTCGCTTTGCAAATAGTCTGCAACGCATAAAGCCCAATTTGAACTGTACTCCCAGGTCGTGCTATCATCTGGATCATGGGAAGACTCTCGAGGATCATAAACCTTTCTTCCTTTCACAACCCTCTGAAACTGCGGAATGCCAGTAGGGAAAGCATTTTCATCGCCGTCCTTAAGTAGTAGCCTAATATAGGTGTATGACATTCCACTAAGTTTGTCACTGCTTCCCCAATTGCCCATAGCCGCATCTAGTGTGCTATTGACAGTTTGGCTAGGCCCACCGTGGTGATCGGCAATCCATAGGCTGCCAGAATACCTAGTTCCTGTGGCCGACCTTAATGCACCGTCACTGCTGTATGCGGAAAAATTAACTACTTCCCCATTAACATACAGATCGCCAAGCTCCTCGGTTTCGTGATCACAATGCACCAGGACCATGTGAAGATATCTATTGTCATTACCCGTGACACTAGAATCAAAATCACTGGTTCCCATATACACAATGGTTCCACCAACTTTGACTTCGCCGTATATGTATTGTCTATTTGTTGTCCCACCGAGACTGTTGGCTCCGCGAACAGTTAAAGAGTTCCTGTCATTGCCTTGGCCAAACCTGTTCTTTGGAGCAAGTAGAGCAGAACCGACCATAGTCGCTCCGGCTACTATTACATGTGCAGTTACACTGGCCCAAAGTGGGATAGTTTTAGCTGCCGAAGCTAAAGCGGCTTTAGCAGCCGTCGAGCCAAATGTACTTGTTAAAAATGTTGCTACTGGTCCTGCCATATCTTAAATGCCGATGAGGCTTCTAGTGTTTTAAAAAATAAGTTTCCATTCTCACAGGGGCCAACTGAGGTTATCCCGTCTGAGTTTATAGCTAGCGAAAAGTGAAGTATTCCCTTGCCCCAATCAAAAACCATCAGATCGCCTATACTGGCTTTCTTTACTTCTATTTGATCCAAGTAAGATATCGAATTAAGAAAAGCCGATATAGATCCGTAGGGCCGTATCAATCGACATGCCTTATAAGGGCTGTCTATGCATTTGAATTCTTCGCCCAAGCTAATTCCCCTGGTGTCTTTTAAAAAGTCAATTGCTTGATGACCACAATTATTGGACCAATTAAACATCAAGCTTTTATTCCCCAACGAAACTCCTTCTCGGCTAGGTCGGCGACAAAACGCAAACTCCTGTCTGATGAATATCTTTCTTTCTGGTCCTGCTCGGTCCTTCTAGCTGAAGATGGCCCCACTCCATAAGCAAAACCTTCTGTCTTAACGGATATTGAAGCGGTCTGACCATTGTCCGAAACCTCCATTACGTCGATAAGTCCTTCAAATATCTTGTAGGGAGTGCCGCTAATTGTCGTTGCATTTGACATGGTGGCAAACCAGCAGGTTACTGGCCTGTTCTGATATTGCTCGGTCATGGCAAGGCTTATATTTGTCGAAGGTAATCCAGAGAGAGTAAATGTTACCGCCTGTGCAGACCCATCTTGGCTTTCCGCTGGCATCTCTAGGCTTACTAGATTCCCCAAGCCTATATAATTTTCAGAATTATATGATATTGTTCCAGAACCCGTCCATAATCGCAAATCACTATCTCCAGGAGTGGTAGTATAATCGAATTCAAATTTTACAAAGAATGCTGGCTTAACCACCGTAGAAGCCAGGTTTGAACTCATGGTTGACTCTAAGTTCCGAGACATAGTTTTAAGGTTCTATTGCTTTTATTTGAACGCCTACTAAGAGACCGTTAATATCTATTGACCAGCCTACAATCGGTTCAGCAAGCCTCCAGGTAGTGGGTAGAGTGTGGCTGGTGCCGGATGGAAGTGGAGCGTATTTATACAGTTTGTTAGTTACCGAGTTCAGGTCAAATGTAAATGTTTCACTCATTCCCTCCATGTCTAACAAAAACTCTATCCAATCTTCCTTGTCGCTTAGTGAGCTTACTGGTGGCAGTTGTCCGGTCCACTGAAATTTTTCCGAGCCGACCCATTCATATACCTGCAAGTCTCCCGAAAAGGGGCTGACAGTAGTAGGAGTGCTTTTAGTCCTAGTTATGTTAAACGAGCTAAACTGCGGTCCCGTATAAAGAGCATTGGATACTGGTATGGTAGGCATTATCTGATTCCCCTTCTTTTGTTATCTTGCATTTTATTTACTGCTAAACTCACCGAAGCAGATACCGAGGATGCAATCATTTGCTGCATTTCTCGTTTGTCCCCGCCATCGATAGAAAAATTGTTTACTACGTTTACGCTTCTGGTTCCCCCACCTGTCCTATGATTAGGAGTTATGGACCCACTGTTAGAAGGAACAAAAAGCTCTGGGCCACGCTCTCCTACTAGGAACGGCCTATTAGCTGTTACCGGACCTCCCTTGAACAACTTTTTGGGTGGAGTTCCCAGCCCCGGGAAAAGTCCTGTTAACGCTCCAATAATTTGAGTTTTTGCAATCTGCTTGAGTATAGATTGCAAAACTCCTTTAAAGTTTTCTCCTTCGACAATGGCATCAGCAATGCCCTCTTTGACGTCGTCAAATAATTTCTGAAGATCCTCGCCAAACCTATTTATCTTTGCGTCTTTGATGGCTTCCTCGGTTTGACGAATTGCTGCTCTGGCAGAATTTATAGCATCTTCAGCCTCTTCAACAAGTTCCGCATTCCATGCTTCTTCCCATAAATGTTCTGCTTTTATTAGTTCAAGATTTTGCAACTTGAGACGAGCCTCTAAAGCGGCTTGAAGCTCTAGCCCCTTCTTTGTTTCTACGGCCTGATTTATGGTCATCCTCAACAAGGATTTAGATCTTACCGCATCAATTCCGCCTAGCCTATTAGTTTCGGCTATTAACTTATCTTTTGCTTCCTTCTCTTTTGCTAGTGCCTTCTGCACCACCTCGGCTTCTCTGGCAAGTTCATCAGCCGATTGCTTCCTTATAGATCTAATAGAGTCCTCAAGTTGAAACACTTCAGTCCTAAGATCTATAACTGTTTTTGTGGCGGCCTCTACTTGCTGCGGGTCTTGACGACCAGTCCTCATAATATCTAAAGAAGCCTCAGCTTCTTTTAGCTTTTGAACAGATGCATCTCTCTCTGTTAAAAGAGCTTTTTCAAGACCAAGCTGTTTGTATACCTCAATTCTTCTATTTCTGCTAAATACAGCGAGAGCCTCCTCTATATTTTTATTTTGTTTCTTTAGTTCAACTGCATCTTCCTCATCGCTTTTTATATCCTTAGCCTTTTTTGCTTCTGCTTCTTTTACACCTAAGGTTTCTCTTGCTCTGTCAAGAGCTTTTTCCATAGTGTAGTATCTATCAGACATCGCAGCGTTCTCTTTGTCACTAAGGTCACCAGAATATCTTTTAGCCCACAACACCTTCAGTTCTTGTTCAAGAAATTTTTCGGCAAGCTTAATTTCAGATCTCTTAAGGTTTTCAAAAATATTTCTAATTTCTTCTAGCGACCTGGGAACTTTATCCATAGAAACGATGGCGGGAGACATGTACGCCGACCCAGGCCCTTCAATCTTCATTACCTTAGTTAATCGGTCACGAAACTTAGAAAGTTCATTTTCATCAACAAAATTTTCAATTCCCTCGGTTACGGAACCAATGAATTCCCCAACTGCACCAGCCTCTGACTTTCCAAGAGATACGTTTAGCTTAAATAAGGCATCCTTAAGTTTGGTTACTCGGCTTGAAAGTGTATTAATCTGTTCAGTCGCAGCCCCAGCAAATTCTTGATCTCCTATATCAGTAAGGTATCCGACAATAGATTTGCTTGAATTTTCTATATCTTTTGTTATGCCCCTGAATGTTACCCGAATAGTTTGCCCTTGGTTACGGGCCAAGATACCGAATTCCTTTAACCGCTCAAACTCTCGCGTATTAGCATCCGCAACACCTTCTATAAATTGCTTAAGGGATTTGCCCATAGCAGCAGCCGTATTAGAGAAGGAAATTAGTGAATCCTTGCTGGCATCAAGGCCCATGTTCTTGAGTCGAACAAAGCCTTCCGTAATATCCTGAATCGATGATGGCAGCTCTTTGGCCGTTTCTTGGATCATGGAGAAGGCTGCTTCGGCGTTCTCCGCAGATCCAGTGGCCACCTTAAGTTCTACAGACATTCGCTGGAATGTGCTAAGGTCTGCAAACATTTGCCTAGCGGCTGACGACAAGAGACTAACGGCCTTATGTACTGCAAAAATTCCTCCAGCCATTTTGGTCATTTGACCTGCTATCGATTTGCCTAGGCCCTTGTGTCTTGACGTTTCTTTGCGGAAATTGAAAAAAGCCTTCTGAGCAGCACTCATAGGCTTAACAACACCATCTGCATTTACGACGACCTCGATATATACTGAGCTTAGATCACTTTTAGCCATGATTATTTTTTCTTAATTTGCCCCCAAAGGTGCCTTGCAAGTATTTAGAGAACGAGTCTACTCGTTCTTGATTATTAGTATTTTCCACTTCCTGGCCATTGAGTCGTCGCCACATGTTTACGCATGCCAGATATTCCCCGCGACTCATTGACCAGAAATCGTCAGGCCTTAAACGCAAGGCGACTACAGCAAATGCAAAATCATCTAGCAATGCTTTATCGTAATCGCCCTGCGTCATCGGAGCCCGTATTATTCTTGTTCTTTACTGGAGCCGACCAACCAAGGAACTTGATTAAGCAGGACTCCTGCGGCGTTAAATAGTTCAGGCATAGACTCTACCCCGTTGGCAACTTCCTCTGGGGTTAAGTCATTCTCAACTAGGTTAACGCAAATTAGTTTTGTGATTGCGTCTAGGGAATCAAATAGCTCGTTATTATCCTCTCCGGTTGCCGAAGAAATTAACGCCATATCTCCCCCAGAGCGACGAAAACGTAAAAGAGCCGCATTGCCAGCATAGACTTCGCGATTCTTTCCGTTGATTTTAACTTTAATAGTTTGTTCTTTCATGGTCGGCTAAATAAAACTATTAAACTGTGGTTAGCTGATCGACACCAACACGCTTGATGGTAGCGGTAGCGGTGATCGCTCCATCTGCTGGAAGATCAATGCTAAAGCTTTTTACCAATGCGTTAAAGGTGTGAGTATTGCTCGCCGCAGGACCGCTCAGAGTTATTACAAACTCCTTCTCGGTTGAGCCAACATAATCACGAAGGTATCCTTGTCCAGTGTCTGCTGGATCGTAGACTAGCTCGATTGTCATATCGTCGCTATCTATTAATCCATTAACGTATTCACGTCGGTTTGAACTGTGATCCGAAACGTCGATTTCGTCGCTAGAGTCTGAAGGAACCCCGAACGAAACAACATTTGAGATACTTTCTGCATTATCACTACTATAAAGGGCATCATCCGATCCGTGAGTATTGATCGTAACGGTGGCCCCATTTGCTGCATATTTAGCCATGTTTTTTTATTGTTTAGGTTGTTGTTTTTAGAGGAGCCCTTAGCTCCAGGTTATATCTAGGGTTATTGACCCTGAAAAAATTTCATCGTTGTCTGAATAATTTGTGTTGAATGAGGACCACTTTATATAGGCGTCATATGGTCCCAAGGCAACTCTTTTGTTGCTTAGTCTGGATCTAAACAACTCGGCTAGTTCATAAACTTTAGTAACCGTTGATGCGTGTACACTCACTTCTATAAGGTCTTCGTGCAGAATCCCAGAGTCTGAGTGACAATCGACAGTGCTACTACTAAAAACCGTATATATTGCATACGGATCGTCTGCCGTTATGTTATGAGCTATTTCTGGAAATAGTCTAGTTCCTATTTCATCCGATATCGAAGAATCGGCTAATATGTAAGATCTTAAATCGGTTATCATTTTGCTTTAGCCTTTTTTCTTTTGTTTATTAAAAACTTAGTTCTTTTCTTTATAGCGACATTGATAAACGATCTAATTCTTTGTTCAAGTTCCCGAGGTTTTGCTTTCTCTTTTTGTGCTTGACTCATCCATCCGGTTCCAGCTTTTCCAGACTTTGAATACTCAATTGCATTTATAATATCAGCAGGTCTATACAATTCAGGCTTTCCGCTTTTGTTTAGTTTTACAAAAATCTTTTTAGAGCCAACACCTACACGGGCGCTGGAAACTCCCTTTTTTTTGCGACTTCGTCTACTGTTGAGGGTTATTGCCTTTTGAAGATTTCCGGTGTCGTGTGGAGCGGTCGCGAAAACATGTTTTAATACTGGCTTCATAGCCTCTTTTGCGGCAGCCTGATATCTTGCGAAAACCCACTTTGGGTCTCCCAGCTTAAAAAGCTCGTTTTCAATCTCTATTAAAATCCTTTCAGGAACTTTTACTTCTACTGTTGCCTTAGCCACTAGTTGTTCTCCCTTTCTTTGATGTCCCGCTTGCGGATGCGTATTCCCAGCATCAAATGGTAACTTGCCAAGCATCCCGAACAGATCGACACAACGGCTCCGAGGACCGTCAGAACTTCGCTCACGCTTGTGATCGATGCGAATGATCCAATGAGTCCTAGCACTGCCGAATATACCGATCTGATGAAATGCGTCTCCATGTCATTTAACGTCTAAATACTTCTTGTCCTTCAGATCAAAGTTGGTTGAACCAAACGCCTTCAATCTCTCAAGCTCGCCAGTCATTTCTTCGACGTGCTTTTCCACATAAGTCAGCCGCAGATTTTGCTCGGCGTCCTCCGGTAAAGCTCCCATTTCACCACGCGGCCACTTTATTCGGAATTCCGAATTCATCCCGATCTCTACGTCGCGGATCGCTTGTGCGTTCTCCAGTGTTGCTAGACGGCCAACCATGTTGACGTAGCCGCTAACGGAAACAATCGTGAAGGCGATCAACGCGATGAGATTGCGAAGCGGTATGGTAATCGAGGTTTTGTCGGATATATCCATCTTACTTAACCTGTGAACTGCCGAAATAGAACCCCAGGATCGCAAGCATCCCCTGACGAACCTCGGGAAGGAGAACGAAGCCCTCTAGATTTTTCCAGCCATTCAGACCAAAACCCAGAAAGCTGAGAATGCCGCCCTTGGTTTTTTCGACCGTCACCGGAATATCGAAGAAGGCCATGACAAACGGCGCGAAGATCATCGAGAACAGAATGCAGATTGCAATCATTCGACGAATCCAAGCACCACCGGAGCCGTCGCGTTTGGCTGCTCGGTCGGCAGAGTCGTCGGCCAGTTTCTGGCGATTGATCATATTGTCTATCGCCTTCGCCTGTATAGACATTTGAGCCGAGATCAGCTTCATGACGAAGCCCGTCACGCCGCCGCCTAACATTGCTATTAACTCGCTGCTCATTGTTCATGATCTCGATATGACAATTCTCCCCGGACTGTCTCTGTACGTTCTGATTCTCAATTGTCGTTTTAGTAAATCACCTTTCGGTGGATCACCGTTTGGTGAAGACCTAAACATTACCTCTTCACTATTAATATATCATGAAACCAGAACCCAATCTTCGGACGATGCCGAACCCTTGGCGATGTAGACGTCGCCAGCGGTTGTGTTTACAAATATGTCGCCAGCTTTTGCAGGAGTCGACGAAGGAGCCGTCGAGCCTGTTGAAATAATAGGCGAACCAGCTCCCGAGATAGCTGTTGATAGGGTTTGAGTCGTCGTTTGATTTGACGCATTGCCGATAAAAATTTTGTTTTCATTTAGATTTGGTGTGTCGTTTGCTCTACCTGCTCCGCCGACCTTGATCGATCCAGCGGACGCGTGAACTCGTTGAACCTTTCCAATGTTCTGAACGAGGTTTGATTCTCCGGTCGGCTTGGTTGCCGAAAGCGTTCCGGTTCCGTTTACGTATAAAGTATCGCCTAGCGTAAAGGCTGACGTGTCAAAATCAGAAAGCGTTCCGAATGTCACGATCTGCACCGAAGCATTAAGCGAAACGGTCGAACCAGCCAGTCCGAAAGAAGGCATGGTCGCCGAGTTGGAGGAATCCGCCTTGCTAACGACAGGAAGACTCCCGCTAACTCCGGAAACGTAAACCGCATCGCCTTTAGTCAGAGCCTCGCCAGCTTTTGCGTTAAACCGGACTGCCCCCTCGAGGTCGCCAATAAACTCAACCGCCGTCGCGTTCCCTGTCAGCGTAAGTGATGCGTGATTGACGGCATCGGTGTCTCCTACGCCTAGATTATCGCGAGCCGCCGAGTTGCTGGCCGACTGCATAAATGTATGGATGTCGCTACTGACTGTGATGTCGCTCATGGCTGCAAATATTTGTTTCCCGAAGGAGTTAAGTAAAAATTAATGCCATTGGGCTGGAGATAAAAACCTGAGACGAGAGCATATAGCCTATTGGCTATTATTTTTATAACTCCAGATCTGTGAGATCTCCTGACCCCCTCGATTTCCCACCGATAATCCAGATACTCTAATTGGTCTTTTATACTGCCACTAAAATGCCTAGCCTTTATTTCTACTTTATGCAAAGGTCTGTGCTTCCTTGATACCAGCGATTCACCATCGGTATAATGCCTCGCTCTGCCAAATACAGACGATCCTTGGGTGAATGTTTCAGATAGCTCGCCATATGAATTAAGCGAACTTCCCCTAGTGAATATTTTAAATCGCTGATTCATTGTTGTCTAATGGCTTTAACGATTAGCCACTGGCGTAATTGATGCCCTGCTGGTTCGACACTTTCGATAGTTAGCCGCCCATCGTCGTACTGAATCTCATAGTTCTCATCTAACCAGCTATTAAAGCGAGTCTTGAACTTATAAGCATCCATACTCTTTACTGATTCGCTATCTTTCACTTCATCCATCTTTATTTCCATTTCTTGTGCCCAGATAGATTTGTATAGCGAAGTAGTTAGCTCGGATTCCCCATAGCTGTTTACAGATTCGCTTTTAGCATAAACCTGGAGCCTAGAGGATAGCATTAGTAGAGTATGGCTTTATTGGTCGATAGGAGATTTAAGACCGCTGGGGTCCAGTCTATTTTGACTGTATTTAAGTGGCTCGAGCTAGCCGACCTGTTATCATATAGATCGGTCAAAAGCATTAGCATGGCCTGTTTTATGGATGCAGGAACGCTAGCCGCATCTGCATATCCAGACGAGAAGGCGATCCTAACCGCGTCGGGCCTATCGTATGTTTCCGGATAAGTCTGATCGGTTTTTTTAGCAATTACTGCTGGTTCTTTATAATCATTAACCAGGTAGTAGGTGCTGGAAAGAGTTTGAAGAACATTGTCCAGATCATAATACTGTATAGATGACAAGCTGCTATATGGCGGTTTAGGTAATTCTATTTCATCGCTAAACTCGCTTACGGCTAATTCAAAGCTCTGGGGCATTAAAGCCCTATTTGTGAATGACTCTACCTGCTCGCGAACTACTGTTATTGCCGTAGTAATCCAAGTGTCATCGTCGGTGAAATCCGACTCTACGCGGAGTTGGGCCTTAGCCTCTGACAATGTTATGGGTTCACTGCTTGGGCCTGTAGTGGTTTTGTAGCTGTAGTAGATAGGCATTTTATATAAGAGGAGATACCTCCCCAACTCGTGAAGTCTCCACTGATTAAATTATTAGACCATTGAGATGGGGAGGCTTATATTACCTCTGGGCTTTTAGACTTCTTAGCTCGCGGGGTTTTAACCTCCACGGCCCATCCGTTTTTGACCCATTGTTTGCCAGTGGCAGCGGCTACCTGGTAGGTATCCCCAACCCGATAGCCACTGCCTTTTGTAGCAAAACTTTTTATTGCTTTAATTTGCAATCTTAGGAAGCAGCTCCGTGAGTGAAAGAAGTGAAGGCTTCGTTCAGAATTACCTTCGCGTCGTTTCTCGTGCTGAACTTGTAGCCAACCTGGCCGTTTGCTGCATAGAGTTCGTTAAGCTTCTGAGCAGATACGCCAGCACGATCAGCAATCGTGTAGTAAGACATATCTCCAAAGATAACACTCTTTGCGTCAACCGCTGGAGCAGTAGCCTGAGTCGAGACGATAACGGGGCGACCCAAAATCGTGTCGGGCTGACCTGCTTGCAGACCTGGCTGCCATAGGTACTGATCGTCAGCATCTTTGAGCTTGCGGATCAGCTTTGCAGCAGCGTCATTCATCAGCCATGTAGCATTGCTGCGATACTGACGTCCGAGGCTATGGAAAACGTCGATCAGATCGTCGCTAGCGATTGCGGCAGTAGCCGAAACAGCTCCGGTCACATTGTTGCTGTAGGTTGGGTTGAACAGACCTTGAGGCTCGCTGCTACCAGTTCCGGTGCAGAAAGAAGCTTCTTCAAGGTTTGCAAAACGACGACCAGCCACGTTAGCTAGGTAAGTCTCAAGATTGAAGAAAGCATCCTGTAGAAGTTCTTCGGAAACCTTGACAATACCACCTGCTTTATGAGCACCGAGAGTAACGCGAGCGAACACGGGATCAGAAGATCCGTAGGCTCCTTCTTCTGCGACATATGCAAAAGAACCGATGCTGGACTCAACCGGAATGTTCCGATCTGAAGCGGTGCGGATTACGTTTGCAACGCTGCGGAATGGGTTAACATCCTGGAGGATTTCAACGATCTTGGTCTCAAAGGACTCAGGAACGATGAAGCCGCCTTCGGAGTCGGTGCCCACTTGTAGAGCAGCCAGCTTTTCGCCAGTTAGAGCAGAGAGTCCTTTGCGAGCATACTCATCAAAAGCCGCTCGGTAGTCGTCTACGCTATTTTCCCTTTGGATTGAGGGTTTGTAGCTGTCTTCGATAACAGAAGCCAACTTGTCTTCAATCTTGTTAATTTTCTCTTCAGCTCGGATTTGCTTTTCAACAGAATCAAAGTCGGCCTCAATTTTAGCCAACTTTTCTTGGTCTTCCGTATTCAAGCCTTCCTTACCATCGAGGAGAGAACGCATTTCAGTAACTAACTGAGCGCGCTTGTTTACTAGTTTATCCATTTTTTTAGTTGTGTATGGGTTGTTTTTTTTGGGCCGAGTCGCTCGCTAGAGCTTGGCCAGTTTGGTTAGTGTCGCCAGACGCTGCTTGGCAGATTCTAAACGAGCGACAAATTCTTTATCTGTGAAATTCTTTTCCTCTTCCTCTTCGGGGTCGTAATAAGCTTCGGAGTCATCTTCGCGACGAGCGTTAGCCCAAGCCTGTCCCGCGTCCCCGCCCCACAAGCTCCACGATATGCGCGATGCGGACGGGTAGCCATCTTCACCTGGGCGAAATCCTTCGGCTTCCTTGTTAACTTCATGCCTAGCGAAATAGCTAATCATTCGGTTTACAGTGTCTTGGCTAAGAGTCTTTCTATTCTTTATATCTCTAGCCCGAGCCACTCCAACTTCAGTTCCACCGCGATTATATTCCGCTCGCCACTCCAGCCCCCTGGTTGCTTCAGCCGCCATTTCGGCTGTTGGAACCATTGAAAGACTGTTGTGATCGTCTTGATCCTCCTCGCCCCGGGGTTGTTCAGAATCAGAGTTCGATTTTTCTGGCTCTGGTTCTGGATCTGGATCTAGACTCTTAGTGTTGAGAGCGATAATTGCCTCAAGCTCCTTGGGAGCATTCATGAAGCTATTTATATTAACAGAGGCAGCTTGCTTGAGTGCTCCTGAAATGTCTGTGGCGATGCCTAGCTCATATGCCTCTTCAGCAGTTAGCCAAGTTTCAGCCTCAAGCATTTTCTTGATCTCTTCGCGACTCAAAGGCGTATTGCTTTCATATATATCCAAAATAGTATTGGTATGCTTCTCCAACACTTCGGCTTCCTTGCGAAGTTCTCCGGCATTTCCTGCGATCTCAGTCCAAACCTCGTGAACCATCATTAGAGATCCTTCAGCCATTGTAAGGGTATCGCCAGCCATTGCGATGATCGATGAAATACTAGCTGCCAAACCATCCACGAAAACGTGAACCTGGCCTTCATACTCTTTAAGAGCATTATAAATAGCAATCCCTTGACTGACTGACCCGCCGCCGGAATTAATGTGTACGTCGATGTCTCCATCTAGATCGGATAGCTGCTTGATGACGTCTAAAGCTACAATTCCGTTTCCGCCGATTTGATCATATATATAAATCTTACTCATCTTCTACTTCCTCTTGATTAGGTGCTGATCCGAGTTCTGTGAAGTTTAGCGGCTGCAAATAGGTATCTCCCTGTTCGCCTATGCCGTTAAGTCCTTCCATTCTTCTGATCTCGTTAACAGATAGAAATCCAGATTCACGTCCGATACGATATGCATTATATCTAGCTTCGACATTCCCGCGAAGGAGAGCGTCCATATTGAAGCTGATAGAGAATTGGTTTCGTTGCGATTCTGGTATTAGGTTTAAATTCAACACCTGCTCGAGCGAGACTACAATCGGGCGAAGCGTTCCGGTAACAAAGTCCCGATTAGATTCCTCAACATTGGCTCTAGGCGTTGCCGACTCGATCTGCAATTTTGACAAAGGTACGCCAAATGTTCTGGCAATTTCTTGGGTCGTGATTTTGCGTTGCTCGGCCAGTTGAGAATCCTGGTAGCTGAAGCGTTCTGTAAAAGGTCTTAGACCGTCTGTCAGGATCGCCGTCTTATATGTATTCTCGGTTCCCTTGTGGCGGCTGTCGAATGCATCGCGAAGTCTCTGAATCTGTTCAGCCTTGAGCGTTTTATCAGATAGCAATATACTACCCATCTTTGCCCCGTTCTTAAAAAAGCTTGCCAAGTCATCTTGGAGGGCAATTGCTAGGCCGATTGTATCTTTAGCTAGCGTAGTAGTATCAAAGCCGAGAACGCCGGAGCTACTTAGCCCCTTGACGTGTAGAATCCTGGATCGCTGAACCTTTTTGCCATCGACCAGGTAGTCTATCTCGTTTGTGACAGGATGAATCTGCAAGCTCATGTCGCTTGGCTCAATCGGCATCATCTGCCTGACGTTTCCAAGACCGTCGCGACTCAACAGAGAGTATGAGTTTCCGCGAAGTATGAGATTGCTAACAATTGCCCCCATGACCTCGCTGGTCGTCATGTTCTTTGACGGGTTCAGTGTCAGGACGTTATAAAGAGGATGATTGTAGGCCTTTACCTTGTCTCCGTTTTCACTGTGCTCATAAATGCATAGTGGAAGACTAGAGATCGCTTTTGAGATGACGTTTACGCAAGCGTAGACCGTTGAAACACCCAATGCCGTGATGGGAGTTACCTTAACTCCCGAGGATGACAATCCACGAAAGAGAGCATCGACTAGCCACTCATCGGGCGATGATAGGTTATTTTGCGGCTCGTCTTTCGATTTTCTACGGAATGGATTACGCATAATGCCTCTATAGTAATATTACATGACTTTAGGGTTAATTGACTAAATATTTTATATGTTTTTTATAACTTTGTTTTTGACATGATCAAAGCAAGTGAAAGCCTCGGAAACGTATGACCTATTCAATAGAAGCAAGTGTGCATGGTCTAGCCGTGTACAAAATAGATGAATATCCCTCGACCAGCGTCCTAGCTGGTCAGGATAGAAAAACCGTCGTAGATTTCTACGATACCCTTGAGTTGGCAAAGGCCGATTATCCGAACGCGATAGTCGGCTTTTATGAGCCCCAGAACCACATTGATGGTTCTTTTATAGGCAATGGTTGGGAGGTTCACTCGTGATTGCCCTAATACTGGCGATAATCGCCGTAGAGAGCGGCGGTGACCAAAACGCCGTAGGCGATGCAGGAAAGGCCTATGGGCTCTTACAGATGCATTCTGCCTATGTGCAGGATGCGGCTGAGTGGGCCAATAAGGATTGGACCCATGAAGATGCGTTCGATCCGTACAAGGCCCGTCGGATCTTCATGGCGTACATGGATCGCTACGCACAAGATCACAAGCGGCCCGCCGGCATGAGCCGAGCAGAGTACATAAGCCGCATCCACCATGGTGGGCCTACGGGTTATTTGAAGGAATCTACGATTCCGTATTGGGAAAAGGTCAAAAAACACTTGACCGATCCAACCAAATAGCAAGTATCAGGGCTGGTTTTGGTTATGCAAGCCGTCCTCCTTAGCGGGAGGGCGGTTTTTTTGTGTTTAAACGTAAATTTGCGGTCCTTCGTCTTCGATACTGTCCTGCGATCTAGCAATCGCCATTC
>Ga0255752_10002462_pt1 | contig 20231 bp, 8 predicted proteins | sample 011ome_25_FD_179952 | JGI IMG/M metagenome (GOLD analysis project Ga0255752, IMG submission 179952) | Coastal salt marsh microbial communities from the Groves Creek Marsh, Skidaway Island, Georgia - 011512CT metaG (version 2) | ecosystem: Environmental > Aquatic > Marine > Intertidal zone > Salt... | reverse complement strand
ATACGAACGAACCCCGTCGCCGATGAGCAATACTGCTTTAGGTTGTTTTAGTGGTCTTGTGTAACGACTCCCTAAATCTACCCCACTCGAGCTGAACCCCGTGGATACGTCTTGAATTTGAATCTTGAATAGATCTTGGGCTTGACTTAAAATTTCATACACCTCTTCCGCTGTTTTTGTCTGCGGAGCTACAGGAATGACAAGACTTCCAAAAGAAAACAGTCCTTTCTCTTTAGTGCCAAAAGGTTTAAAAGCAGAGGCTACTGTGATTCCTTGATCTTGCAAGTAATAGGTCAGTGCAGGAATGTGATAGTCCTTGCTCTCTACAACATAAGCATAATTGGATTTTTGTAGGGGTTGGAGTTGGATCAAATCCTCTAGTGCTACCGGAGCGCCCGAAGGTGTTTTTAAAGCTGTCTTGTATTTGATGTTGTAAAAATTCGCTACAGACCAAGCAGAGGCATCGTAGTAGACACTGTCCCGATACGTATCGTAGGTTTCAAAAAAAGTTTGTACCATCCGGTACTGGGGTTGTTCGGTGGGTACGCTATAACTGTGGGTTCCGGTTTTTAGGACCTCTACACGGTGACGAATCAGTTTGTCTAAAAAGGCGCGAGTTCTATTTTGATCGGTTTCTATAAAATTATAGGCTTTGATTTTGCTTCGTTTGCTGCGGGTTAAGGCGCTTTCAAAAAATGCTTTTTGATAGTCTCGGAGTAACGCTTTGTTTTCTACAGCGGCCTGAACGGTGGCTAAACTGGATACAAACTGATTACGTATCGTAAAGGGAAAGGTAATCTCCCCATAGGCTGTTTTTTGCTTTAACCCTCTGGAACTGGCTTGTTCAAAAAGTAATCCCAGTCCTCCCTGTAAATCAGGATACGAGGAACCATAGCCCGGATAAGTTCCATCAAAAACTTCTTTGGTAAAATACAACGATCCAATACTGTCTAGATTTTCCGAAAAATACGTTGCAAAAAGGTAGTTCAACTTGATATAATTGTCTTTTGGCATAATGGGGTCTTTGGATCCATTGACTTTCATCGGTTCAAAGAAATAGGTGCTTTGAGTTCCCATTTCGTGAAAATCGGTTACCACATTGGGATACCACTGATGGTACCAATTTAGTTTTCCTTGGCTTTCAGGGTTGATTGCCAGTAGCCAATCTCGGTTTAAGTCAAACCAATAATGGTTGGTTCTCCCGCGGGGCCATGCTTCGTTGTGTTCGACATCTAGCGGATCTGAAACTAAGGGGCTTCCTTTGTAGGTGTTGGCCCATTGTGTATGGCGGTCTCTCCCATCGGGATTGATGGTAGGGTCGATAAAAATAATTGCATTTTCACGAAAGGACTGAATCTGCGGGTCTTCTGAAGCTACTAATGTGTAGGCTGCAAGCAATGCCGCCTCCGAGCTGGAAGGTTCATTCCCGTGAACGTTGTATGCCAAATTGATAATCGCTGGAATGTCGGGTCGGGTCTCCAACCTCCCTTCTGCATAATCTAAATGCTGTTTTTGTATGCTTTTCAGTTCTGCTAAATTCTCCGAAGTGCTCACAATCAATAAGGTGAGTTTTCTTCCTTCATGTGTCTTCCCATAATAGGTGATTTCTGCTTGGTCTGACACCGCTGCCAATTCTTGTAAGTAGGCCACAATCTGATCGTGTCGGGTGTGCTGCGAGCCAATCTCGTATTCCAAAAAGGTTTCTGGAGAAGGAATAGAAGGTTGAAAAGGTTGATAGCGCTCAGTAAAATAGTCTTGGCCTACCAAAGAAGTCGTCGCCAGGAATGTCAAAAGGAAAATTCTCATAAAAGTGTTTTTCCCAAAGCTACATCTTTTTAAAGAAATGTCTATAGAGGGTCTGTATTAGCTAAAGATAGGACTCCCTTGGGTAGACTTAGAATATCAACGCAACTTATGACGTCTTCTTAAGAGACTTTCAATTTCAATGAAGGTTTCGGCATTTTACTCGCAGTAGTTGTTTCATTAAAATTCAATGCATTATCAATAAGTGCCAAGTGTGAGTAGGCTTGTGGGAAATTTCCTAATAATTGCTTTGAAGAGAAATCGATGTCTTCGCTAAATAAGCCCAAATGATTGCTGTAGGACAATAACTCATCGAATAGTTTCTTGGATTTTTCTTCTTCGCCAATTTTAAATAAACTATTGATAAACCAGAAGGTACAAACGGTAAACGAGGAGCTTGGCAATCCAAAGTCATCTTCATTTTTATAGCGATATAAAAGTCCTTCGTGCATTAATTCTGATTCAATAGCTTTTACCGTTTTAACGAATTTTGGGTTTTTCGAATCAATAAACCCATAGTATTCCATAAGAAGTACAGAAGCATCAAGGTGCTCCGAATGATAGGACTGTGTGAATGCTTGTTTTGTTTCGCTCCAGGCATGCTCCATAATATCGTCATAGATTTCATCGCGGAGGGTTTCCCATTTTTCTACTGATTTGTCTGCGTGAACTAGAGCCGAAATTTTAATCGCACGGTCCACAGCAACCCAACAAAGTAATTTGGAAAATGTAAAATGTCTGTCTTCGTGTCGAAACTCCCAAATCCCTTTGTCTGCAAGTTTCCAATTATTTTTAACCACCCACACTATGGACTTAACAATTGACCAAAGCTCTTCATATTCGTCCTTTTTATCTGAGAATTGCTCCATTTGATAATGAATTACATCCATCAGAATTCCATAAATGTCGTTTTGCTTTTGCACATAGGCCGCATTTCCAACACGTACAGGCTTGGATCCTTTGAACCCATCCAGGTGGTCTAAGGTTTTCTCTGTGAGTATTTTCTCGCCACTAATGCCATACATGATTTGGAGCTTCTCGTTCTTGTCTGGAATGAGGTCAATAATGTATCGGATAAAGTTTTTGACAATTTGTACATGCCCCAGTTTAGCAATTACTTTGATCACCATCGAGGCATCTCTAATCCAACAAAAGCGGTAATCCCAATTTCGCACCTCTCCAATGGTTTCTGGAAGTGACGTAGTGGCCGCTGCCAAAACCGCTCCTGTCTTTTCGAAAGTCAGTAGCTTCAGCGTCATGGCACTTCTTAAAATCTGATCGTTATAATTCTTGAAAGAAGGTGTCTTGTGACACCAGTTTAACCAATATACTTTTGTTTTCTCAAACGTCAAAAGCGAATTTTCAAGTGAAGGAGCATTGAGTTTTTCATTGTAGGAAATGGTCATAAAATGCTCTCCTGTGATACTCATTTCAGTTCCTGCTAAAATCGCTTCATAATCTAAATTGCTATATAAAAACAAGGTGTCGTAGTTGACATCATCAACAATACTTATGATAAAATTTTTCTTTATATAACTTTTTGTTTCACCAATAGCGTACTCCAGTTTTGGATTGTAAATGATCCTACAGCTAGGTTTTCCTTTCACGTGCCTCAGTATACGGCTGAGCTCAGGTGGGGCATGATAGGTGCCATTATCTTTCTGAAAACGAGGCATAAAATCAAGCACCTCGAAAGCATTGTCGTCGTTTTCAAAGCGTGTACAAAGTATCGCCGTATTTTTTATGTATGTTTGTGTAATGTGATAACTCGTATCACATTCGATTTTAAAGTGCCCTCCTATATTTTCATCAATAACTTTACCAAACACAGACGGGGAATCAAATTGTGGCAAACAGAACCATTCAATTGAAGAATCCTCATTTATAAGTGCCGCAGATTTACAATTTCCAATAATGCCGAAGTTTAATGTGGGGGCAGGTGAAGTAAATGAAATTTTTGCCATAAAATTGTAATTCGCAGTTAAAAATAGTACAAATGGGAAAGGCTATAATCGTTTCAAACAGACTACCAATTCGAATAACGAAAGTAGAAAATTCTTTCGGATTTACCCCTACTAGTGGCGGATTAGCTACGGGATTACATTCGGTACACAAAAACAAAAATTCACTTTGGGTAGGGTGGCCTGGAATAGGAAGCGACAAACTTGATGAATCTGAATGGGAACCACTAAAAGACTCGTTAACCGAAAATAATTATTGTCCCGTTAGTTTAAGTACTGAAGAGATTGACGATTTTTATTACGGGCTCCCAAACAAGTGTTTGTGGCCACTGTTTCACTACTTTATCGAGTTTTCTATTTTTAACAAGGCGCACTGGGACTCTTATGTAGAAGTCAACGAGAAGTTTAGTAAAGCTGTTATTGATCGAATTGAGCCTGGAGATACGGTTTGGATTCAAGACTACCAACTCATGTTATGCCCAAAGATGATACGAGATGCCTGTCCTGACGTTACAATAGGGTTTTTCCTACACATCCCATTCCCCTCATTTGAAATTTTCAGAATTTTCCCTTGGCGAGAGCCTTTACTAGAAGGGGTTTTGGGAGCGGATCTCATCGGTTTTCACACCTATGATTATGAGCGTCATTTTTTAAGTTCGGCAAAACGTATTTTACGAAAAAACGTTCAGTTTAACAGAGTCACTGTTGGCAGTAGAGAGGTGGTTGTGGATACCTTCCCTATGGGAATTGATTACACCAAATTTAATGACGCAGCTCAAACACATTTGGCGCAAAAACAGACCGAAAAGTCAGAATTGAAAATTCAACTGGATGTACACCTAAAGAGTACAGACGACAGCAAGCTCATTTTATCTATTGACCGTTTAGACTACACCAAAGGGGTAATAAATCGCATCAAGGCCTTTGCCCTGTTTTTAGATAAATACCCCGAATATTTAGAGAAGGTTCGTTTAGTAATGCTTACCGTTCCCTCTCGTTCTGATGTTCCTGAATACAAACGATTAAAAAAAGAAACTGACGAAGTGGTGGGTCGTATCAATGGAAAGTATGCAACAGTGAACTGGACACCGATTTGGTATTACTACCGCGCAATGGATTTTGATGATCTTATAGACCTTTATATGACTTCTGATATTGCAATGATAACCCCCGTTCGGGATGGGATGAATTTGGTGGCAAAAGAATATGTAGCGACTCGTGTCAAAGGGGACGGCGTACTTATTTTAAGTGAAATGGCAGGGGCCTCTAAGGAGCTATACGAAGCGATTTTGGTGAATCCCTTTGACCGAAATGCTATGGCCGATGCGATACAGAAAGCGATTGTGATGCCTGTTGAAGAGCAAAAAAAGCGCAACAGCAGTATGCAAAAAAGACTTAGTAGGTATACAGTAAACTACTGGGCAAAAGAATTTATGGATGCGCTGGAAGTAAAAGTAGAACCAAAAGAAGAAGTAGGCATTCAAAAGTTGAATACACAACGGATTACATCAATGGCAGAATCCTTCAAGCAGGCGGATAAAAAAATTCTGTTATTAGACTATGACGGAACTTTAGTTGGCTTCCATCAAAACCCTGATAGAGCAATGCCAGATGACGCGCTTTTGAAAACGCTTACCCAATTGTCATCACTCCCCAACACGGATGTTGCCATTGTAAGTGGTCGTGACAAAGTCTTTTTAGAAAAATGGTTTGGCCCCCTTCAACTTACCCTAGTGGCAGAACACGGATACTTTGTAAAAGAACACAAGCAAAAATGGGTTGCCAACGGTAGCGCAGATAATACGTGGAAAAAAGATATACTGCCTATTATGGAAGCGTTTACAGATCGAACACCAGGTACTTTTATTGAAGAAAAAACCAATAGCTTGGTATGGCACTACAGAAAAACGGATCCCGAACTAGCTGCCGAACGTGTAGTAGAACTGAAAACGGTGCTAGCAAGTCTAATTTCAGACAAACTTAGCATTATGGATATGGACAAAGCACTAGAAGTAGTAAACAGTCAAATAACTAAGGGAACTGCTGTTTCGGACTTAGTTTCAAATAAAAATTATGATTTTATTCTATGCGCTGGAGACGATGTCACAGACGAAAATATGTTTACAAGCTTACCCAGTCATACAAGGACTATTAAGGTGGGTAGAAAAAAAACGGAGGCGAAGTATTACATTGAAGATATTGAACACGTAAAAGCGTTATTATCAACTTTAGCCACAATTTAATGAATCCGGACAGTAGGTTGTTGGAAGCATTGCGCAACAGCTTTAATGAAATTGTTCGTGCTCCTAAAGAAATTCCTTACAGTGAAATGCGTGCACTTAGTGCTAAACAAGTACATCAAGCCTTCTCTTCTGTCAGAGTAGAAATCAAAGGCTCAGAAAACTTGCCTTCTGAACAAGGTGTAATTTTCATTTATAATCACCTTCGTAACCATCCCTTTTTTACTGTAGCTGAAGATTTTCAAATTACCTTGGACAGTCACTTTATAAGTAGTTCAATTCTAGAAAAGTACTACAAAAATCCGGGGACTCGAGTGGTTCGCTATTCTTTGCCAGATGAGGAAAATCACAAAAAATATTACGATAAGTTTGGATACATCCGTGTCTATGCAAACAACTTTATTCCAAAAGAGCTTACTAAAAAAGAGATAATAAAAGCGAATAAACAATTTTATCTACAAGCTGCAGCAGCATTAAACAACAATGTCAATTTAGTGTTTAGCCCAGAAGGTGCTTCCTATTACACATATGAATCGCCGGGACCCTTTCTAAAAGGTATTTTTAAATTGGCAAGTAGTCTCAAACAGCAACCCCTTCTCGTTCCCATTGTACTTGTCAACTTCGATAAACTCCCTTCTGAAGCTCCCTATAAATGTCAAATTCTACCTCCTTTTCGCATGCGAGATTTTGGAGTCACTAGTCCAGAGAGCGATCTCCTGAACAGTGCAGTTCAAAAAATAAACGACACCTTTAAAATAGGAGTCAAAGAATTATCCATAGAAAATCAAAATTTTGAGGGTGAAATAGCTGTGCTTAAAAAAAATATCCTCAAAAAGAAAAGTAAAAAAGAGCTCCTTGTGTTTTATGGAAGTTCAACCCTGCGCTTGTGGAAAAACGTTGCTCAGGATTTTCCTAGATGGGATATACTAAACTTAGGCTTTGGGGGGGCATTTATTCATTCATTAAACGATTATTTTGAAGAACTCTTTAGGGACGTGCAGCCCAAAGTAATTGTCCTTTACCTCGGCGGGAATGATTTAACATTAGGTTTTACCGCCTCAAAAATAGTTGTAGAAATAGTAAATTTTATAGAAAGAGTACAGGCGCAATTCCCAAACACTAAAATTTTAAATGTCTCTATAAAACCTTCTTTTGAGCGGCTACACGAACTAAAAAAAATCAAAGAGATTAACGCACAGCTTGGGGACAAAATAAAAACACTTCCCAACGTATACCAGGTAGATTTTTACGAATCTTTACTTAAAAATAAGCGTATCAATGAAGTCTATTTCCTTCAAGATGGACTTCATCTTAGCGCAGAGGGGTATCAAGTCCTAAGAAAAGCCATTGACGAAAAACTAGATCACCTAATCTAAGCAGCGCTGTTTTGCTCCTTGATTAGATTCAGTGCAGAACCTGCTTTAAACCATTCAATTTGAGCTTCGTTATAGGTATGGTTAGCCTTTATAGTGTCTTTTGATCCATCGGGGTGAACCACTTCTATAGTAAGAAGTTTTCCAGGAGCGAAGTCTTTTAAATCGACAAAGTTAAAGGTATCGTCTTCTTGTATAAGGTCGTAATCTGACTCATTAGCAAAAGTAATTCCCAACATTCCTTGTTTCTTTAAGTTCGTTTCGTGGATACGAGCAAATGATTTAACAATCACCACTTTGACCCCTAAGAAACGAGGCTCCATTGCTGCGTGTTCCCTAGAAGATCCTTCTCCATAATTGTGATCTCCTACAACAACGGTTTCAATTCCCGCAGCTTTATATGCACGTTGTACATCAGGCACACCATCGTATTCACCTGTCAATTGGTTTTTGACAAAGTTTGTTTTTTGATTGTATGCATTAACTGCTCCAATGAGGCAGTTGTTGGAAATGTTGTCCAAGTGCCCACGAAAACGCAACCATGGTCCTGCCATAGAAATGTGGTCTGTAGTACATTTCCCGTGTGCTTTAATAAGGAGTTTTGCTCCCATCAGGTTTTCCCCATCCCAAGGAGCAAAAGGTGTTAGAAGTTGCAATCTTTCGGAGTCTTCTTTGACTTTTACCTGCACTTGAGACCCGTCTTCAACAGGCGCAAGATACCCGTTGTCTATAACATCAAATCCCAAAGGTGGTAATTCCAATCCTGTGGGAGGGTCTAGTTTTACTTCTTCTCCCTTTTGGTTTATCAAGGTGTCTGTGAGTGGGTTGAAATCCAATCTTCCAGAAATTGCTACTGCGGCAACCATTTCGGGGGAGGCAACAAAAGCATGAGTATTGGGATTGCCATCCGCACGTTTTGAAAAGTTTCTATTAAAGGAGTGAATGATGGAGTTTTTCTCCTGCTTGTCAGCTCCTTCTCTAGCCCATTGTCCAATACAAGGACCACAGGCATTGGTAAATATTTTGGCGTTTAAATCTTCAAAGATTTCCAGTAATCCATCTCTTTCCGATGTGTAACGCACTTGTTCCGAACCCGGATTAATTCCGAATTCGGCCTTGGTAACTAAGTTTTTTTCTACTGCCTGTTTGGCAATGGAGGCGGCCCGAGAAAGGTCTTCATAAGATGAATTGGTACAGGATCCTATCAAGCCCCATTCCACTTGAAGCGGCCAGTCGTTTTCTTTTGCCACCTTAGACATTTCTGCCACTGGGGTTGCCAAGTCTGGCGTAAAAGGCCCGTTAACGTGAGGGCTTAACGTATCTAAATCGATTTCAATCACTTGGTCGAAATACCGTTCTGGATTTTGGTATACTTCTGGGTCTGCAGTAAGGTGTTCTTTTACAGCATTGGCGGCGTCGGCTACATCATCTCTGTCTGTGGCACGTAAGTAACGCTCCATGGAATCGTCGTAGCCAAATGTTGAAGTTGTAGCTCCTACTTCTGCTCCCATATTACAGATAGTTCCTTTACCCGTGCAGGACATGGATTCTGCGCCTTCGCCAAAATATTCGATGATGGCTCCAGTTCCTCCTTTAACAGTAAGGATCCCTGCAACTTTTAAAATCACGTCTTTGGGTGAGGTCCAACCGTTTAATTTTCCGTTAAGTTTAACCCCGATCAATTTAGGAAATTTCAATTCCCACGGCATGTCTGCCATTACATCTACTGCGTCTGCACCTCCAACACCGATGGCAACCATTCCCAATCCGCCTGCATTTACTGTGTGGGAGTCTGTTCCGATCATCATGCCGCCTGGAAAAGCATAGTTTTCTAACACCACTTGGTGGATGATTCCCGCTCCGGGTTTCCAGAAACCGATGCCGTATTTGTTCGATACCGATTCTAAAAAGTTAAAGACCTCTGCAGAGGTGCTGTTGGCAGATTTTAAATCTTCCATTGCTCCCGTTTTGGCTTGAATTAAGTGATCACAGTGTACTGTTGTAGGAACCGCTACTTTGGGTTTTCCCGCTTGCATGAATTGCAATAAAGCCATTTGTGCTGTAGCATCTTGACACGCAATACGGTCTGGAGCAAAGTCCACATAATCTTCTCCTCGATTAAATGTACGGTCCGATTTCACATCCCAAAGGTGGGAATACAATATCTTTTCTGAGGCTGTAAAAGGTTTTCCAGTGAGTTTTCTTGCTGCTTCTACGCGCTTTCCTAATCGCGCATATACCGCTTTGATCATTTCAATATCAAAAGCCATAAAAAATTTAATTTTTGTTTTCACAAAATTACAAAATAAACTTTTGTGATTTTGCTGATTCTGCTGTTACCTCCCAATGATTATTAATTATTTCAATTCCAAATGCCCAATTAAGCCAATCTACTTTATTTAATTGAGGCGTAATAACCATTTCACCCCATAACTTATTATTCGCTATGAATTTATGTCCATTTGAAGTTTTAAATTTATTTTCAGTAAAATAATTTGCCAAAACTCAAATAACTTTCCTGTTGCTTGCCAATTCTATGGAGGGCTTTTTTATTTTATATACTAAAAATCAGTTATATAGATAGAATTACCTTAATTTTAAGGTATGGTCTTTTTAGTTTTATTTATTTGGAGACCTGATTTTTTGGTTATAATGGAGATATTAAGAGAGTATATATTTAGGCTTTCAACATGGATAATGATTTTTTCTTTGTTTAATTCTTTTTTTTCCTATTCTCAAAGTTCAACATATTCTACAACCTTAGAACTTGACGGATCATCTTCTTTTATTGAAATACCTTCTTCAACAGATCTTAAATTTGATTCTGATAAATTTACTCTTGAAGCATGGATAAAAATTGAAAATGGTCCTTCTTCTGGGTCAAAGGATTATATTTTCCGAAAAAAAAACGACTGGAGTCTTGCAATTGAAAATATAAATGGATCACTTTATTTAAAGGGAAGATTTAGGAGGGCTTATCATGGGGATTGGCCAGAAATTGTATCATCTCAAACAGTTTCGACGGGCACTTGGTATCATGTCGCATTTACAAACTCAAAATCCAATGGAAGCATAAAAATTTATATTAATGGAAATCTTGACAACTCAGAAAATTGGACCTCAGGGGGTTATGGTCTTACATCCACAACAAACCCAATAGGAATTGGTGCAAGTATTTGGGATGGAATTGACAATCCTTCTAATTTTTTTGATGGTCAAATTAGTGATGTACGGTTTTGGGATTCTGAAAGAACTCAAAGTGCAATTAATTATTATAAAAATTCAACTCTTAATACAAATTCAACTCTTAAATTATATTACAAATTAGATGAAGGTCAAGGATCTACAGTAAATGACTTTAGTGGAAACTCAATTAATGGAACTTTATATGGGTCGTATCAATGGAAAACTAGTGACACTATATCTCCTACAGTTACTTTGACTGAAAGCGATTCTGATAATATTCTAGCCCACTCGGATGTAGTAACATTTACAGCAAATTTCTCTGAATCAATGTCACTTTCACCTACAATATCTATCAATGAAGTCGACCAAGCTTTAGATTTTTATATAGGAGATTATTCAAGCAATCAAATAGGTCTTAACGTTCAAAATGGTCGGTTTGATGACCTAACAAGAAACTCAAGTGATTTAGTTGGATATACATTTGAAGTTATTTCAACAGGGGTCACCTACACGTTAACTAAAATGAATAGTCAATCTCAGAGTTGGGTATATTTTGAAACGAGTCCAGAATATACTCCCGGTTCCTCAAGTGGTGACGGAACAACACCAGTTGTTTTGAAAGGGAAAACTTTAGTAAATAATTCCCATATGAGTCCTGTCTCTGGCAATAATTCAAATACAATATGGAATTATAGTTATACTACATCCTCTGTTTTAAACAAAATAAATGTAAAAGTAAGTGGTCAAGATCTTGCAGGGAATAATTATTCTGGCACTGAGAGTATTACATTGAGCGTAGATAATGTAAATCCCTTACTTAATAGTTTTAGTTTTTCAAAAAGTAATTATATTATTAATAGTTCTGAAACCGTAACGTTTACAGCGGTGTTTTCAGAAGAAATGACATCAAGTCCAAGGGTAAATATTAATGGTATTTCTTCTTTAAATTATAGTGAAGTCATAACCATGACTTACAAAAGTACAAACAGCTCAAATGGTCAATCAACTTGGGAATACGGATGGTCTCCACCCAACTCTCTAACATCAGGGACCGTATCAATATCCTTGTCAGGGGAAGACCTTGTAGGGAATCCATATAATGCCAGAGTTGAAAACGTAATAGTCTTAAATAACAAAAGGTTAATTATTGATAACGTTAAACCTACGGTTAGCCTTTCTTCAACCACCAGCTATAGTGCAGTTGCCCAATCAAATAACATAACTATAACTGCTCAATTTAGCGAACCCATGACTATTTCTCCTACAATAAGTATTGCAGGTCAGGTTTCTAATTCATCAATGTCTTTAGTATCAACAAATACTATAATAAGAAAAGAAGCTTCTCTTACTTTAAGTGATTATGGGTATAACATGATTGCTGTAGGGAGTAATGATTGGGATACAATTCTTGGGGCTAATTCATCTTCTGGAGATCTATTGAATTATTTTTTAGAAATTAATGGTGTTGATTATCAGATAATAGAGATCAAAAGTGGAGATTATGATACTTCTGCTTTTTGGTGGTATTTTGCAACATCTCCTGAATATACTCCCGGATATTCTTTTGATGGAACGGAAAAATTTGTAATAAAATCTCCGAATTATCAAACTGAACTATCGAACTGGCAATATTCTTGGACTGTTTCCTCAACTTCTAGCTCACCTACTGTTTCTGTTTCAGGGACCGATATAGCAGGTAATACAGTTTCAGGTACAGCTAGTCTAAATTTTATTTTGGATAACCAAAGGCCATTTGTTGTATCATCCACAATTTCAAACAGTCTTGGGCAAGGACAAATAAGTGCAACAGAAACAAATACTATAATAGTTGAGTTTAATGAAACTATAGATGCAAATAGTTTTACTAGCTCAGATGTTACAATTTTACCTGATGGGATCTTTACACTTGTAGAAAACAACTCTTCAAACGGTAAAATATTTGATGGTTATTTGACTTCAAATGGTAATTATTCTGGCATAGTAACTATAACTCTTGCTGATGGAGTAGTCAATGATTTAGCAGGTAATACAAATACAGCGTCTTCTACAACTTTTCAATTTGATAATGTTGGGCCTACTGTAAGCCTTTCAAGTTCTGATGATGATAATATTGTATCTGCATCAACTAATGTAACGCTTACAGCAACTTTTTCTGAAGCTATGAGCGTCACCCCAACAATGTCAATAACAGGGATAGGTTCAAATCTTGATATGTCATTAGGGAGTAATAATAAAATATGGACATATATTTTGAGTACAACTTCTTCAACTTCTTCTTTAACAGCTACTGTATCAGGGACAGATTTACTTGGAAACCCTTATTCTGGATCAGATAGTTTAACTATAACTATTGATAACTCTATATATCAAATTTCAGCCTCCTCTATCAGTGAAAATAATTTAAATATTATTTTAACTTTTAGCGAGGAAGTATTTACGGATTTCTTAAACGGATCTGGAGTCAATGCATTAACTGTTTCAGATTTTTCAATATCTCAATCAGGAGGTTCAGGATCAGTATTGACTAGCTCAAATCCTTCTAGTATTTCAAAATCTGGGAATACATATAATTTATCAATCCCTCTTTCAGGTTATGCAGCAGGGACTGAAACTTTGACCATTACAATAGCTGAAAATAATATTTATGATAAAGCTGGCAATTCAACTGCTTTAACCAAAGATTTTAGCTTAAATAATAATTTATTGATAGAATATGATATTACTAATACAAACTCTTATAACGGGCAGCCTACATCAAGTACGAATAAAATTGTAAATGATTTAAGTGGGAATGGTTATGATGGTGAAATTGTTGGTACAAGTGATGTTTATTTTGATTCAAATGAAAACGCATTATTTTTCAACGGGAATGAGGAAAAAGATGGGAAAGGATTAGCAATATCTGGACTAAATTATGTCAGTGGTGATTCAGATAAGATAGAAGAACTGTCAATATTTGCTAGAATTAAAGTTCCTACAACAGCTATATCTAGGGGTGGAAATGATGATCAAAGAATTATATTTTCTTTTGATAGATCCTCAGTTTTCCGTTTTTCAATTGGTTCTGATTTTAATCAATCAGCAAAAGGAAAATTGGCTTTTCATTTTACAAATTCTGATGCAACTTTTGATACTCATGCAGAAAATACGAGTGATTTAAGAGACAATCAGTGGCACAATGTTGCTGTCACTTTTAAAGCAAACCAAGCAGGAGGATTAAAATATTACGTTGATGGAAATTTAGTTTACACTCATTCTGGAAGTTTTGCTCCCATATCAAATCAAAGTGATAATGAAACACCAAGGTTTGGATATGTGGGAAATGGAAATGAGGCAAATTCGTTTAAAGGGAATACTGGACCAGATGATTTATTTTATGGATACATTCAAAAAATAAAATACTACAATAAGGTTCTATCAGCATCTCAGTTAAATGGACTAGACACTAATCCCCCAACTGTTACTTTAACCGATAATATGATGGATCATTATGTAAATGGTTCAGATACTGTGAGAATAATTTCAATATTTAATGAACCAATGTCTTCATCTCCGAAAATATCAATAAGTGGACAAGTAAGTAATTCTTCAATGACTGCTTCTACTACTTCAGTATGGTATTATGATTGGGATGTTCCAAGCTCATTTAATGGTGAAATAACAGCTACTGTAACTGGAACAGATTTAGCTGGGAATGGTTATAGTGGTACTGAAAGCATAACATACAAAATCGACAACCTCAATCCAACATTAGTTAGTTTTACGGATAACAATACGGACAACTATGTCAATAGTACTAATAATATAACTTTAATAGCAACTTTTTCTGAGTCAATGGCTTTAGCCCCAACTTTATCCATTAGTGGTCTAGTTACTAATACTTCAATGACAGTATCAGCTTCTACAAACTCTACTACTTGGACTTACCAATGGGATGTCCCGTCAGTAAGTGATGGAACTTATTTTGCTACCGTTTCAGGAACAGATATATCTGGTAATTCATTCACTGGAACAGACAGCCTGACTTATTCTATAGATAATATAGCTCCTTTAATACAAAGTGTTACTGTTACTGATACAAATAGTAAAATCTTATTATCATATAGTGAGCCAATACAACTTTATGATCCATCCTATTTTACTTCAAATTTTAGTGTTACAAAATCAGGAGGCACTGCTACGGTAAGCTACACAGGCTATTCATTTAGTAGCACAGACAGTAAAAGTATAATTTTAAATATATCAGTAACAGGAGAACCAAGTGGTGACGAGTTAATCGAAATAGGTCCTGCAGGGGCGAGTACACTAATCGATAGAGCTGGAAATTATGCAATGGACTATTCTGATAGCAGTCAAACTTCCAATACAGTTTATCTAACCAATGCCCCTCCTAAATTTTCAGCTACCACAGTAAATTCAAGTAATACGAGTATTACTATTGTGTTTAGTGAAGACGTGACTGCAGATGCTAGTGGTACAGAACTTTCCAAGACAGACTTTACTTTAGCTGTAAGTAGAGGTGCAGCAGTTTTAGCTTCATCCACTCCAATCGCACTAAGTAAAACAGACAGTAAAACCTATGTGCTTTCAACCTCTTACTCTGTACCATCAAATGGTTCAGAAATATTAACAGTTACACCAGTCAGTAGTGCTGTATTTGATTCGAAAGGAACACAGATTGTGTTATCCACTTTATCGAGTAATACAGTCCAATTAAATGATCTGGTAGGACCTTCAATAACAGAGGCAACGATAGATTCTCAAAACAGTTATGTTGATCTTACTTTTAGTGAAGGAGTATATGCTACCTCTTCACCCACTACCGGGGTTACAAGTTCTAGCTTTACACTCTCACAGCAATCAGGTCCTAGTTATGGGATGACCATAAGCAGTATTACAACCACTGGTGGTGGGGTTTTATTTGGTGGTGAGACCACACTTAGATTTAATCTTGGATCCACAGTCAAACCTACAGGTCAAGAAGTATTTGCTATTACAGCTACCGATTCTTCTTCAGTCGTTGATGTTTCAGGTAATAGCATGACTGTTAGTCAAACCAACAACACCTTCCAATTAAAACCACCTACCTCTGGAGGCGTTTCACCTGAAAAATCGATAATATCAGCAGCCCCTGCAGAAATGATTGCAAACGGTATCAACACTGCGGTAATTACCGTTCAAGCAAAAGACAGTCTTGGACAAAACTTTTTAGAAGGAGGATATCAAATAACCCTTTTCGGTCCTGCTGGGGATCTGACTACTGCTGATAATCAAAATGGCACCTATAGTGCTAGCTATACTCCAGATGCTATTACACAAGATTTTCAAGAACTTACCTTTGGTTTTAGAGTAGCTACAACCAATGGGGCCAATACCGCTTTATTAAGACTCTATTTAGATGAGGATGGTGATGGGGTATATAATATTAACGATGCTTGTTTAGGAACTGAATCAGGATTAGAAGTAGATGCAACGGGTTGTGCTTTAAATCAATTGGATAGTGATAACGATGGTGTCTTTGACGATCTTGATGAGTGTCCAGATACACCTGAATTTGAAATCAATAATGTAAAAGGAACACCGACCTATGGTGAGCTTATCCCTACTGTGGCTGATGAAAAAGGCTGTGGCGCATCCCAACGTGATACTGATGGGGATGGCATAGTAGATACGGAAGACAACTGTATCGAAACAGCCAATGCAGATCAAGCAGATGCCGATGGGGATGGCATAGGTGATGTGTGTGATACTGATAATCCTCTACCAGAGATCACCGCGATAGAAATAAAATTTGTGCAACTTCCACAAAACGGAACCACCGTTGGAAAAATCGAAGCAACTGATCCCGAAGGAGAAACTTTGACATATACACAAACAGGAGATAATTTTACAGGCATTCTATCAATTGCTAGCGATGGAACAGTAACGGTAAGCTCAGGAGCCCTTTTAACCTTTGATTCAACCTACAATGGAGCCAATCTTGGTTTTACTGTCAGTGATAGTGAAAATGAGGTCACAGGTTCTGTTAAAATCCTTATTGAAGATGCGCCGCGTCCTCCAGAAATCTCCATTATAACCCTAGAAATTAGTGAAGATGCAGAAGTAGGGACCATAGTCGGTTTTGTAGAGGCAAAAGATCCTATGGGTGGACAAATAATAAGTATTAATTTAGAAGGTGATGGGTTTATTGAACTCGTTGATGGTGTTCTTAAATCCACTCAAGAACTGGATTACGAAACAAATATAGAACACCCCTTTACAATTACTGCTCAAGCTTCAGATAGAACAGACGGCCCTGGACTCAGTGGTTCAAAATCGGAATCAATTCGCGTAGTAGACATTCCGAATCAGACCTATACAGGACGGTTCTTTATATCCATTTTTAATGTAGCCGACGAAAAATTGGGTGCCAAGGTAGATCATAGAAGATACTTTAATCCTCACAATAAAAATGTAGGAAAATGGAAAGTTAGAAAGAAAATAAAAGGAGGAGCTGATGCAGACAAGTTTACCATCAGAACCCGATTTAAGGATGAGGCGGAAGAGAAAAATGGAGATCCTGTAGCTGAACAAACCGAAGATTATTTGGACTTTATTGACCCCCCTAATTTTGAAAATCCTGCAGATTCTAATAAAGACAATATTTACGAAGTTGAGATAGAATATACCAATACAGAAGATGGGGCTCCTGAAGTACCTATAGTTGTAACCCAAACAAACATTCAAGTTCCAGAAGGTAAAACAACAGCTATAGAATTACAATCTCAACCAGTACTTCCAACGGATGATAATGATGGAGACGGTATAGTTGATATCTTAGACAACAGTCCACTTGTCTCTAATCCAGATCAATCCGATGAAGATGGAGATGGTGTAGGAGATGCAACAGACGATTCAGACCATGATGGGGTTTGGAATCCCTTTGACACTTGTCCAGACACGCCACTTGGAGAATTAGTTGATCTAGAGGGATGTTTAATCTACTATTTACCTCCTTCAAACTTCTCCATCTCTAAAACAGAAAAATGTGCAGGAGAAAACAGTATAGGGTTGACCGTACAAGACACCTCGGTGAGCTACAATGTATCGGTGAGTGGAGCGGTTAATACCACAGACCGAATTACGGGAAGCAGTTGGAGCTTGGATCAGCTTTCGGCAGGAGTTTATTCGGTATGTGTTACCGTAGAAGGAGTAAATCCATTAGAATTTGAGCGCTGTTTTGAAGTGACCATATCCGAGCCGGATCCGCTTGTAGTTAGTAGCTTCTTCAGTAAATCAGAAGAGTCGGTAAGCTTTGATTTAAGTGGAGGTACAACTTATCAAATCACTCAAAATGGAAAAACCACTCAGACAAGCAGTAGCAAGTATACAGTTCAGCTAGAAAAAGGGATCAACAACATATCGATCTCAACAGGTATTGAGTGTCAAGGGCTTTTTGAAAATAGTTATCTAAATTCTTATGAAGTAAAATATACTCCTAATCCGTTTAAAGAGGAATTACAACTCTTTATTGGAGGTAAAGATAATTTAGTTGAAATTGGAGTTTACGCTCCAAACGGACAGCTAGTGGATTACAGAACCGTATCCTTGTCTTTTGGTATGAGGAGTTATACTTTGGAGACCACAAATTATAAACAAGGGGTTTATATCATAAAGGTTAAAGGTCAAACTCTTGATCAATCATTTCAAGTCATCAAAGAATAATCATGAGAAAAATTGCATTACTTTTTGGAGGTTTTATCTTACTACTAAGCAGTTGTGCTAAAGACCCTATTCCTGTAGAACCAGGGGTTGCTTCTTTAATTAGTCCAGCGAATAATGAAACTTGTTTGGATGGAACTTCCCTAAACGATACCCAAAGTAATGTTTCCTTTAGTTGGTCAGCTGCGAGCAATGCAATATCCTATGAAGTTATTATATCTAATTTACAATCCCAATCTTCACAAACCTATACTGCCCCTTCTAACCAAACAACAATTGCACTTACAAAAGCTGAACCATACAGCTGGATTGTAAAAAGTATTGGGGAAGACGGTTCAACACCTTCAGAGAGTGAACAGTGGAAGTTTTATCTAGCAGGAGAAGGAACCATTAATTATGCCCCTTTCCCCTCTGAACTCATCTCTCCACGTTCTGGAGCAAATATTACACCTGATATTAATAACCTGGTTATATTAAACTGGAATGGTTCGGATGTAGATGGAGATTTAGAAAGCTTTAAAGTCTATTTAGATCAAAATGATGCAACTACACTAAACACTACTATACCTTTTCAAAATAATAATAACTCCATTGAGGTCGAAGTTGAAAATAACGCTACTTATTATTGGAAGGTTGTTGCTATTGATGCCAATGGAAATCAGTCAAGCTCTGGAGTTTACGCTTTTAGAACGAATTAGAGTATTAAATCCATCACACTACAAACTTCCCCCAAACAACTCCCCCCTAAAACCACTACACAGGAATCCTAGCTTAAGGCAATGACATCAATGGATTAGAAGGGATCTGTATTGTGTCCATTGGTGTAAAATAAAACCCTCCACTTGGGAGGGCTATTTAAAGTTTGTTAAATGAACTATTCCCCTCTAAGTAATTTTTTAAATGCTTCTAAATCAAATTCGTTTCCATAAAAAAGTGTACTCATTTTCATAATATCTGCAGCGATAAGTACTGCAGTTTTGATCTCATTTTCAGTAGCGCCTAATCTTTTTAACTCAGAAATATGATAAGGGATACAATATTGACATTTTATTGCTGCAGAAGTTCCGAGTGCAACTAAATGTGCTTCTTTTTCGGGGATTACCCCCTCTTTATACAAACCCATTTGAGCTTTAAAATAAGTGTCAGCACTTTTCAAGATAGTTTCAGGATAAACTGAATTAAAGGGGCTTGCTTCTAAAAGTTGTTTTTTTTCTTCTGCTGTTAATGTGGCATCTTGAGAAAATACAGCTAAAGAAAACGCAAATAGCAATATTGTGAAAAATATTTTTTTCATTTTAATTGATTTATGATTAATAATACCTCTAAGATAGAGATCCTTTCGCGATTATTAATCTATCCTTTCGACAATTTCAAATATATCATTTTTAAACTCCCAAACAACATTTTTTGGCTCAGGATATCTTTGTATTTCATTAAAAATAATTTCAGTAATGCCATCGTTATTGAAATCACCAACAAATAATCTTCCAATTCCAGCACCTCTCTCATCAAATGGGAAATCAGAGAAAATTTCATTTCCTGAAATATTGTTATCTATTTTTTGGTCTGTTACATCAACAAATAAATTGTTTTGATTTTCAATTACCTGTATTGCATATTTTGTGTAGTTATTAGTTAAACTTCGAACAAGATCTATATCGCCATCATAATCATATGGGAAAGTATACAAAGCACTTTCAAAGTCTTGATAGCCTGGAATTTTTATTAAATTATAATCACCTGAAGAGCTTCCAAATAAAATTATTGAACCAGTATATTCTTCTCTAAAAAAAACAGATTGATTAATGTCTCCACCACTTAGGATAATGTCTGTGTATCCATCTTTGTTTAAGTCAATAATTCTTGTATTAAGTTTATCATATGTATAATATTGAGGAACATTGAATTGCCTAACAGTAAATTCATTATTATCAAAATCAATAATATAAGAAGGGCTAGAGGGTTTC
>Ga0255752_10002455_pt1 | contig 20265 bp, 9 predicted proteins | sample 011ome_25_FD_179952 | JGI IMG/M metagenome (GOLD analysis project Ga0255752, IMG submission 179952) | Coastal salt marsh microbial communities from the Groves Creek Marsh, Skidaway Island, Georgia - 011512CT metaG (version 2) | ecosystem: Environmental > Aquatic > Marine > Intertidal zone > Salt... | reverse complement strand
CCTTGATGAAAGTAATGGCAGCTATGTATTTAACTTTACACAATTTAAAAAAGATATACCACACGTAGTACGTGCTATGGATAACATTATTGATCGGACTATTTACCCGCTTAAGGAACAGTCTGATGAGGCTAAAGCTAAAAGACGTATGGGACTAGGTGTAACTGCACTAGCTAACGCTGGTGAGCTTCTAGGGTACCCTTACGCATCTAAAGAATTTCTTAATTGGTCAGAAAAAGTATTCTCTTGTTTAAGAGACAATTGTTATAAAGCATCTGCTTTGTTAGCAAAAGAAAAAGGTGCATTCCCTATGTATCGTCCAGAGTACTTGAAGTCTAATTTTATTCGTACATTACCTGCATCAGTTAAAAAAGAAATACGAGAACATGGTATTCGTAATAGCCACTTAACATCTATTGCACCTACAGGGACTATTAGTCTTGTAGCAGACAATGTTACTGGTGGTATTGAGCCTGTGTTTAGCCACTACTATGACCGTACTATTCAAACATTTGAAGGACCTCGTGTTGAACGTGTAGAAGATTACGCTTATGCAAGAGGTGTTGAAGGGAGGACATCATCTGATATTTCAGTTCAAGATCACTTAGCAGTATTGTTGTTGTCTCAACACTATGTTGATTCAGCGTGTTCTAAAACTTGTAATGTGGGAGATGATGTCTCATATGAAGACTTTAAACAGGTGTATGTTGATGCCTGGAAGGGCGGGGCGAAGGGATGCACTACGTTCAGGATTAGCGGAAAACGATTCGGTATCTTTAACGAAACCGTGGAAGAAGAAAAGAAGGTATCTGGCGAAAATGAGGAAATGGTTAAAAAAGAGGGAACGGTTGAGGCTTGCTTTATCGACCCGCTTACAGGCCAAAAGGAATGCTCATAATAATTAATAATGGAGGAGTAACATGGCAGAAAACATTTTACCTGTCACGGACTTAGCATCTCAAGGAGTTGTCATTGATACTCCTCCAGTTGCCTTAGCACAAAATATATTCACAGATGTAAAAAATGTCAGATTTAAAGATGGCGCTGTACGTAAGATGGAAGGCGAACTATTACTAAATGATATTGTAGGTGTTACAGGACAAGTAAGATACTTTGCTGTTTGGGAAAACCCCAATCTACAACCAACTGGTTTGTACTATGTTTATGTAGCAGATAAAGTAGTGGCTGGTGTTGTTGTTGGTCAACAAGTTTTTATACAAAATCAAACAGGAACTAAAGTAGATATTACTCCTGCTAGTTTAAATAGTGGTAATGGTTTTCAAGCTACTACTTTTGGTTGGCAACATACATTGTTTAGTGGTGGTTTTACTTTTATTATTAATAACGGTATTGATAAACCTCATTACATTCTAGATGCTGCAGGTAACACTGATATTAACAATCTTGTATTAGCAGAACTTCCTGGCTGGGATAGTTACCATGTAGAACAAACAATTGTAAATGATACATTTGCTGCAGGTGTTACTAATGTTTTTGACCTTGGACAAAAAGTAGACTTTACTACTAATGAAATTGTAATTACAGGAACTAATAATAAAACTGCACAAGCAGGAACTCCTGCAGGATCAGGTACAGTTAACACAACTAACTTTGTCCCTGGTATTTACCCCGCTACTATACCTATTGTTACAGGTAATAATTTTCAAATATACACAGATATTTCAACTAATACAACAGTTGTTGTTATTGGTTCTCTAACAATAGGTGATGTTGTAAACGTAACAATTGAATCAAGAAACCCTGTAGAAGTACGTGCAAGTGTTGTAGAATCTTTTGGCAACTTGTTAGTAGCTGGAGATCTTACTGAAAGAGATGGTAGTAATATTATCCGTAGATTATCGGGTGTGGTAAGAACTTCAGATGTTGCTGTGCCAGGATCTGTTCCTAATAATTGGAACCCTTTTGCAGCTGGTGTAAGTACAGCAGATGAATTTACACTATCTGAAACCAACGTTATTCAAGACATGAAATCTCTTTCTGGTAATATGTACATTTACAGTACAGATAGTATACACGTTATGCGATTAACAGGTAATGCTAATGCACCTGTTTCTTTTGCTCCAGTAACAGATGAATATGGTTGTCTTACACAAGGTGCTGTTAGAGAGTATGATGGTAAACATTTTGTAATTGGCTCTAATGATATATATCAATTTTCTGGAAATCCAGGAAACATTCAATCATTAGCACAAGGTAGGGTTAAAGAATACTTTTATAACAACCTTAATCCAATTCAAGAAAAACAATTGTTTGTTATGCAAAATCACCAAGAGTTAGAAATATGGGTATGCTATCCTACACTTAACTCTACAGGTGGTGAATGTGACGAAGCACTTATTTGGAATTATAGAAGTAATACTTGGACTATCCGAGAATTAAATGCAGTTGCATCAGGTGATATTGGCCCTATTAAAGGTGGTGGTATCCCTGCAGCTACAATAACTGCAACAGGTGAAAGTGGTAATGCAGGTTACACTAATCGTGGTAAAAGAGAAATACAAGCAGTAACTATTAATGGAAAGACACCTAAGAAAACAACAGGTATTAAGTCTATTAAAACAGTTTCAGTAAGCACATTTTCTGATTTTACTACTGATGTACTTGAGGTAGTTGATTTAACAGTAACTGGTGACACAGGCCCAAATACAGTTAACGCAGTAAGCACTTTAACGTATCCTTCGGCAACAACTTTTACTTATGATCGTAATAAAACTACACACCTTGATGGTGGTGCTAGTGCAATTATTAATGGTGATGCTAGTATTGGTAGTGTTAGTTTCCCAGCAAGTGCTATTCTTGGTACTAGTTATGCTGATGGTGCTACTATTACAATGGCGCAGTTTGTAGAAGCAATTAAAGATTACATTAATTCTAACAATGCTCTTGCAGATTTTACAGCTACAGTAGCATCAAATGTACTTACACTTACTTCAGATGTTCCTGGGCCTCGTGCTTTTAGTACATCAACTTTTGCAGTATCAGGGAGTGGGACTACAACAAACATAACACCAAGCTCTACTACAACAGGCGTAGGTGTCTACGGAATTACAGCTGGTCTTAGTCCTGCTATTTCTATGACAGTAACTGCACCTGCAGTAGCTGGTGTTCAAGCAGCAATTAATGAAACAGTTACGTTAACAAAAAACCTTACTAGTCAAACAGACATTAAAAATGATATCGTTACTAAACTATCTGCACTTGCTGCGTTTGATGGTAGTGCAAGTGCTATCTATACAGTAACTACTAATGGTAATAATGTAAGACTTATTTCAGTAAATGGTGGAAACCATAGTGCATTAACTATTTCTTTTGCAACAAACTACCTTGGTACAAGTTACACTGAAACTGAATTTGGTGGAGATCTTACAGCGTCAGTATCAGTGGTTACTACAGGTGTTGACAATAATATTCCACAACCGTTACTTACCTTGACATTCCCAGATGGTACAACTAGTAGTGAAGTATTAGATGGGACACAGACAAGAGCAACCGTGGTTTCAACTGTAAACACACTTATTAGTGCTAATAGTAATTTTACTACAACTACAGGTGTTGGGCTAGTGACAGCAACTGCTACATCTGTAGGTGTTTTAAATAATAACTTTAGTGTTGCAATAAGTAGTACAGGTACGTTACCAGCTGGATTTAGCAGTAGTAATTTTACTTATGCTGAAACACGAGCCGGAAGAAACGCATACAATACAACAGATCGTATTACATTAACACCGCCAGAAGGTAGTGCAATTACGATTAACTTTGATAGTACTGCGGCATTTGACCCTGATTCTGGTAGTGCACCTACTAACGTAGAAGAAATAACGGCTACAGAAATTGCAACAGCATTAGAAGCAGCTTGGACAGATACAACTTATTTTACGTTATCTCGTACAAACGAAGTGTTAACATTTACTTCTGTTGATAGAAAAAATGTTGTAGGCACTTTTGCTTATACTGTTGTAAATGGTGATACAAGAACCGGCACACTAGTCACTCCTCTTATTACAGATTCAGTTCCTGGTAATATTGTTACAACGGAAGGTGTCTCCCCTGAGTACGCTAAGTTAACAAGAGTTACACTTACGTTAAATACTGCAACTGGAGCTTCAATTGCTTTTGACAGGCACTATGGGGAAGGCCCAGGTCGATTACTTGACCCTAACTTTACTCCAGCACAGGATGATGATACGTATGGAGATACTGGTTTTACTAACGATGCAGATTATCTTAATGCATATTATGATCCTGATAAAACTCAGAATGCAGCAGAGTTAGCTAAAGATAATGGTACAGTGTCTACAATGCAAAGCGCCTTGTTAGCACTTTTAGGAAGTATTAATACTAACAATGCACTTAAAGTAACACCTGATAGTACATCAACACCTACAAGTATTGATGTTGGACCTACTCAGTTTAGTACTGCAGCACAATATTCAATAGCTTACAGTCCTGATACAGAGGTTGTACCAGCTAAGGTAGCGCCTACAACAACAGCGTTAGTGGCTGTAGCAGAAGGTAATACAGTAGCAACTACAGACCCAACCCAAGACACTACAGGTACAACTATTAGTACTACGTTTGATGTTGTTAGGCCTTGGAGTAGCATCCAAATTAACCCTAATAAATCATTTCCTATTTTTGCTCAAGGCGGTTATAATAATGGTGTTTTGTTTAACAGGATTAGAGCAGGTGATTTAACTTTTAGTTTTGATGGAACTCCTTATGTTTCGTATGTTGAAAGACAACAGTTATCAATCACTCCTAACTTTGACACTGAAGAATTACAAAGCATGTCATTATGGGCAGACGGAGGAACAGCAACTACAGTAGGTGGTGATTTAAATAGAGCAACCTTACGACTACGTGCTAGGTCTACTAATAACCCTGGAGATCCTGCATATCTAACGGTTGCAGAGGATAATACTCAAACAAATAGTAAAGCAAATAAACTTGTTGTTAATGATTTTACAGTTACTCAAAACTATAAAATGGATGTAAGAATAACAGGTCGATTCCTTAACTATAGAATAGATGATGCTAACGCAGATGCAAGCACTTATGCTAGTACTAATGTCAATGCTTGGAATATTTCAGGTTTTCAATTATCAATTAATAAAGGTGGTATTAAATAATGGCTATTCAAAACCCACCCCTTACAGACGATTCAAACTTAAATTTTACTTTACTAGAACTTATTACATTAGTGAATAATCTAGAACAGAAAAACTTAACGTTAATTGAAAATATTAGAACATCAACAGATTTTGCACAATTAAAAACAAAGGTAGATGAATGATAAAACTTATAGAGGACAATAATGTTTTTGAAGCAATCCAGTTAATGGATAAGTATATTAAAGATGGTAAAAGTTTTGGTTACGAAAGAAATGAATCGATTTGGATACAATACTTTTTATCTTTAGTAGAAAAACAAAAGGAAGGATCCCCTCATGTTCTTGTTATTGGTGACTACACTAATGATGGGAAACTAAAGGGGTTTCTTTCTGCTTCTACTTTTAGTAACTACTATAATAAAGAATGGGTAATGGACGTTAAAGATTGTGTTGTTGATTTAGATTATAACAATGCTTTTGTTGTCTATCGTTTATTCGATGCAATGATTGAACATGTTCGTAAGCATGGTGGAAAACATTGGAGAGCAGACTCAGCACGTAGTGAACAAGAAGCTATGGAGTATGGTCGTTTCTTACAACGCCGTTATAATGCAGAACTACATATCTCTACTAGAGGTGTAGTATAGGAGAATTAAATGATTGAAGATTCAAATCCTTTCTTAGGGATTTATGATATGACAGTAGAGGTTTCTGAGGACGCTCCAAAATCTTTACGTTATAAACTAAACCAAAACATTTGTAATGGTGGCGGTGGGGGTGGACAGACACAGACATCAGGGATTCCAGAAGAGTTTAAACCACAAGTGAAGGAAGGCTTAGATATTAACCTTGCTCGTCTTCGTGAAACACAATCTGACCCTACAAAAATGGTAGCGGCTCTTAATGAACCTCAGCAACGTGCTCTTAGTTATCAACAACAATTAGGTGAACAGGCTGTACGTGGGACTGGTATTTATGACACTCGTGCTGCAGAAGAACGTGCTCTTAAGAATCTTATGGGTTCTTCATTAGGGTCTGCATCTTCTGGTGGAGCACTTGGATCTGCACGTAGTCAAGCAGCAATGCAAGGTGCACTAGCTGATCGTGCTGGTCAATATCAATCAGACCGTCAAGCAATGGCTGGTATGGGTGTTGAACAAATTGGTCAAGCTGGAACTACTTATCAAAAGCAAGCACAAAAAGAAAAAGAAGCAAAAGATACATCTCTTGCTAACTTCTTTGCTAACCTTGCAGGTGCTGGTACAGAAACTAAAACAACTGGGGGTGGTAAATAATGGCTATTGAAACAGCTACAACAGGTGGTCCTAATCGAAGACCCTCTGCAAGATACCAACCTCTGTCTTCTGGTCGTCCACAAGACCCAACACTACAAGAACAAGCTGCTGCTATAGCTAAACAAAAAGCTATGGAAAAAGGGTCAGAGATAGCAACACCATATTTAGATGGTTTATTTACTTCTGGTGTTGATAAAGTAAAAGGGTTCTTTAACCCTGTAAGTACACCTGCAGTTACTCAAGCTGCCCCGCTTGCAGAGGGTGCTGTTACACAAGCTGCTACAGGCGCTGCTGGCACAGGTGCAATGGCAGGTCTAGGTGCAGCTGTTCCATATATTGGTGCGGCTATGCTTGCTGGTAAAGCTTTTGGTTTGTTTAACAAAGGTGGTTATGTTAACGGTCCTCTATCTAATGTCGCATATAAGGTAGATGGTGGAAAGATTAAGGAAGAAATCAAACTATCTTATGGTGGACCTCTATCTAAAGGAGCTTAATTATGGCAATACCCTATCAGCCAACCTTTGCGTTGCAGCCTAAACATGGCTTTCGTTATGGCCCATCAGCTTTTGCTCCACCTACAGCACCTATTAACGCCCCTCCACCACCTGCTGGACTACAAGGTAGTGCTGCTGCACCCCCTGCTGTTATGGGTACACAACAAGGTCCTGCGTATGCTAACGATCCTTTTGGTGGTAATGACTTTCAACAACAACCCAACTATGAACCTGCTGCTCAAACCTTAGGGTATACAAAAGGTACTCAAAATCCATTAGGTATTCTTCAAGCAGTTCCAGTTTTAGGGACAGCTATGGGTGCTATGGGTGCTTTTGATAATATGCCAAATCAAACTTATGGTAACTATCAAACTTATGATGCTCAAGGTAATGTGTTTGGCACAGAAGGTCGTGCATATAATCCCGTAACTGGAGCAGCCGCACAGTCTTACGGTTCTACTGGTGATTGGCTTGGTGGCTGGTTAGGTATTGGTACACCTGAAGGGGCCTTTGGTTCTAGTAGTAGTTATGGTAAACTTCGTGCTGCTGGTGAAGATATTCCTAATTCACTTCTTGGAAGCTATGAAAATTCTACTTATAATGTTCCTAACTATATGAATGCATATGGGTCTAGTGCTGCAGATAAAGCAGGTGTAGATACTGTTAATAGCCGAGTTGCTTTTAATACACAGATGGCTACGGGTAATCCAATGTATGGTTATGCGGAAGATGACCTTGATCGTTTAGACACTACAGCGTTTACGGATGCATCTCAGTTTGGGTTTAGCCCAACATCTATGCGGTATACTGAAGCACAAAAAGCAATTGATGCAGCTGACGGAAATGTAACCTATGGTACAGGCGCAGGTAACTACTTTTCTACATCGGGTAAAGGTGTAGGTGGTAGTGAGCAATCTGGTTTTGTTAATGAAAGTGGACAAGTAGTAACACCTGATGGTACTTTAGTTAGTGTTACTGATGCATTAGGAAATAAACAATCTTTATTAAACACACCAACTCAAAACTTCCAAACACTGCAAAATATATCAAATGTTGCAGAAGCATTAAACCCTGAAACAGGCGAGTCAGATGATAGTGATTGGGGTACTGGTGGGTTTGGAGGTACTGGCGGTTTTGGAACGGCAACTAGCTCAGGTGATTTTGATGTAAGCAATGCTCAATCTTATACTAATGATATTGATGATATTGAAGAAGCTACCGGAGTAGCATATGACGATCCCAGTAACGACAGCGGAAATGATGGAGGGAAGTAATGAAGCTTAAAAGTTTTACAAATAAAGACCGTTACGGCAACATGACTTCCTTTGAATTTTATGAAGGGGCAAGTGTTGATATGGGTGACGTTCCTCCAATGATGCAAGGGATTCCCGATCATCCTGGTGGACCCAAAGGCACTGATACAGTACCCGCATGGCTAACCCCTGGTGAGTTTGTTATGAATGCTGAAGCTACCCGTATGTTTGAACCACAGATAGAAGAGATGAACAACGCTGGTCGTACTGTACAAGCACAACAAGGTGGGTCTATTCCTACCTATCAATCGCAAGGTGGTGCAATGCCAGCAGCTAATATAGATGGTAATGATTTTGTTAAAGCCGCCCAAGCCGTAGGTTTATCAACAGACAAATCAACTTTAAATAAAATAGTTGATCTGGTTAATCAAGGAATGAGTGTTACAGAAGCTGCAAAAGCAGTTGCAAGTAAACCCGTTTATGCTGCTAGTGGTCAAAAGATTACAAAGCGTAAAATGCCTAATGGTAAAATTGGGTTATGGAAAGGTAACACTTACTTAGGTATGGATGAGGAAGGTCCTTCTTTTCTTGGAGATATTTCTGAAGCAGCTAAAGAAGGCTGGGAAGAATGGAATCCATTTAAAAGTAATGGTGGAAGTGTGCCAGCTATTTACGCAGCAGCTGGTGGTAACAGTGGGTTTCTTGCTAGTATCTTAAAGCGCCTAGAGGGTGTTAAGGGTGAAGCATACTTAGACGCTGCTGGTAAACCAACCATAGGCGCTGGTAGTACACGTGGTGTACAGATGGGTGACACAGCTTCTGATGAGCAAATTGATTCTAGACTTGCAGAAGATATTGCTGTTGTTAATCAAGATTATGGACAACTTGTGACTGCAGACCTAAACCCCAATCAAGAAGCAGCAGTTAAATCTTTGTTGTTTAATATCGGTGGACCACAGTTTGCTAATAGTAAGGCACGTGCTGCACTTAATGCAGGTGACTTTGATAGCTTTAAGAAAGAAGCTGCAGAGTTCCGCAAGGTTGGAGATGAAGTTATCCCTGGTCTTGAAAACCGTAGAGCACAAGAGCTTGCTTTGTTTGATTCCCCTGTTGGTGAAGACCCTTGGGGTATTAGCAGACGACAAGTATCTACTCGTGATGATCGTGTTGCAAAGCTAAATGCTGCTGCTCAACCTACTGATCTAGCTATGCAAGCAGCAATTTTAGGTCAAGATGCAGAGACTGCTGGTGATATTGTAACACCTCCACCTATTGACCGTGGAGTCCCTTCACCTATGTCAATGATTTCTGGAGAAGAGCAAGATGCTTTTCAAAGAGATGTTGAAGCAGCACAGAAAGCTACACGTGAGCAAGGCATGTATGACCCTGATGGTGCGGGTGCAGCTAACAAAGCTGTGGCTGAACAGTCACGTATTTTAGAAGACCAACGGCGTATGCAACAAGGGCAAGTACCTCCGGTAATTGGTGCTGCAGTTCCACCAAAGCCTACTGATGATCCATTAGAATCTACAGTTCCTCCTAGCAATACATCGCGGAATGATCGTGTTGATGTGTTAAACAATGCTGCTAAAGGTGGTAATACTGTAATAGGAACACTTCAAGGTAACGATGTTTATCAAGATGATTTAGGTGAGTACATTAACACACCTAAAGGTCCTGTGTATTTAGATGGTGATCAACTGCAAGCTATGACAAAGACATCAGCTTCAGCTACCCCTAGTAGTACAACATCTGTAGTACCCCCTAGTAACTCATCTCGTGATGCACGTGTTGCTAAACTAACTAACCCTGGGACTACTCCTAATGTCGTTACTGAACTTAAAGAACCACCTAAGGTATCTACATCTTTTGATAAAAATGATTTACCTCCTGGGTTTATTCTTAATACAGAAACAGGCAAGGTAGAACGTGCTCCTTCAAATCTTCCTTTATCTAGTAATATAGCTAAAGAAAGTGATCAAGCAAAACTTACTCAGTTAGAGTCAGCAAAAGAAAGAAGACAATCTATTCTAGATAATGGTGGAGGTCCAGGAGATCCTATCTTTGATCAAGAGCAAGCTTATATTGAAAAACTTGAAAAAGAAACTGCTGGTGTTAAAGAAAAAGTTGATACCCTTACAGATAAAACTACAAAAGTATTTACAGAAGGTGAGTTAAAAGTTACAAAAGCAGAAGCTGAAAAGAAACAAAGGCAAGCTGATGAACTGGTTAAACTTGGATTAACTAAAGAAGCTGAGAAGGTTCAGGCAGATGCTGATGCTCTTAAGGCTAAACAAGAAAGGTTAGAAGGTAAAAGCCAAGAGCTTGTTAAAGACGATCAGACTGAAGCATTAGACCCAGCTGTTCCTACTATAGAGGGTGTACCCCCTAAAGAGTTTGATGGGGATGAAATAATCTTACCAAAAAGCACACCTGTTAGTGATAGTGATTCTGTAGAAGTAGCTAAGGCTATTATTGCAGATAATAAAAACTTACCTGATGATAAAACTACTGATGGTCAAACACCAGAAGCAGCAACTGCAGCTGGAGAAAATGCACCACCAGAAGAAGTTGGTAAGGTTGAGTCTTTCTTATCTGATGTATTTGGTGATCTGTTTGATAAGGGTGAACTAAAACGTATGGCTATTATGTATGTTGGATCTCGTCTTATGGGTGGATCTCATAATGGTTCTATGAACTTTGCTGCTAAACAATATGTTAATCGTGTTGATGCAAAGGCAGCTGAAAAGAAAGCTTTAGAAAAAGAGAAACGTCTTGATCTAAAAGCTGCTAGAAAAGAGTTTAATAAAAATGTATTTAAACTTGAAACAGAACGTAACTTCTCTCCTAAATCTATTAAAGCATGGAAAGATTCATACGATCCTGAAACAGGAACAGCAGACAGTTCTTTATTAACCCCTATAGTTAAACCCTCACCAATGAATATCGAGGGTCCAGCACAACTATACTACCCTGAAGATGGTGGTAAACCAAGACTAGGTATTGAGGTTAAGGTTGGGACTAAAGAAACTGGATATACTAAAATGATTGTTGATCCTAAAACACGTGAGCAGATACCAACTTATATGTATCATCAGGATCGATCTAGGGTAAAGGGTACTGATGAGTATAAAGCAGCTTATCAAAAAGACTCTGCTATATATACCACAATGCTTGATGATCTTATGGCTAAACAGTTTAAACCAGGAAATAAAAAAGATGGAACTGTAGACTATAGACCAACTGATATTACAGCATCAGTATCAGGCCCTAACATTGCCAAATGGCAACGTGATCGTGGTGTCGATCCTAGTCTTATGCCTCAAATTTTAGAAAGCGCATATGCAAATATGGTTGCTTCTGGGCAAAAGAGGACTGCTGACGAGGGTAAGTCTGTAAAACATAAGAACATTGAAAAGTTCTTAGACGGTGCTTATATGCCAGCGTTGATTGGTGATAGTTCAATTTTTAATGTTCCTGGTACAGATAAACCAGCAGACTTTAAAAAACTTTCAGAGTTAACCAATAGTCTTGTTCGTCAGGCTAGGGCTAATCCTAAACTTAATATTAAACCAACAGCTAAGGACCATGAAGTTGCTAAGCATGTTTATACGCAACTTAAAAATGAGTTCTTAACTGGTTCATATAAAGTACCTGATCCTGATCCTGATAACCCTAATAAAACTAAAATGCAAAACATATGGACTGACGAAGAGTCAAAGGCAAACTTCTTTGAAGAAGCTAGAAAAGCAAATAAGTCTGCATTTGAGTTATTCATTGAGCAAAAACAAAATGCTTATAATAGAAAACCTGTATAGATAAGGAGATTCAGTATGTCGATGTTTGATACTATGGCCCCTATGCCTAATAGACAACTAGAAGGTACAAGCTTTAGTGTTATAGATGCTGATACTGCTGTGAACACTGACACTGGGGAGTCTTATAGATTCCCTGGTGTTGATGCACCTGAAGTACAAAAGTTTCTAGGTACTGAAAGATACACTACTGGTGAAGCTGGTGGTGAAGCAACAACAGAAGCTGTTTATAATTTAATGAATAACCTTGGGTATACAAATCCTAAGCCAAGACTTGATGAGAATGGTCAAGTACAAATGGATCGTGGTGGTACTCGTATTATTGCCGATTGGTATAATGATGCGGGTGAGAGTTTTGTTGATAGAGGTTTATCAGAAGGTATCTATAAACCTACTGAGTTTTCTAATGATGCTCAAGATTTAATCTATTCTCTTGGTCAAGCTAAAAGAGACCGTGAGGATAGACTATATGATCCTGCAGCTGAACCATCTGCTGTTACTGATGATTGGGCTACAGCCCGAAGCATGATTGCTGACGCTTTAGAAAAAGAAGGGTATCAACAGTACGGTCTTAAACGTATAGCATCTGATGAGGCTGAGTTAGCTGCTGCTAAAGAAGCTGGAATGCTACAATTCTATGATCAAAATCAAGTTGAAACACGTTCAAGTGATCGTACACTTATGAATGAGGCGCTGAATCCTTGGTCAGATAACTTTGAAAAGTCTCTTATAGGTATCCAGGAAAGCTGGAGTGGCCTTAAGAATATGTGGGGTGAAGCCACAGACAATGAAAACCTTGCAGAGGTAGGTCGTCTAGGTGTTGAAAGACAACGTGAACGTCTTGCAAAGTACGGGACTAGTATTGTAGACTGGAAAGATATCGATAGCTTTAGTGATGGTATCGATTATGTTATGAACAACGCTGCTATGTCTTTACCTTACATGGCTGTGATTGGTGCATCTGCACTTGCTGCTCCTGTTGTGGGAACTGCAGCGGGTGCTTTAGGCGCTGGATCATTACTAACAAGTGGTGTGACACTAGCCACAAGTATGCTTGCTCCTGCTTCTATTTATGCTGCTCAAACTTGGAATGAGATGGAAGGCAAAAAGAATATGGGTATAGCTGTTGGTTCAGGTATTATACAATCTGCCTTTGAACGTCTTGGTCTTGAGATTATTGTTGGTAAAACATTAGGTTCTTTTGCACCAAAAAAGCTTATGCAAGAAGCAGTAGAAAACTTAGTGACTAAAGGCGTTAAGGGTGTTAAGTATACTAGAGCAGAAGCTACTAAGATGGTTGGTAATGCAACCCGTCAGGCAATTGCAGAGTATACAGGTGATGCTGCTAAAGCTGCTGCTTCACAGGTTGCTGCTAAACAAATTGTTAAAAGCCTTTCTGCTCGTGCCTTAAGGGGTGGTAGTGGTGAGATGTTAACAGAGGGATTACAAGAAGCTGTAGCGTATACCTCAGCTACTCTTGGGTCCGATAAGGTTTTTGATTATAATGAACTAGCTGATCGTATGATTGCTGGCGCTGTTGCTGGTGCTACTCTTGGTACAGCTTTTTCTGCCCCTGGTGCTATCTATGATGTTGGTGCTTGGAAGGATTTACAAGTTCGTAAGTTACCCGCAGAAGCTAAGCGGCTATCAGAAGAAGGTGCACGTGCTGAACGTGAACGTGTTGAGAATGGGCAAATTGCTTATGATCTAGCTAAAGCTAAAGAAACACAACGACAATTAGATGCAGGTCAAACTGTAGACATGGTTGAGGTTGAAAGGGTTGCTGAAGAAGCAAGAGAAAAAGGGACTCGTGTTCAAACTATTGATGAGTTGTTAGAAGAAGAACAAGAGTATCTTGCTGCAATGAAAGGCAATACTCTTCTTACTATGGATCAGTTTAAAGAAGAACAAAAAGCAGCTAAAGATAGTGGTGCAAAAGGGTTTCCTAGTTTTGAAAAGTGGAGAGCACAAAAGAAAAAAACTTATAAGGTAAAAGGACAAGATGTAGAAGTTAAAAGATCTATGGTTTCAGATATGAATGATCGTAAAGCTGAACATGAAAGAGTTGAAAAAGATAACACCCTTGCTGGTGTTGTTGGTCGTGCTCTTGAAGGGTCTGTTAAACTTGTAAGAAAACTAACAAGAACTGCCGTACCAGATAGGTATAGAGAAACAAAGTCAGGTAATACCCTTGGAGCTATGACTGATTCAAGTCATTCAAAATCTAACTCTGGTAGAGACTTAGAGTCCTATAAGTTTAACCTTGTGTCTATGTTTAAAAATATGGTGAGTGTACCAGAAAACTTTTATGCTGCCTTAAACAATAACAAAATTACTAGCAGAACAAAAAGAGCAGAGATTAGTAAACAAGTATATGCAATCTTAAAGCACATAATTAAAAACAAAAGTGGTCTACCTGATATAAGTAAGATACCACAAGATGGTGAGGTTGTTACTTTAGATGGAATAACTTTCACTATGACTGGTCGAGATCAAATTGTACAGTTAGCTCAAGACTTAAACAAGTTATCAGATTTAATGCACAGTCGTCAGGCTAAGTATACTATAGATCCAAAAACTGGAAAACCTACTCTTGGTTATATACAAAACTATTTGTTTAAGTTTAAGACACTAAACAAGGCAGCAATAGCTGCTGATCGTGCCAAGTTTGAAGCCACATTAGTAGATCAATATAAACAAATAACACCTGCTATAGCAAAAGAATTAACTGATAAGATACTTGAGAATGATCAAGTTAGTTCTATTAATGATGTAGTAGATGAAAACTTTAACGTAACCAAAGGTGGTATTGTTCCTGGGTCACATCGTAAAAGATCTCTTGCTATGTCAGAAAACCCAGAGTTCGATCAGTTTATGGAACAAGATATCTTTGCAAATGTATCTCAGGCAGCTAAGTCTGCTGCTAGATTTGAAACACATCGTAAATACATTGGTCAAAACGGAGAGGTCATGGCATCTCTCCTAGATAAAATGGAGTACGATGAAGGTGTACCAAGAGAAGAAGTAAACGCTATTGCTTCTAGGCTTGTCGATTATCTTAACGCTGAATCTGGTAACTATAAAAGGCCTACTTCAGAGGCGGGTAAAAAAGCTGTAGCTGCACAAAAGAACCTTATGTTCTTAGCTACATTTACAATGCTTGGTTTGGCTACAGTGGCTTCTCTTGTAGAGATAGCTTTGTCAGGTCGTGCTCTTACCTTTAATCAAATCTATGGTCGTGAAGGTAAAACTTCTGGGAGAACCAGTCTTAATTCTTTTGGTAGAGAGCTTGCTAAAATGTTAGCAGACCTTATGGGATTTGCTGGTGACACTGTTCGTTGGCAGGACAAAGGTGTTGGTACACAATCAAGAGGTCAAGAGATCATACGTGATTTAGGTTACTATGAATGGGATGTTGGTGCCGCTACTGTGACAGGTGTGTCTGAAGTTAACCCTCTACATCAGAAATGGTATGAGCTATTCTTTAAGATGACAGGTCTTACAGGGTGGACTAACTTTACTCGTTCTATGAGAGCTTCTATTGCTAATGATTTTATGTTTGATCATATTAATAAAATTGTAGAATTTAGGCAAATGAAAAGAGCCAACCCTGAACTTGTTAAAGATAATGATATTCAAGAGTCCGAAGAAATGCTTCGTAATCTTGGTGTCAATGTCGATGACGTAGCTCGTATCTATGAACAAATGGCTGGTGATATGTCAGCAATTTTAAATGAAGAAGACTATGCCATTTTAAAAGATAACATGAGGACAGGCACGTTTAACTTTATCAATGATGCGGTCGCTCTACCTACTGTTGGTAACCGACCACTGATCTATCAGGATCCTAGGTTTGCTTTACTTACACAGTTCCAGGGATTCATGGCTACATTCTCATCGAATCATATACCTAAAATGTATGAGCAGTATATCAAGCGTGGTAATCCATCAATGAAGTACAATGCTTTTGCTTTAATGACTACTATGATTATGCTTGGGTTTGCTTCTCAGTATCTTAAAGATCTTATTAAGTATGGCGGTAGCGGTAAACAGATGATGACTGCTGGTAACCCTTACCTTGATACCTCTGAGTATATTCAACGTGGTATTAGATCTTCAGGATTACTTGGTGTTGCAGATCGTTTAATTGACACTGCAGGTTATGGTCTTTATGATGATGGAAGAACTAAAGGCGGTCTTGATTGGGCATGGAAGACAGTTTCTGGTGAAGCTCCAGCAGCTGGTATTATTAATAGAACTGGAAGAGTTGCAGAAAAAATAGCTGAAGGAGACTTTGGTGGTGCAGGTCAACAGTTAAGTAAGATGACACCAATCTTAAGTATCTTTGGTGCTGAAAGAACTGGTCAAGTAATAGGTGATACGGCTACTGCTATCTCTGATGCAGTACCTTCATGGAGCTTTAAGGAGAAAAGTAATGAGTAAACGTGGTCAATCATCTGCTGCTACAATAGCAGAGACAGCAACTCAAAAACTAGCAAGAGAGTCAGCATTAGCACCTGTTGTCCGAGAAGAACAAGAAGCGGTGGGGGTAGAAGAAGCCCCTGCTGCTCAGCCTGTTCAGTTAACAATGTTTGACACTATGGGACCGATGGAGAGTACACTTGAGGATACTTCTAATGATAACCTTGAGGATTCCCCTGAGGTAAATGTACGTACTGTAGAAGAAGGTGCAGACTTATTTGGTGAACAAGAGTATAAAGAAAGCACAACTACTGGTCCACTTGTGGTAACCCCAGAACAACGAGAAGAAGGGGTTGTGCCTCGTGGTCAAGAAGAGGGTCGTGTAGACCTTTGGGATTATCGAAATAACTATTTTAATAGATCTGAACAACAACGCAATAAATCTATGGTAGCGGCAAGACAAGCTAATCAAGCAGTTGCTGATGATGGTGGCCTCAGTGCACGTGTTTTAAATCTAGCAGATCAAGTTGAAATAGGTAACGTTGGATTAGGGGGGTTAGGTGTTAACGCTCAAGATAACGTAGCCCTTAATGTTTTAAACACTGTTAACGCTATTAACCCAGAGACTCGTAAACCAGACAGAGATTTCTTACAAGTAGCTGGACTAGTTGTAGAAGATGCTATGGCTACTATGTCTATGCAAGATGGTGTTGAAGCATATGAGTTAATGGAAGATGAAGGTGATACTTTTCAAGGTGTAAATAAAAAAGGTAAGCCTGTAACAAAAGTTGTACCTAAAGCACAAGGCCGAGTTCAAATTGGAAGACGCATTCATAGTGAATATCAGAAAATGAAAGGTGTTGAGAATCCAGTAAGTCTTTCTAAAGATGATGCTGAAACCTTAGGTGATCTAGCTAAAGAATTATATTTTGCTGCTAATGAATCTGATGTTAATCCTATCATTGAGCTAATGCATATTGATAAGAACGATGGTAAGAGACCACAAAGGGCATTTAGAATTACACCTTATGGGGAAACCATGTTATCTGCTGGTACTTGGAAGAGAGCAAAGATGTTCCCTAAAACCAAGATTAGGCCTTCAAAAAATGCTTTGAAAAAAGGTAAACTAGTTGGTGAACCAGAGCAGGTAGTAAGAAATATTTCTGGTGCTCAAGGATCCGTAGTTGGTACTAAACAAATCAATGAAGCAAAAGAAAATATGTCTACGATACCTAACTACATACTACCATCTAGGCTAAAAATATTATTAGCAACGGTAATGCCTGTGTTAACAGGTCAGGTTACTGCAGAGAATGACACTTTTGGATTAGCTACTATAAACCATGTAGGTCTGGATAAAAAGAATGAACTACGTGCTCAGGCTAAACGTAAAAGACTTCCTCAGTTAGAGGAAAACCAAGAGGTTGAACGTAACTACAGTCAGTTAATTAATAATTTAGCACAGGATGTTTATGGTATTGCATTAGAAAGACATGGTGCAAACTTCCTTACTTATTATACACAAGCATTTTCTGGTCGTATATCAGATGCTCAACAGAACACACTTAACCCTACTCGTTCTAAGACTGCTAGGTTTGTTACAGCTAATGCTGTTCCAGCCAGGGTAGGTAATCGTTCAGCAGCTAGTAGACGATATGAAAAAGCATTACGTCAAATGTATGCTATGACTCTTATCGATAAAAACCTTACGGGTCTAGACTATGGTGCAGATGCTCTTACTCCAGATGAACGAGAGTTTATGTTGGAAACAAAATCAGCACAGCTATATGAGTGGGGAGATGTATTAAGAACTGCTATGGATGCCATTTCTGATGCCGATGTCCAGGCGGTTGCTAATGCAATTGAACAGGGTGTCCCCTTAATATTGGCAAATGGTCAACCTAATCCCGACTTCCCACAACTACCTAAGTGGGGGGCTAAGATTGATCCTGAAGCTAATGCAGAGTTACTCAAAGCTATTAAAGATAAGGGTGAAGACGGTCAAGTATACATCGATGGTCTTATTGACTTTGCTAATTACCAAGATAAGAGAAATAACAGAAGCTCTGATGGAACTTATGAACATCAATCATTCTTTAACGCTATGATGGATGGTAAGACTAATGGACTTGCATCTAATGGTATGCAGATGGGTGTCTATGAGATGGCTTTTAAAACTGGTATTCTTAGACAGGCTGGATCAAAGACCTTCTTAGATGGTAACATAGACATACGGGATCAACTTGCAGCAAACCTTATAGAAGAACTTAATAAGTCATTCAGAGGTACAGAACTAGATAGACCTGAAACTCTCAGAGATATCCTTAGTGTTGCACGTACTGTGTATCAAGATCGTGCGCTTAACAAACAAACTACGATGACGTTTCCATATGGTCGAGAGTTAGAAAGCTTTAAGTCTGATATTGAAGAACGATTTAATGTCCTTTTACAAGAGTCTCAACAACAAAAACAATTAGATATTAATAATGGTTTTTCAGATCCTGATTCATATCTTGTTGATTGGGTTGAGTCCCTTAACAGAAACAAAATACCTAACTCAGTAATCATTGAGACACTTCATGGTAAATACATCGATGGTCTTATGGCTACATTATCCCCTGAAGTTATTGCATCAAGAGCAATAATGCGTAGTGTTGCACAGATGGCTGGTATATCTAATGAGTTGTTTACTATTGTCTCACCTACAGGTTTTGAAATTAATCTTGGAGGCTCTGTTAGTACAGGGCTAGATCAAGATGCTTCTAAACAAGTAAAGGTGTGGTCCCCTAAAGATAAATCTGTTAGGCCAAACCCGAAAGAAAAACTTCCTATTGGTGAAATGAAAAAGACTGAACCAGTTGTTTCAAAGTATGGTGAAGTGTTTACAGCTGCTGCGGAAAAGAGATACACAAATGTTGACTCAGAAGGTAATGAGGTTATAACTTATGTCCCTGGGGATGTAGCTTACGGTGGATCTGTTCCAGCCCCTATGCATTCAATTGATGCAGCAACCGTTGTCAAAACCATGACAGGTAAATCATGGAATAAACTTAAGGCTAACTCTGGTGGTCACCCATATGTCCATACAGTGTATGATGCATTTAAAGTAGATGCTATGTCTTATGACACTATCCTTGAAGAAGCTAACAACAATTGGGTTGATGTTAACTTACAGTGGTCTTACCTTGAAGCAGCTAAGGATTCATTATCACAAATTGATAGACAATTCAATGAACGCTTTAAAGGTATACCTGATAGTCAAGTGTTAACAAACCCTACTGATACTTCTGTTATGAGATATTTGTTAGAGTTTGATTCCAATAGTAAGGCATTACCTGACGGATCACCTACATTTGGTTATCCTAATCTAGCTGGTAAGTTATCTAAGACACTACCTCCAGGAACGGACATTGAACCTGTCCTTCGTGGTGTTTTAAAATCGATTAATATCAAAGAAGATATAACTCTGAAAGACCTTAAACAGTTCCGAAAGACAATGAAGGAATCTCTTAATATTGAATCGAGATTAAATTCTATGATTAAAGAAACTAATAATCGTAAGGTTATATTAAAAAGAGAAATTGCTAAAGCAATACGAGAAGGTAGACCTGTGTATCAGTACTACTCTCACTAGAATAAAAAAAAATACCCCTACTAGAATCCAATTAAGGAAACTAGTAGGGGCTTTTTTATTTAAGCATACCGTTCTTAGCCAGTAGCTCTCTGATATCACGCTCAGCATTCTTCTTGATCTCTGCAGCTTTGTCAGGTTCTAAACCTCCCTCAACTGCTTTATCATAGTTATACTGTAGCATGTCTTCGTTAATCTTATTTGAGTATGCAGAGTCTGGTGAT
>Ga0255752_10002450_pt1 | contig 20286 bp, 17 predicted proteins | sample 011ome_25_FD_179952 | JGI IMG/M metagenome (GOLD analysis project Ga0255752, IMG submission 179952) | Coastal salt marsh microbial communities from the Groves Creek Marsh, Skidaway Island, Georgia - 011512CT metaG (version 2) | ecosystem: Environmental > Aquatic > Marine > Intertidal zone >... | reverse complement strand
AATGGCTGAAATGGCACAACGGTGACGGGAATCTTGGATGTGGTAGAAGGAGAAGTTATAGAAATACGGGTAGGCGGAATGGGCGGATGTCCCGCCGCAGGATACAATGGAGGCGGAGGCGGTGGATCCGCCAACAATGGTGCAAACGGCGGATGTGGAGGAGGTGGCGCATCGGACATCCGCATTGGTGGCTCCGCGCTGGCAAATCGGGTAGTCGTCGCTTCTGGCGGTGGTGGAATGGGCGGTGGAAACACCGATGCGAATGCTGGAAATGGTGGTTGCACTTCTGGAAATCAGGGAGAAAGTCCTTTCGGTCAGGGTGGCAATGGGGCGACCCAAAACGCTGGTGGCACTGGAGGTCCGCCATGGATAGGCTCGGGCAACAATGGATCCAATGGTGCCCTGGGAATTGGCGGTGCCGGAGCCACCGACCCTTGTTACAATGTGGGGCCAGGCGGCGGCGGCGGTGGAGGTTATTACGGCGGTGGCGGTGGCGGTAGTGACTGCTTCGCTTCAGGCACCCTCGGCGGCGGCGGCGGCGGCGGCGGTTCCAGCCTTACCCCTGCTGGATTCACCTGCGTCGGCGGCAATGTTTCAACTGCAGGTTCTATCACAATCATCCCGATTGGAGGGGTGGGCATGGTCATCGAACCCACCAATCCACAGTACTGTGAAGGCGATTCGCTCCTGCTCACGTTGTCCGGTGCCGATAATTACGAATGGCTACCTGGGGATGGACTTAACGTGGTCGACGGGCCAACTGCTTGGGTCAGTCCTCTCGAAACTACCGTCTACAACGTCATCGCCTCAACGGAAGAGTGCATCGATACGGTAGACGTCACGGTCACCGTCATCCCCTACCCCATTATCACCGTGAATCCTGAATATGTAACGACTTGCAATGAGCAGGTAACACTCACGGCCACTGGTGCCTTTCAATTGCAATGGACACCAAATGAAAGTTTGGCCGGCAACGGATTTGGACCGGTTCAATATGCCAATCCCACGGAAACTACGGTTTACACCGTGGTAGGCACCAATAGTGGATGCAGTTCTGAGGCCACAGTGACCGTCGCTTATCAATTGGAAGTTGAATCCACCGAATATTTCTGCGAGGGCGGTTCGTATAGCCTTCCCGATGGCAATGAAGTAAACGAAGAAGGCACGTACATCGCCGAGTATGTTTCCATGGAGGGTTGCGACAGCATTGTCACGGTCAACCTCTTCGAGCAATCCACCTACGATTTCCAAATGCCGGTGCAATTGTGTGCAGGAGAAACCTTTACGCTTCCTGACGGCACGGTCATTGACGAACCTGGCACCTTCCCTGTGGTGTTGGAGACGGCAAACGCCCAATGCGACAGCACCATCACAACGGTGGTATCCATTTTGCAACCCTTTACGACCCAAAACACCCTGGCCCTCTGCGAGGGCGAACCGGTCACGCTCGGCGATGGAACCGTCGTCACCGAAGAAGGCGTATACACGGTCGTCTTGACCTCCCAAACCAACGGTTGCGACAGCACCGTTACGTCGAATGTCATCTTCCAGCCGAATTACGATGTCGCTGTTGACTTGAGCGAATGCGATGATGGGTCGTACTTATTTCCTGACGGCACTTTACCGACCAATTCAGGCATCTTCAACTTCGATTTGCAAACCACCTTGGGTTGCGATAGCAACGTGACCATCGACTTGACACTCAACCCCGCATACGACATCACGTATGGGGATGAAATCTGCGCCGGTGATAACTACATCATGCCTGACGGCGCCTCCATTTCTACCGATGGACCCTACACCTCTGTCCTGCAAACGGCCGCCGGTTGCGATAGCTTGATTACGGTCAATTTAGTCGTCAACCCCTTACCCGATGTTTCGAGCGGTGCAAGTGACAGCTACTGCCTGTACGATGGAAACATCACCCTCTCGCCGAGTCCGAATGGCGGCATTCTGACTGGCGATTTGGTGGATGGTTCGGTGTTGCTTCACGAGGGAGCCGACCCCGGATCGTACTCTGTGAGCTACTCCATCACAGATGCCAACGGCTGCACCAATGCAGATATCGTTGACTATGTGCTTGCCACCCCCATTTCCCCCACCTTCGACTTCGAAATGATATGCAATGAATTGGAACTGATCAGTACGGTGAGTGACCCGAATAATGCCTATGAATATGCGTGGTACTTGCAAAATGAGTTGATCGCCATTTTCGCAAATCCCACCTATTTCTTCGATGAAAGTGGCACGTTTGATTTGGGCCTCGAGGTTACAGATGAATACGGCTGCGTCTATTCCAACAGCAATGAAGTATTGCTTCAAAATGCACTCAACCTTGAAGGATTCTTTGTCCCCAACGTTTTCACCCCTAATGGCGATAATTACAACGACACATTCATCCTGCCGAGCGCGGTTTCGGCTTGCTTGAATTACCAAGTTGACATCTTCAATCGGTGGGGACAATTGGTCTACTCCATGACGCCATACACAGCTGCATTTGCAGGAAAAACAGAGACTGGCGCAGTCCTTCCCGAGGGAGTTTACTACTACACCATGGAAATATTGGAGTACCCCTGCAACGAAACACCTGCATTGCAACCTTTCTGTAGCGGAACCATTTCGCTATTCCGAGAATAGAATACAGCATCATGAAACAACTCGCATTAAACCTTCTCATCGCATTCAGTCTTTTGGCCCAATCAGGCATCGCACAAGAGGACAACCAATCAATTGAAGCCACCCAGGCCCAGGTAGAAAAAGCAGGAATCAATTTTGACCACCTTTCGAGCATGATTGAACAAATCACCGGTTCTGAGGCAGACCAACCTATTTGTCAAGCCATGCTTCGTTCGGTATTGACGATTCGTTCGGCAGGTCAACCCTTACCAATGGACGACGCTACATTGAACACTTGGCAAGATGATTTTGAAATCACATCAGCCCAAGCGCAAGATTTGTATAAGGTAGCGATTCGATTTGCGCTGCAGGACCAACGGCGATAAAAGGCAATTTTTCAGCGTCTACAAAGCCCACGCTGACGGCTACAAATTCGAGATTCGGACACACCGAAAAGCGTGTAAATTTTCCAAAACATCGGGACGTGCACCTTTCGCCAGCGAATTACCTTAGACTCCGCAACCAAATCGAGAAGGTGTGGGGACGGCGCATCCGTTCTCAACCGGACTGCATTGCGCTTTCACGCGCAATCCAACAAAAAACCGGTAACAAAATTGGCCACCACACCCTGAGACGATTTTTTGGACTCGTGGAGTGGAAAGGAAATTTTCGATTTTCAACACTCAATCAACTGGCCGAATACATCGACCAGCCATCCATCGAATCGCTCGTTCAATCCTTCAAGGATGAAGAAGACTTGGTCGAAATCCTCGTCCGGCTTCAGCGTCAGAACATCGACATCGATGAATACTACATCGGTCAATGGATGGCGAAAACAGTGTCCATTGAATCGACCATGATGGCAGGACATATGCTCTTGGTGCGATTGCAACTGCAAGACGAAGAACGCATTATCCGACTCTTGAACACGTTGAAGCCACTCGACGAATCCAGAAGCCTCCATTACGCTATATGCTCTGTCTTGGCACATTACACGGCCGAGAAATTCCACGAAATCACGGATAAAGCCTTTGTCGTCCGATTGATGCAGGAGACGCCTTACATCAATTTGATTCTCTCCTTTTACGTTCCTATGACTGAATTGGATGCTGGTTTCGGGCAGCATATCAAATGGATGCTCGAGTTGTCAAAAGAGCAAGAACACCAAGACTTTGGCTGCAGTTTACTTTCAACTTCCGCATTGCTCAAAGGGGATGAAGCCCAAGCAAAAGCCTTCTTCAACAAAATCCAAAACAACCAACCGTATTTCTGCATCCTGCAAGGAAGGATCGATCTGTTGAGGTATCTTTTTAAACCCGGAAATAAAGGCATCGTCGCATCCTTGATCCCACCCAGAAACGAAGAAATCTTTTACTTCAAAGCCATTCTACCCATATTGGTTTTGTTGGACAAGAAAGAAGAACTGGACGAATTATTAGGAGCTTATGATTTTGACAAATTCATAGCGAATCACTGGTTGGAAGAAGCGGTGAAGTGGCAATATAAATTGACCCAAACATGGAGCCGCGTTATGGATGGGGATAAGCAAGATGCTTGGATGGCCATTGACGAATTCGAAAACACCTTTTGGCCGAAGGACTACGAAGGAATCAGCCGCCTCATTGCAGACAAAATCAAAGCCCAACTGTCCTGAGATTTTCACATGATCCAGGCGTCGAAAAATCACATCCAGGCGTCGGAACTTTGCTCGACGCGCATCAATGCCCAATCCCTCAATCTAATCGCCACTTCATCGGGAATGCAGGGAATGAATAACGGCCCAGCAGCAGTATGCAAGACCACGTTGGAAAGTCCCCTTCGCTTCAATAAAAAATTTGTACGAATGGACACGCGTTGCATTTTATGAAAGACCCCAAGCTTTTTCTTTCGATGCAACCACCCCCACTTCAAGGAACATTCCGATGCTGACACACCCACTTGAAAACGGTCTCGTGCATTCCAAACCGCCCATGTTGACCACAAAACCCAAACCATTGGCAACAAGATGCCCCAAAATCCTCCGATGAGCATGAATGGGAACGCCAAAGAAATGCGCAATAACCAACGCCTGAACCAATGGAAATCATGAGGTTTCAGTTTCGACAATATCTCAGGACGGGGCGCTGCAAATACAGCTTGCTCCAATGCCTGGACTTGCCTGGAGTTTAAACCCGGAATTGTCAGGTTTACACCCCCATTTCCTGTTGCATCTTGAGTTCGAGCTTGATGAATTCGAACGGATTCAAATCCCGCAAGGCGCTGCAAAACTGAACTTCGCAACTCAAACATTTGAACTTTCGGCAGCGGGATGCGATATGAGAATTTCCGAAAAAAACCACCCGAAATTTCCAAAGCACCTTCTTCAATCATTACCTGGAATTGGTGGTATTTGATTACAGCTCCTAACATGGAAACGAGGACGCCGACCATACCAAATAGTAATATCCCAAGCGGTATAAACAACACCCAAAGTGCACGGATTAAAACCTTCCATACCGGTGAAACCGCATCGGTGATCGAGCTGACCACATCCTCGAAAGGCTCCATGAACGCCAAGACCGCGCCGAAAGAAATGGCCGCATTCCGAAGATGATTTTGCGTTAATCCGATTTTGAGCAGCATCCGCCAATCCAAATGAATCAACGGTGGGATCGCTCGTTCGCTTATTGTTTTCGGCGATTCTTTGCTCAGAATGTGACGCAATTGATTCGCCAAATCGGTCCGTAACGCACTGATTTCCACCTCCGCCCCTGCTGATCCTGCCGTGTCGACACGGAGACCGTTCAATCCGAAAATACGCTGCCACCACGACTGTTCAGTGTGCACTGCTTGGATGCGTTCTATGGGAATGACGAGTTTTTCCCGTTCGATGAGCCCGCGATGAATGACCAAGGCCGCATTTTCAATGTGGAAGGTATATTTCCAATGCTCAATGATTGCAGCCACACTGAGCAATACAACAATGAGCGCAATGGCTGCCCCTGAATAGAGCCGAATGTTCTCATTGAACGCCAATCCCGCGAAAGCCGGCCAGAAACTTCGCAAGAAAGTCCATCCATTCTTCACGAAAAATCTCACCACAGAAAGCACATGCTGCCTGCGAGGTTCAGAAAACAGGGTTGACTGATTATGCTCCTCTGCCTGCTCGTTCATCCAACATTGCCCTGAGGCGTTTTGCTTGTTCCACATCCATTCCCGGAACGCGAAGATTTGCACCGGAACTGCCTGCCGTATACAATTTAAGAGTACAAACTTGGAACCACCGTGACAGCGGACCCTGCGAAATTTCGCTGTGCTGGATCCGATTGAATGGAACTGTCAATTCTTCAAACACCCAGTATCCGGAACGAAACGTCAAATCGTGATCTCGCACCAACACACCGCGAATACTGAACCCTTTCCACTCTTCAATCGCCCACACACAAAGCCCCAAGACGATGGCCGCTAGCAGGATCCAAAATATACCAGGGACAGGATCTTCCTCATTGACCGCCCACCAAACCACTGGTCCTACAACCACCGCGGTTGCGACGAATACCACCAAACCGAACACCGACCAACGCATGGTTCGGTAACGCTCAGGCATTCCCTCAAACGAATCGGATTCGATTTCCGGTAAACCATCTAAAGGAACGGCGTAGTTTTCAAAAGGATTCACAGGAGCGGACTTTAATGCAAGGTAACACGCTGGACGGGTTTTCTCATCTTCCTGCATTCATGCCTATTTTGGCTGAAAACCAGGCCTTTCTCATGCAAAGCACCTTCATCTTGGCCTTGGACCAAGGAACAACAAGCAGCAGAAGTCTATTGATTGACCCGCAAGGTCAAGTACACGCCTCGGCCCAAGCTGAATTCGAGCAACTGTACCCGCAACCCGGTTGGGTCGAACATCGACCCCATGATTTGTGGAATACGCAATGGGAAACCGCTCAAAAAGTGCTGACCCATGCAGGCATTGAATCCAACAACATATCGGGTATAGGCATCGCCAATCAGCGAGAGACAACCTTGGTATGGGACAAGAAAACGGGTGAGCCGGTGTACAACGCGATCGTTTGGCAAGATCGGCGAACGGCTGAATATTGCGATCAACTGAAAGCGGATTTGGAGGTTTTGGAGACTGTTCAATCGCGAACAGGGTTGATGATTGACGCATACTTCTCCGCTTCGAAAATTCGCTGGATCCTCAACGAAGTAGAGGGTGCTCGGGAACGAGCTGAGCGCGGTGAGCTGGCCTTTGGAACCGTCGAGACTTGGTTGGTTTGGAAACTTTCAAACGGAACTAGGCATGTGACGGATGCTTCGAATGCATCGCGAACCATGCTGTTTAACATCCACACCCTCACTTGGGACAAAGCACTTTGCCGCCTCTTCGACATCCCCCTGTCCCTCCTTCCTGAAATCGTTGAAAACAGTGGCCCCATTGCACAGGCAACCGTTTTCGAAAAACCCATTCCCATCTCGGGCATGGCAGGAGACCAACAGGCCGCATTATTCGGACAACAATGCTTCGCACCGGGAATGGTCAAAAACACCTACGGTACCGGATGCTTCATGCTCATGAATACCGGAAACCAAGCCGTCCGATCCCAAAACGCCTTACTCACGACCGTTGGGTGGTGCCGCAATGGAAAGACCACATATGCGCTGGAAGGCAGCGTTTTTATCGGGGGTGCGGGGGTACAATGGTTGCGCGATGAATTGAACATCATCGATCAATCCTTCGAAGTTGAAGCGCTCGCTCGAGAAGCAGAATCCACGGATGGCGTTTACATCGTCCCGGCCTTTTCGGGGTTGGGTGCGCCGCATTGGAATCCGCATGCACGCGGAAGCATCTTCGGCATGACACGCGGTACAGGTCGACCTCAAATCGCCCGCGCCGTGCTAGAGAGCATCGCCTACCAATCCATGGACGTGTTGAAAGCCATGCAGAGCGACAGCGGCGTCGACTTAACGGCCATCCGGGTCGACGGTGGAGCCTCCGAAAACGACTTGTTGATGCAGTTTCAGGCAGACGTCATGAATTTGTCCGTGGTCCGTCCTGCCAATTCAGAATCAACGGCACTGGGAGCCGCATTCCTCGCTGGACTGGGCGTTGGGTTCTGGAAAGACGAAGCGCACCTCGCAGAATGTTGGGGAGAGCAAAGGCGATTTATTCCTGCGCAGCAGCGAAAGCACGTTGAACGCGGGATCGACGAATGGCAACGCGCGGTAAGGGCCGCTGCCGTCTGGGCAAACGATCGGAACAAGGTCTGACATGAGTGGATTGGAGCAACGCAAATCGGCATGGAATCAACTCTCGAATGAGGGGAAATGGGACGTCCTTGTTATCGGAGGTGGAGCAACGGGATTGGGAATTGCCCTGCACGCAGCCGCAAGTGGATTGAAAACAGCCCTGGTTGAGCGGAACGACTTCGCGCAAGGCACTTCAAGCCGAAGCACCAAATTGATTCACGGCGGGGTGCGCTACCTGCAGCAAGGCAATGTCAAATTGGTCAAAGAAGCGTTGCACGAGCGCGGGCTGTTGATGCAAAATGCCCCGCATCTGGTGCACAACATGGAATTCGTCATCCCGACCTACAAGCGCTGGAAACGTTGGTACTACGGCACGGGACTCAAGATTTACGACCGACTCGCAGGAAGGCTGGGTTTGGGCGCAAGTCGGATCCTTTCACCGCACCAAGCCATCGCTGCACTTCCAGGAGTTCGCTCAGAAGGCTTGACTGGAGGGGTAAGTTACCATGACGGTCAGTTCGATGACGCGCACCTCGCTTTGTCGCTTGCCGCGACTGCCGTCGCCCGTGGCGCCACCCTGATCAACCATGCTGAAGTTACGGGCATCTTGAAGCGAAATCAGCTTGCGATAGGCGCAAGCGTGCTGAATAAGCTAACGGGAGAAACCCAGCAAGTTCGCGCTGCGTTTGTCGTCAACGCGACAGGGGCTTTCTCAGATGCCGTCATGCAAATGGACCGGTCGAACCACGCGCCGATGATTCGACCTAGCCAAGGAGTTCATTTGGTGGTAGATCGAACACATTTTCCTGGACCATCTGCTATGCTCATTCCCAAAACCGATGACGGCCGAGTCCTTTTCGCGGTTCCGTGGCATGGCCGGGTCATCCTCGGCACGACGGACACGGGCTTGAAACAGGTGTCCGAAGAACCACAAGCCATGGAGTCCGAAATCGACTTCATCCTTTCGCACATCTCCCGGTACCTCAATCAACCATTATCTCGGAAAGACATTCTGAGTGTATTCGCGGGCATCAGACCGTTGGTCAAACTCACCGATAAAAAAACGTCAGAGCTTGCCCGGGACCATGTCATTCGGGTGAGCAAAAGCGGCATGATCTCCATCCTCGGGGGCAAATGGACAACGTATCGCAAAATGGCAGCGGACGTCTTGCGCAAAATTCACCAGCGCCAGAATCGAGATTTTGCACTCGCCGATACGCGGATGCTGAGGTTGGTGGATTTCCAAGCACCTGCTCGCGCCGCGAACATCGAAGGGCTGTCGGATCATGAATTGATGGAGCTCGTGAAAAAGGAAGCGGCAGAATCCATGTGCATGACGGTTGACGATTTTTTGTCTCGACGCACCCGCCAACTCCTCCTTGATGCTCGACACGCCATTCGTCGCGCCCCAGCTGTGGCCGAAGCCCTAGCTGCAGAACTTGGATACGATGAAGTTTGGCAAAACGAGCAAGTTGCCGCGTTTAAAAAGCTCGCTTCTCAGTACCTTCCTCCTCAATCCGACATCTGATGACAGCCTATCTCGCAGAATTTATTGGCACCTTTCTCTTGATCACTGTGGGTGCATCCGTAAATGCCAACGTCGTATTGCAATCCACGAAAGGACACGGTTCCGGTTGGGTGAACATCACCATCGGCTGGGGAATCGCTGTGTTTCTGGGTGTATATTCGGCCACTTCATTGGGCGGGAGCGGGCACCTGAACCCTGCGGTCAGCATTGGCCTCGCAGCTTTTGGCGGGCTCACTCACTCCTTGTTGCCGGGTTACATTGCAGCCCAAATACTGGGCGCCTTTACCGGTGCTTTTGTGACTTGGGTTGCGTTTCACGCACATTTCAAAAACACCTCTGATGCCGATGCAATTCTGGCGGTTTTTTCCACCAGCCCCGCCATCCGCCACGCACCGTCCAATCTTTTGACAGAGATGATCGGTACGTTTGTATTGGTGCTCGGTGCCCTCAGTGCCTCTCCACCTGATACTTCATTGGGGGCGTTGGATGCGCTTCCCGTAGCGCTGTTGGTCATCGGCATCGGCATGGGATTGGGTGGACCCACCGGTTACGCCATCAACCCCGCTCGTGATTTGGGGCCGCGCATTGCACATGCCCTGTTGCCCATTCACAAAAAAGGTTCGAGCGATTGGTCCTATGCATGGATTCCAATTGTGGGACCTGTGCTTGGGGGATTGCTTGGGGCTGGTGTTCATTATTGGCTTTTCCCATGATCCATTCACGCATCCTATTCGCTGCATTCACCTGCTTGTCATTGTCATCGCTCATGGCGCAAACTCCCACCATCGTGGCGCACCGCGGATTTTCTCACGCAGCACCTGAAAACACGTTAGCCGCATTCCAAGCGGCCATTGAAATTGGAGCCCCCTACTTCGAGTTGGATGTCCAACGCAGTGCGGACGGTGTCCCCATCGTCTTGCACGATGAAACGCTGGACAAAACCAGCTCGAACGGAAGCACCGGTCGGATCGATCGGCGGACAGCGGAAGAACTCCTCATCGAATCGGTCGGCTATCCGGCTAAATTTGGAACGAAGTTCGCTGACGAGCCCCTCCCCACCCTGGATCAGGCCTTGTCACTCGCTCGAAACGCCATTCGCGTCTGCGTCGAAATCAAGGTGGCGGGTATTGAACAAGCCATCGTCGAGTCCATTCGGTCTGCCGACATGCAGGACGAGGTCATCATCTTTTCATTTTCGACCCAAGTGCTCGAGGCCATTCACAAAATTGATCCCAATTTGCCGTTGCTCTTCCTCAAAGAGGATGCCACTGCAAAGGATTTGAAGCGAGCCAAACGCCTGCATGCCGAGGCCATCGGCGTCGGTGGAAACACCCGTGTGGATGCAGATTTTGTCGCAGCCGCGGCCGCAGAAGGCCTCGAGGTATGGTGCTGGACCGTAGACGACCCCAAAGAAATGGGGCGACTTGCCGAATCCGGCGTTGCCGCCATCATCACAAATCGCCCCGATTTCGGGTTGGAGCTTTTCAATGCTCCTGAGTAGGCGGGCGGCTTATTTGCCCATTTTCCGAGCAAACTTGGCCAAGGGACGCGATCGGCTCACATCGTCCTCGCCGTTCTCGACGGACCAATCCCAGCCCTTCTCCTTCGCCCTGTCCAACCATTCATTGATGATCAAGCGAACATCGGTGTCCATGCGCACAGTGCGGTTGGCTTCGATGACCACGCGATAATCTTGCGGAATTGTCGAGAAGAGTTTGCGGATGCCCACCTTGTGCATGAACGTGACATCTTCACCCAAGTGAACCACGCAGGATTTGGCCTCGTCGTCGATGTCAAAATCAATAATGGGTTGATGAAAATGGTCGTACAAAATGACCAACAGCGCCGCAACAATACCTATGCCTATGCCTACCAACAAATCCGTAAACAAGATGGCCAAGACGGTGATGATGAATGGAAGGAACTGGCGCGCTCCCAGTTGAGCAATCGCCTTGAATTGTGCCGGTTTGGCCAATTTATATCCCACCACGAGCAGCACAGCAGCGAGACTCGACAAAGGAATCAAGGTGAGTAAGTCAGGAATCAACAAGACCGAACCGAGCAGCAGGAAACCGTGCATGATGGCCGAAAGTTTCGTCTTGCCACCGCTCTGCAGGTTTGCAGAACTGCGCACGATTACTTGGGTGATAGGCAAACCTCCAATCAGTCCGGACACCACGTTTCCTGTACCCTGTGCGATCAACTCGCGGTTGGTTGGTGTGATGCGCTTTTCGGGATCCAATTTATCGGTCGCCTCCACACACAACAAGGTCTCCAAAGAAGCCACCACCGCAATGGTCACCCCCAAAATCCAAACATCGCCTCGGTTCCAAGCGCGGAAATCCGGTACGGTAATCATGTCTTCCAGACCGTTGACCAGTTTCGGTATTTGGACCAAGTGATTCGCAGCCAATCCCAGCGCACCATCTTTCGTCGCCATGTGAATGCCCACCCCCGCTACAACCGCCATGAGCGAACCTGGCAAGTACTGGGTCCACTGCATGCGCTTCATGAAAGGTTGTTCCCACAAAATGAGGAGCACCAATCCCACGGCAGCAATGGCCAATGCAACGGGCTGAATGCTTTCCATCATGAAAGCCAAATCGGTGAAAGTATTGTGCGTCGCATCGTGCGCAAATTCCAATGATCCTTCCGGCTCATCGTCGTAACCCACGGCATGTGGGATTTGCTTTAAGATGATGATCAAACCGATGGCTGAAAGCATCCCTTGAATCACGGACGATGGGAAATAGAATCCAATGATGCCCGCTTTGACCAGTCCCAAGACGAGCTGAACAAGACCGCCAATCACAACAGCCAATAAGAAAATCTCATAGGACGGCAAGGATTGGATGCCATTGAGGACAATCACCGCCAAACCGGCTGCCGGGCCGCTGACCCCAATTTGTGAGCCGCTGATGGTACCTACGATGATACCACCGACGATTCCGGCAATCAGACCGGCGATGGGCTCCGCTCCGGAAGCCAAGGCAATGCCCAAACACAAGGGAAGGGCTACTAAAAAAACGACCAAAGATGCAGGCGCATCCTTTGCTATATGTTGAAACATGAAATGAAAGTTGAAGTTGAAAAAAGCCCCGAGACTGCTCAAATCTTGAACACCCGGGATGGATGGCCCTTAGCCTACTTCATTCAACTCCGGCGGTTCCAAAAGCCCTTTTTGGAAGGGAGAATCCCAGGAACTCATCAGCTTGGAACTCCAATGCTTTCGGTCATTCCCCTCTATAGCCTCCGTCGCATCCCATCGTTCCGTCCACTTCTTTGTTTCATCGTCCAACTCCTGCTCGCCTTGTTTTTCTTCGCCCCGATCGTCTTCCGCTCCATCCGAATGCAAGACCCATTCATCTGCGTCAACGACATCCGTGATGGACAATGCCGGCATGACTCCCCAGCACATCAACGAGACAACAAAAAGCGATATGGAAAGCGAACGACGCATGGGTTATTTCGAATGCAAATTTAACTTTTCGGGGAATGCAATTGTTCCAAGCCTACCCCAAAATTCTCCAAAACAGCTGAATCCCTTATCGAAAGCATACAACACGCCACAGGTGAACCAGTGTAGCTCCCATGGTCAGTGCCGAAAAAACCAAGTGCAACGGCAACCAAGGTTTGATGGCGGAATCCTCCATGAGCTTGACCCCAAATGCCATGGAAGCAAGCAAAAACAAGGGGAGCACGGCCAGCAACCCATATCCTAATGCGATGGAATGAACACACATTCCAACGGGCAGTGCCAGAGCAACTGATTGGTGAAAAGCCACCCATTTTTGCCAACGGGCTCCCGTCTCGCGGTAAACTAGTCTTCCGATGGAAAGCGCCCATTGAAGAAGCAGCAAAAAAAAGAGCATGGCACCGGAGAGATTCCGAAACCAATCAATTTCTTGAAAGTCGAAAACCGTCAGGTCATCCCACCCCAGGAGAGTTCCGAAAACAATGAGCAGAAAACTTCCAACAATGCTGATTGATAAAGCCGCCTTCATCCGTCCCTCATTTCATCGATTTCAAAGAACCGATTTCATTGATTTCATGCATCAAGTGAAAGGCCGATAAGGTGGCCACACTGTCCTGAAAAACTTGAACATCCGGAACAAAAGAACCCTTGCTCGGCCAAGTTGACCCAATTTGCGGTCGCGTAGCTTCGTCCATCGCACGAATTTCGAGGAGGTACCTCCCCCATACTTGAGCAACACCTTCACGATAAGCCGCAAGCATTTGGACAAACTGGTCAGTGGTTACCGAATCGCCGGGGTAAGACCACGTTGTTGCCCCCATCAAGTCCCCAAGCTCCCAGTCATCTTTCGATGTGCGCTCGTGTTCATTGTGGCAAGATACACAAGCAGGTGCCGAGGCAAAATCCGGATACATCCCAATGGTCTCGCCCGTAACCTCGTCCTTGAAGTGCTGAGGAATCGGATTGGTGCGCATGGCCTCAAACGCTTCTGCTTGACGCCCTTGAAAGCGGTTGGACGATTCGATGGGATAATCAGACCCCAAATAAAGTCCCAGCGGGACGGAACTCGCTTTAAGATTTTCCGCCACTCCGCGTAAAAACAAGGCTGGCAATGGCCCCGCAACCACATCGGGATCGGCCCAATCTTCCGAAAACGCCAGTCCTTGAGGCTTGCCTGCTCCCACAATCGCCTTGGTATACAAGGTGCGCGTCACATCATTTTCGTAGGCCAATAGCGACAAGGCATCTTCGGTTGACAAGGTGTACGATGCCACTTGCTCTCCGGCCAGCGGTGCCGGTGCAGAATAAAACAGGTAAAAAGCCAACAATACGAAGGCCATGCTGCACAACGCCCAGAATTTCTGAGGCCGATTCGACTTTTCAGTAGAGTGAAGGCTCATCTCAGAAGGATTTTAGGTTGGAAATTCATTTGCACCCATCCCCAATGCTGCCAAGGGGAATCAGCCACGGTCCGCGATTGAAACGCATACATCGCATCCGATGACTGCATGACCGACCAGCCAAACGAGAGTTGGATGTAAGACTGCGGTTTCAAGACGAAAACTGCATCCCATTCATTGGCCAGAAAAGTTTGGGCATCGGACTGATAAAACCGATGGTACCGCAGGTCCAAATGAGCAGAAAGGTCAGCCAACTTGAGCGGAATCTTGCTCTGGACGTGTGCATTGGTCATGCCGTTGGCTGGTGCACCCACGTAAAAATGGTCCATCCATCCGTAGTGCCGGTGATTGGTTCCCAAGAACGGCGAGAATGCCTTGCCACGGTCGTCGTTTTCCAGCCAATCCACCCCCAATAACCACCGAATTCCATCCGGTTGCTGAAAGCGAAACTCGGCAACGCCCATGAAAGCAGGCGGAGTAGCAGCGTCAAATTGCTGTGCATAACCTTCGAGGAGCCATGAAAAACGGCTTGCCGGTGACGCCGTCCAGGTAAACCCAGCGGTCGAAACTGAGGCATCGGGGGTGACCGAGTTGAATTGTCCGAAGTAAAGCGCCGACAACCGATGGGTTTCCGATACCCAGACATGATACAGCATCAACCGAGTCAAATCCGCTGGAGCATCCCAAGTCAATGCCGCGGTAGACTTACCCCATGCGCTTTCCTGATCGACTCGCAGCCCATCCAGAAAACGACCGTATTGGGACCAATTGATCGCGCCCACGATGCGCTCATTATCGAAGGCGATGTGTTGACGACCTGCCGTGATGCGCGTGTTTGCGCTCGGCTTCCACGCTCCCCATGATTCCGTGGCCGCAACATTTCCGTAGCCGGAGGCATTCCCACTGGGATCACCAAACGTTCTTACATCCTGAAAACCCAATCGCACTTCCCACTTTTCATCGCGATGAGTCCAAGTCATTCGTGTCCGTTGCAAGGTGTTCAGCACACCCGTCTCACCCGGCTGAGCCAACCGCCTGTATCCGTCTCGCCATTCGCTCCGTGGTCGGACTTGAATCAAAATTTCATCTTTTGGAGCCGCATCGTCAACCATTTGTCCAATGGAGAACGAAGGCAGCCATGCGAACAGGCAAAGTGAAAAGAAGACATTTACACGCCGTTGAACACACATTTCAATCATCGGATTTGGCTCGGTATTTTTTATCGTCTGAATACGGATCTTTTCCGCCTTCGAAGTACGCTTGTATCTCTTCAACACGCAATCGGTCCTGCATGTTTACAGGTACTTCCATGATGTGATTCCCATGAAAATCGTGGCAGGTCATGCACGTCATCCATTCCTCCCCCTGCGCGAGTTCCGCGTGCGAAGGGTGAATTGGATCTTCCTTTACTTGCATGTCCGAATGGCAATTGGAGCAATAATCCATCCCCACCTTTCCAATGCGTTTACCTGTGTGTTCTCCGTGGCAATTGACACAACGATGGGGGCCCAATGTTTCACGTTGGGAAGCAAACCGCAGCTCTTCAAATCGAGAAACCGGATGTCGGTCGTTGGGACGATCATGGCAGGATTGACAGGATTCATTGGTCACCGGAGCGTAGCCAACGGCGACCCAGTCGTGTTCGTGCGCGCCGATGGCAGTCCGAGCATTGTGACCCAATTGCTGTCGCAGTGTTCCTGAGGCTGGACGGTGACAGGATTCGCAATCCAAATTGGAATGCCCAGTATTCATGCTCCCTTTCGATGACATGCCCAATCCCGGCGGCACATTCCACATGCCCAAGAAGACCAAACCGGCCAGGACAGCCGCGACGAACCATTGAGGCCGAGACAACCCCTGCACCGGAGAGACCATCGCGGTAGCTCCACCGTTCGACCGCACACAACAGGCCAATACCTCTTGACCTGATTGCATCACCTCGCCATTGCACTCCATCTGCCCAGCGTCCAATTTGACTTTGCAGGTTTTGCAAGCCCCAACCAGACATGCCGCATCGATGTTAACGCCGGCTCGAGTCGCTGCACTGAGCAAGGTTTCCCCGGGCTTCAATTCGATTCGTTTCGACTTTGCAAAACGGGATGACCAGAGCACCGTACCGCCCTCGCTTTGTTGCGTTGGAACCCCGTAATGCTCAATCTGGATGTTTTTGGGGGAGTGGACTTGACGTTGCAAAATGCCCTGAACCACCTGGTTCATCGCCGAAGGCCCACAGACGTACACCTCCGTTTCACGAAAGTCCATTCCATCCAGTACCGGCTCAAAATTCCGATCGTACACCTCTATCAAGTGGCATGCACCTTGTTGATTCCAATGCTGCAATTCCTTGAGGTACATCGCATCTGCCGGTGATTCATTCGCATACACAATCACCGGAACGATGCCATTGCGGAAGGCCTCTTGCACCAGGCAATAGATGGGCGTAATGCCACTTCCGCCTGCGATGAATACTTGACGGGTGGCAGGTGAAAAATTAAAATCACCAAACGGACCCGCGATACTCACTTTCGTTTTGCTGGAAAGCTCATTGAGCCAGGCTGACACCCCATCTGGACGGGCTACTTTCACCGCCAGCAGCCAGTGATCTTTTTCAATTGCCGCCAACGAAAACGAAGCACGCATCGGGTGACCATCGCGTTCAATCTCCATCACGATAAATTGCCCCGGCGATGCAGATGGCATGCCTCCTTGCAGAGTCAATCGCAATTCAATTGAGCGCTCAGTCAATCGCCGAACGGGTTCAATTCTCCCGCTTTTCCACATGCTTGCAAGATACTGTAGCCCTTTGACAATGGCACGCCAAAACAATTGAACACCCCCACTTGTTATCCTTTTGATTCACAATAAATTAGATGAAACGCATAATCCTTAACTTCTCGGAGGCGGTCCTTTCGAAAACGACGCGGCAGCGAATCGAACACGGGCTCGTGGGATTTGCGCTTGGGTTGTTTTTAATCCACCTCGGGCTCTTCGGCTTGAATCTCCTTTTCGAATTGAATTGGCCTGAACCGTATTTCGGACATCCGCTTCAAACCCTGTACACACCTTTCTCGGCAATCCTCGTCGCAGAGGTATACTTGCTGATTCACTACCTCCCCACCAGCTTTGCCCGTTCCATGGGCAAACAAATGGAAATCATTGCGCTCATTGAAATCCGTTCGGTGTTCAAAGATGTGGACTTCACCCAGACTTGGCCTTGGGATGCAGCATTTTTTCCGCACTTGTTGGGGGCGATTGGGTTGGGGGCCATTCTGGTTCTGTTTTATCGCATTCTGCCACGGAGAATTGCTCGAATTGAAGAAGTGGAATTGGGACGATTTGTGGCGGTGAAAAAAGTGCTGGCGGGGATGCTCTTCGCATACCTCGTCGGTTTGAGTGGATGGTCTCTGTGGAATTGGGCAAGTGAACTGATCCACTTACCCTTAGGCCAAACCCACGACCCCAACGTGTTCTTTTACAATGAATTCTTCACAGCACTGATCCTGGTCGATGTGCTTCTTCTTGTGATTTCTTTTCGGTACCTCAGCGACTTCGGATTGGTGATGCGCAATTGTGGCTTTGTGATCGGAACCATTCTTCTGAGGAGGGCGCTTGGGCTGGAGGCCTGGCATGCATTGGCATACGAATGGACTGCAGGAATCTTAGCAATCCTTGTACTGCTGTTGCACCGAGGCCTCACCCGTGAGGATTCAGAGCCGAATGCGCAGTTGACTTAATAAATCTCCACGGTGCCTTCGAGGGTAGCGCCAAACATAGCCACACCATGGCCCTCTGGATGCGCCCAAGCACGAAACATTCCCGCACTATTGCAGACTAGGGCAATTTTTCCCAAAGCGTCAACGGCCACTACGCCGCCATCTCCTCCCAACGCACCCATTTCATCGAAAATGGTTTCGCGGCAAGCCTCACCCAAAGACGAATTGCCGTGCAACATGCGGCCATGGATATCTTGGGCAACCCCCGTCCGAATGAAATATTCCCCCCAACCCGTCGCCGAAATAGCGCAAGTCCTGTTGTCCGCCCAGGTGCCCGCTCCGATGATCGGGCTGTCGCCGATCCGGCCGTGGCGCTTGTAAGTCATTCCACCCGTAGACGTTCCAGCTGCGAGGCCGCCAGATTGGTCCAGGGCTACGCATCCTACGGTTCCTTTTTTCGATTCCAATCCCGCTTTGACAGATTGCTCTTCCTGACGTTTCATGCGCAGGTAGCGATTGTAAGCTTTGGCGGTCCAAAACCACTCATCCGTTGCTTCCTCATGACCAAGCGAAGCAGCAAACTCCCCGGCTCCGTGTCCACTGAAAAACACATGTTCACTTGAATCCATCACCGATCGCGCCACGGAAATGGGGTGACGGTATCCGCGGATTCCCGTGACGGCTCCGCAGTTTCGCGTGGATCCATCGGCGATCGACGCATCCAATTCTTGCACGCCCTCAGCCGTGAACACGGCTCCTCGACCGGCATTGAACAAGGAATCGTCCTCTAAAAATCGAATCACGGCTTCAACCGCATCCACCCCGTTTCCTCCGGTCGCCAGAATGCTCTCTCCGATTTCGATGGCTTGAGACAACGAAAATTCATAGGCTGCCTGTTGTTCGGCAGAAAGGTCCTCCTCACCAAAATGCCCGGCCCCGCCGTGAATGGCCAGTGCCCATGCTCGTGGCTTCACATCGTCACCTCCATTTTTAGCGGGCATGGAGGGAGAGCCGCATCCAGAAACCATCCCAATCAGAGATGCAATCAATGCAAAATGAATCAGTTGCTTCATCCAGCGATATTAGCGCAAAGGTTTGGTTCCCGCAACGAATAATTTCCCATTGTGGGACTCTGTTCCGGAAGCCTGGTCATAGCCTATTGTGATCATTTCCAAATCAACAAATCCGACCTCTCCCATCAAATCGTTCAAGCGATCCGAGCTGCAGTAATGCAAGAAGGCCAAATGCTCGCCTTTGGCTCTTCGATAAAAAACATCCCCTTCTTCATAGCCCTGGTTAGCCAATCGCTGCTCGACAAACTGCCGCCGCGCTTCCGGTCCCCACTCGTGCTCATCTTCGATATCAAACGCGTCAAAAAAGAATCTACCTCCCGGTTTGAGCATGGCAAATGCAGACTTAATTACACCATAGCGTGTTGCTCGATTCGGCAGGTGCCCATAGGCATACAAAAGGGTGACGACCTCGAACTTTTCTGGTTCAATCCACACGTCCGGCTCCCTCAACGAACCGGCAGTAACACGGAGATCACGCTCGCCTGCAATGGCCACCATTTCCTCGCACAAATCCAAGCCCAGCATCTCATAATCCAGTCCTGTAGCCTCACGAATCGACGCCGCCCGGCGCCCCGTGCCGCAAGCGAGGTGCATCACCCGTTGGACTTCAAGCGCTTCGTTCAATGCTCGGATACCATTCGCCACGCGTTGATCAATGGCTTCGGTGTATGTCCGTCGCTTGATAATTTGCTTATCCAAGGCATCGTACCGATTGGCGTGCTCTGCAAAGTAGTCCATGACCATGCGTTCAACGTTTTCGGGGTCGGGCATGGGCACGATATTGCATTGAATGTGTGAAGCTTCGTCAGTCGGCTCAAATTCAAAGGCACCCTCCCGAATTTCATGATAACACGTGGTCGGCAGGTGCACAGATGCTGTAGGAGCCAAATCGTTGCAAGTAAACGTGCGGCCCGAAGGCAAGTCGTACAGCACCAAACCATCCAAATTTGCCAATGCTGGGCAATAAAAATGCAGCGTCACAAGTGACTCCGTGGGACTCCCGTTTTTGATTTTGTGCAGAGTGCCATCCGGCTCGGGTACGATTCCGGAGGGATAAGCTCTCAAGACCTCCTTTTCACGCAATACCTGCCCACGCTTCTCGTAGGTCACATTTTCCAGGATGCCCTGTAAGCAAACCACGGCCCCCCAAAACCCTGCATGATGATGCACCGCACTCTCCACACCCGCCGGCCAGTGTAGCAATACCACTTCAAACGGTTCAAGGCACAGGATGTTCCGCCCGTAG
>Ga0255752_10002445_pt1 | contig 20313 bp, 25 predicted proteins | sample 011ome_25_FD_179952 | JGI IMG/M metagenome (GOLD analysis project Ga0255752, IMG submission 179952) | Coastal salt marsh microbial communities from the Groves Creek Marsh, Skidaway Island, Georgia - 011512CT metaG (version 2) | ecosystem: Environmental > Aquatic > Marine > Intertidal zone >... | reverse complement strand
ACTTCAAAGTGATTTTGTATCTCCTCAAAGTGTCCCTCACCTTTAGTGAAATACCAGTGGTCTTCGGGGCAGAAGTGAAACATCACAAGTACTAAGTCAGCGTCTTCTTGGTCAGTCTTCTCCCTGTAGTGGAAGTCGTCACAGCCCATAAATGCCAAGGCTTCGCCTTCAGGGATATCTAATCCAACACGCTCATCGTCATCACCAAACCAGATAGGCCACTCTACGTTTGACTTAACGCAGTAGTTGATGGTGTAAATATTGGCGTTTGTGTCGTGGTGACCAACCAAGTGCGAATCTTTGTTATAGGTAAGCAAGATGCTGTAGGTGGCTTTGAGCGTGTCATCGCCAAAGACTTCCTTAGCCAGCGGCTCTAGGATTTCGTTAAACTTCTTCAGCTTCTTGGAGCGTCTAACCTCTCGGTCACTAATATCATCAAAGTAAAACTTTTTATCTGGCCCGTGGTACTCCTCAACAACCTCACGCAATTCGGCTTCTTGCTCGGGGGTAAAGATGTCTTTTAGATATACGGGGTCAAAGTACATTTAATTGAAGCTCCAGTCAGAACCCCAAAATGCAAAGAGTCTGTAGTTAGTGCCTTCGGTAGATTTACCCAGTTCTAAGTGTTCCCAATGTTTACTGTTGAACCAAATAACATCTCCAATATTGCCTTGATGCTTAGAGGAGCCAACAACGTCGGGACCACCGACATAGTCAGTTTTCTTTGTCATGTAGAAAATGCCTACTGTCCGAGTTCCCGTTGGCAACTCTGGAATTTCATCATCTACAACAAAGCTGTATCCTAGTGTTGTTAGTTTTCCTCGTACTCCTGTAAAGTTCTCTGCTCTGTCTACGTGAAACTCTTTTATAGAGTTAACTACAGACCCAATCCGCAGCTGAGTGGGATCTGTTCCAGCTATATGGTCGGGAGCTTCTGCAATTTCGTTAGTTCCGTTTGCAAGAAGATACTCTAGAAATTCCCTAATAGTTCCTCTAGCTACGTAGCTGTCCAATTTATCTAAACTCATATTAAAATCTTATCAGCTATCTAGAAACGCTTACTATATCTCCATACATAGAGGTTTGCTTGACTTCTACAGTGACCCCATCAAAAGTTATGGAGTCACCCTCAAACATAATTACGTCCAGCACTCGCCAATCAGGCCACACATTTTCTTGAGACAAGTACTGTGTAATGTCTCTCGGGCTTAGCAATCGAAGTGGTCCTTGCCAGTGACCGCGAGTGACATCAACTAAGTAGACAATTACACCATCACGCGAATGAGCAATCGGAAGGTCAAATCTAGAATCCCAGCGTCGAGACTCAACAATCAGAGCCTTTGTATCGCTCAGGCGAACAACAAGCATCTCGTTTTCGCCACCAACAATGTTGGCTTCATCTAGTTTATAAAACTCTTCGTCAACATTATCGGCGTCTATGCAAGTGACCTGCGAATCATCCAACCAACCCTGCAGCCACTTCATCCAGGCAGAGAGCCCTTGCGTTCCTGCATCTTGATTTGCCATTACGTCAAATCCATAGAACGGTGTATTCACATACATGTCTGGGGTATTGCGCCCCTGAGTCTCGTCTGCTAGGTCAGGCATTTTGAGCACGTGACCAAATTCGTGTGCAAACCAAGCCCATCCTTGATTTTGCCCAATGTGATTAAAGACCCTCTCTCCGAAGGCAAAGATATTGAGGATGGTCCCTTCTTGGGTATTTCCAAACACCCATCCGCCGTCCCCAAAAATGTGCAGTCCACCCGATTCAATTACCGTCTTCGCACGCGGGAGGCCAAAGAAAAGCACGTCAACATCCGAGTAGTCCACCGTGTCATCTGTAGCCGCAATAAATTTGTCGATGCGCTGCTGGATGCGAGAAGCTGAATTGTGTCCAGCGTCGGTCATTTCGTCGGTGAAGTAGGAGTCTTGGTAAGAGCCATCAACCAACATCCACTCTTGCTCAAAGCTAATGTCAAAACCGAACTTGCCTTCAGATACAACTCTGTAGAACTCGTTGGCTCTGGTTAGTTCTTCTACGTGATAGTCATAATCTTCCCGAGTCCCCCTCAGGTCTTCCCACTCTAGAAACACAACTTTTACTTTTGCGGTACCAAACTGAGAAACCGTCGCACCGTATGTGTTGAGAGGGAACCCAGTCGCAGGCACATCGGCCCACCTTCTACGAGGATCACTATCTTCTTTCAGTTTGCAGATAGAGTCATCAACAATTTCACTTGAAAAAATATACTCAACAGGGTCAGAAACTTGTACATCTTCTTGTACAGCTTCTTCCTCAACAATAGGGGCGTCTACTGGCTCAAACTCACCTTCATCAGTCGAAGGAGTAACCTCTACTAAAACATCATCGTCACTAGGACGCGTATCTTGCGCCGCTTCTTCGGTTTGTGCGGGAAGGGAGACATTCTCAGGCTCGACAGACGAGCAACCAGTTAGGACCAAAAGCCCCGCAACAACTACAGCTAATTTCTTCATGCTACTAACATAGCATTAAATTTGCCTATAAGTCAAGCTGTTTTCTTAGTATTTTTTCCGCATTTTCGGCATGGTGCATGTGCTCATGGACACCCATATGTTGAGCTTTGTCCAAGCCCACATCAAACTCGTCGTGCATCAATTCCTTTTTTATTGAAAAGTGGTCTAAATTTTGACATTTTTCTACGGACTCGCTGATATCTTCATAAAAAAGTTTCTCATTTATAGTCCCAAGAGCTCTAAGAAGATCTAAAGTCTCGTCACCGTGCCATGAACTAATAGACACAGCTATACCCAACTGTTCACAAAAAACTAGAAATTTGTAGATATCATCTAGATTTTGATAAAAACTAAAATCAGGAGTCACAACTTCGCTCATTAGGTGGGGACGCTTAGATAAGACAGGAAGGTTTTTTATGTCCCAAATACCGTCTATGTGAAGCTGTCCTACCTCAAGTCGCGGCTGAGGCCATGGCTCTTCCCCGCTGTAGAGTCGAGAAACTTCGGGAGTGACTACATATAGGTATCTAAAAAAATCAGGGAGCAAGAGACTAACCGCCTTAGGCTTCCCGTAGGTATTTACATAAATATAAAAATTTCTTATTGCTTGTGAAGCAGACCACCCAGGCAGCGAGATATTGGCATGAGTAAAATTGAGCTTTTTGGCTAAAAGATTTGGCCATATGTATTCGTAGCAGACACCAATTCCAAAAGTTTGTGAGCAACCTAGAGTTATAAGGTCTACTTGACTAAATTCTGGACTTCTATAGTTAAAAGAATTTACTTCTTTTTCAAAAATATGAACAGTGTCATGTTCTCTTGCCGGGATTTGCTCGGGCTCTAGACTAAACTGCAAATACTGACGGGCAAAGTATTCTTCTCCGTGTTTTAGGTTTACTGTCTCGTGAAGTTTAGTATCTTCTAAACTTATCTCTCCCTCTATATCTATAATCTCATTCTTGGGAGTTAGAAACTTCACTATTGCTCTTTTCGATATATGACTCTAACTATATTCTGCCAAGGCCACATGCAGAGCCTATCTTCGTTACCACCAATATGGAAGTAAAGCCCATAGGGAGCTTCCTCTTCAATAGTGCCTTCATAGATCATTCCATCTATTAGGGTTACAGTTGCCCAGCTATTTTTATTTGACATTGTTCTCTGCCTCTCTTATATGTCTCTCGAACAGTTCTGCGTAGTGAAGGTGCTGATGCGCCCCCATGTGGCGGGATTGGTCTAAACCCCTAACCCACTCTTTTGGTTTGTCGAGTATCCCTGTGTGACATTTATAGTGAATATCGGAAGTAGTGTCTCTGTTACGATCATCTTCAAATTCTAGTAAATCATCCCCTAAAGAAAGATAGTTACTGTATATAGAGTGTGTATTTTTTGCCCTAGAAAAGATTGAATCGGCATCAATATCCCAAGAACTAAACAATAGTTTTATATTTTTTGCTCTGCAGTAGTGGATTAATTCTCTTATTGCTATTGAAGTTAAGTAGACCGACGAGGCTTCTCCAATAATTTCGGTTATTTCATGAGGACGCTTAGAGAGGTTAGGCGGATTTACATCGGGAGGAGTGTTTATAACAACCGCTACGTGAGGCTCCTCCTGAGGACCGTCTTTTTTGCTAAAAATAATTTTACTGTCAATTCCAAACTCATATCTCCATATTTGCGGAAAAACAACGCAGATAACTTCAGGGGCGCCTATTTCTTCAATGTAAGAAATTATATTTCCAACAATCCCCTGTACGGAAGCTCCGACAGAGCCAATATTTGTGTAAGACACGCCCAGTTTTGTTGCGAGAATTGAAGGCCAAGTCCACCCTTCAGGGACACCCATTCCAAAGGTCTGGGAACATCCAGCTGCTAACAATTTAGACCGCTCTAGCTCTTTTTTACCCCTAGAGCCGAGAGAGTTTACTTCATGGTGGTAGCTAGTGTCATCAGAAGGATCACCAAAATGAAATCGATGATCTATTGATCTATCTAAAAGAGCATCAAAAAAATCAGGTTCAAATTTTTTATGCATTATTAAATCCTTTATGACACTCACACGAACATTTATGTCCTGGAAATTCTACTCTACATATCTCGTGATGTCCAGTAGAACACCACCCAAACACCGACAGGGACTCTTCGCCTTCTTTGTAGACAATAGGGGCGTCTACTACTTTAACTTTCTTTCTTGGCGGCATCCCTCTTTGCTTTCGCCTCGTAAAACTCTTGCTCCCTGCGCTGGAGCTCTTTACGCTTCATCACGAGCACGGCTTCTCTTTCTTCGTCTGTTAACGAGTGCCACAGCTCTGCCCACTCTCGAGCGTCCATGTTTTACAGCATAGTCAATTTCTTCAGGAGTTCCAAGTGGAACTACAAACTTTTGCCTAACTTCGGTAACCAGTAGACCTTCTTCAATCATGCTGTTGTACATGGGGGCTATGTATCTTTCACCATTCCAATCAGTAGATAGATAAGCATCTATGTAAGTTCTTACATCAGAGAAGTAATAAATTCCAGAGCTAGCCCTGTTAGATATGACTTCTTTTTCAGCAGTTCTGACAGCCAAGCCATCTTTGATTTCAACATAGGAGTAAGCACTGCTATTTGATTTAAAGGTCCCAATCAATCCGTCGTAGTAGTTGTCTACCTCAAAGTCAGCAGAAAAGTAGGTGTCGCAGTTTGATACAACAATAGGGGCGTCTGGAGAAATGCCCGTCATCCCGAAGAGAGCAGTCTCCGCTTGACCAGAACTTTGACCAGGGAATATAGAAATTCTGCAATTCCTATTTTTAAACACAGGACTATCTACTAAAAGTTTTTCAAGCCTGCCCACGTGCTCACCCCTACACACTAAAACTACATCCCACTCTTCAGGGAATCCAAGCAAAGATAGCTCTAAAAGAGTGACTCCTTTAATTTGCACAAAAGGCTTAGGGTCATCGAACCTAGACTTTAGCCTAGATCCTTCGCCCGCCATGGGCAAGACTACAGTCGGAACTCTCACTACTTTATCTTTTTTAATATCCGAGCAGCATTTAAAATAAAAGCAGCAACTCTTTTATGGTCTTCGGTGTGGTGGGCAGCCAAGGACAAAAACAAAGATGCCTCGTACACCCTAAGTAACTTATAGTTTATTTTGTTGTGCTCTACATACATCTTGAATGCTCCTGTAACCCTAGGACTCAAGCCGCCATCAATATATAAAGACATGTCAGAAGTGTTTATTGAGTAGTTCTCGTGAATAATATCGTCATATCCGCCATTAATTGACTGACTAAGTTTTGCTAAGTCATAGTATTCGTCCATGTACATAGAGCTAGAGCCTCTAGGGTCTATTAACTTAAAGTAGTTACTCTGATCGTCCCAGAGGATGTTGTTAAAAGTTAAATCCCCGTGGGATAGAACAATTCTCTTGTAGGTTCTTTGGGGATAAAACTTTTCAAATTTCTCTTCCAGCAACTTATAGCAGGCATCCAAAGAATTTTCCGACTCTTCAATCTTTATTGCATAAGACGACTGATACCAATCAGAATTTTTTAGCTCTTCTAGTCTTTCTTTAGTTTTCTCTAAAACTAGTTCCCTAGCATTTTTGTCTACTTGAATGTCTAGCACTGGCTCGTCTGGCATACAGTTCTTGAATATTTGAATTTTCTCTAAAAACCTAAGAAACTCGGCGTCTGATACTTCTTTTGCTGCTGACTGGAGACCAAGATCTTTTGCGTGAGAGTATTCCATGTAGTAGTAAGCAACTTCTCCCTGCATAGTAAATCCGAACGGCTGTATAAAAAATCGCTGTACAGTTTCTGGTAGAAGGTAGTAATACTCGTACTCTTCTTTAATCTTGTTTACATGCTTAGACATTTTTCTAAGACAGTCAATGCGATCAACACGTTCAATCGTATTGAAATAGCGAGTCTTAAAGTTTGTCATAGGAAAAATTGATTTCTGTTGGCGTCATTATCAATTTTACCGCTAGTGACTCCAGCGGGATTCGAACCCGCGCTACCGCCGTGAAAGGGCGGGGTCCTAGGCCGCTAAACGATGGAGCCAGACTAGAAGATAGATTTTAGTCTATCTGCAAACTTTTCTGCAACATGGGCATGCATGTGAGTTCCCACGTGATTGTCTTCGTCAGTCCCCCAGTCAAAACAGTACTTTGTAGCCTCTCTTAGGTCAGAGTGGCAATTTAAGTCAGACATTTCGTGGTTGTTCTCGTGATAATAACCAATATCCACATAGCCAGTTAAATCTAATTTTGGCTCATATGGTCGATTAACACCTTCAGGAATATGTTTTGTTTCTAGTTCAAGTGCGTAGTTAATGAGCTCATGCACCCCTAAGTCCCAAGTTGAGTACACTAACTCTATGCCCGCTTCCTTGCAATACTCGACTAAAAACCTAAGGGACTGGCCAGCTAACAGAGAAGTAGTTTCATTATTAAGAACATCCTGAACCAAGTGCGGTTTCTTGGACAGGCGAGGCGTTTCTTCTATATGATCTATCGCTGTGTAGACAAGACGTATTGCCTCTCCAGTCTCTAAATTATTGGCTTTTTCTTTATTTATCAGAAGTAGATCCTTGTTAGTTACTAAATCTACTCTTGAAAAGTCTGGTAGCCATATAGCAATTGCTTTAGGCTTGCCAAATCTAATTATGTAGCTCATTATTGCGTTTACAATGCTTTGGGTAGACCACCCAGGAACAGCAAGAGTGGCGGTGTTAATCCCTAGAGATTTAGCTAAAACGTCTGACCATCGATACTCAACAGGAACTCCTTGACCATATGTCATAGAACATCCAGCAGCCAACAAATCCACAGGGGCCTCAAACTCTTTATCCCTACATCCCCAAGAGTTTTGGGAGTACTCGTGTTTTGGATCTTTTTCTTTTATGTAGCTAGAGTAGCCACCCTTATTGATATAAAAGCCAAGCAAAGACTGAATAGTTTCGTTGTAAAAGACAAACTCACCCGTCAGGGCTTCACCGTGGATGAGAGCTGTTTCTTTTATTCTATCTAAGCTCATAAATAATTTCTTTGTGGTGCTTGACCTTGACTTCGGAGTCTAGCATCACCTTGAACCCATTCCGCCTAGCATTAACACAAAACGAGTAGTCTTCGCCAATGTTTGTTTCGAAACCAATATTTGGCCACTGTATGTTCTCGATAAAGAACCATGGCCTGTCGCACATCTCAAACACACCACTCTTCATCGCTACGAATCCAAATCCGATTCCGTAGACTTCGTGAATAGTGGCGTCCATCATAATGAAGTCTTGCTCGCGTACTACTGTTGGAAATCCGTTCTCGTCAAAGAAAGCCACGGCGACGCGTCCATCAGGGGCCGTTTGGTATAGTCCGCCAATGATGTCATGGTCTGATTCATATATCTTTTGGAACTGCTCTACGTCCCAGCCAATGTCAGAGTCAATCCAGAAAATCTTGTTGTAGGTAAACTCTCCACGCCCAATCTGGGTAGTTTCCCAGTCGGGGTTATAAGAATTTAAAGCAGTAAGTTCGCGAGTTGTTTGGACCAGTGACCCGCTCTTGTTTAGCCACTTATACGTGAGGCCCTGTTGGTTTAGCCATTCAGTCGTCTTAACTAGACTGTCAACGTATCCTTGGTGAAGCTCTTTGCCAGGTGTGGCAATCACTACATCGTAGTGGGGCCTAAGTTCTTGTAATGTCTCCACGTATTCTTCCATGTGTCGTTCCGTGAGTTCGATAGCCACGGTTTCGCCTTTCCCGCCCAGTGAACTATCAATGGGTCCTTTAACTCTACATCAGGAAAGATGTTTACCATGTAGTTATAGGACATTGGTAGGGGCGTCCAGTTGTGCCTAAATATTATGTTTAGCACATCTTGGTCTGTAGCGCCAGTCCAATCTTTAAATTCTTTTGCAATTTTTAGGGCTTTCTTAGGCACCTGAAGTGCTCGCCAAGCCTTTAGGTTTGCAACCATTACGCCAGAGTTGAAGTACGCAGCATCTTTGAAAGACGGATTGCTTTGCAAGTTGAGCTGGCCTTCGTTATACGCTGCTAGCCCTCCTACTGGCTCAAAGTCCAGCAGTGGCTGAATGTCCCTCATGATTACAGTGTCGCAGTCAATGTAGACAGCCTTGTCGTGCTTTTTAAACAGGTCTCCCAGCCAAAACCTAAACATAGAAGTCGAGGTCAGCCTGCCTTTGTCGTACATGTTCTCGGCGGCAGCGACGGCTTCACCACTCTCGAACACAGGGTCATATATAAGAGTAACGTCTATGTTTTTAAACTCGGTGCTGTGGAAGTCCCAGTTTTGCTGCTTACTGGGAACAAGCACATAAACCTCTAGCTTGTTTTCGCCATGATAGTTAGCGTCCAAGCTACGAAGCATGACTTCAGTGCCCACAAAGTAGTTTCTGTCTGTAGCGGTTACAACACATGTTCTCATTGCTTTAGACTACACTATACGTATGAAAAAACGGGTTTTGTTGACAGGAGCCACTGGTTTCGTAGGAGCTCATGTCTTAAAAGCTATTCTAGACAACACTGACTGGGAAACAGTGTGCCCAATATCAGCGTTTAAAAATGGACAAAACAGACTTGAATGGGCCATAGGATCTAGGTCTTCTAGAGTTAAAACACTTGTTCACGATCTTACTCACCCAATAACAGAGTACATCTCAAGCGAATTTGGTCCGATTGACTATGTAATTAATCTTGCCAGCCAGAGTCATGTCGATGTAGGCATCAAGAAACCTACAGAGACCATCATGAACAATGTTGCAATTGTTTGCAATCTTTTAGATTGGGCTAAGACTGCGAATATTGAGAAGTTTATACAGTGCTCTACTGATGAAGTTTACGGGCCCGATACTGGCAGCCCGCACACAGAGCAAGACAGACACTTTCCAAGTAACCCGTACAGTGCTTCTAAGGCTGCTCAAGAAAACATCTCTTTTTCTTACTGGAGAACGTACAACGTTCCGCTAGCAACAACAAACATGGTAAATGTAGTGGGGCCCCTACAAGACACCGAAAAGTTTACGCCTCTTGTCATAAAAAAGATTCTAAACAATGAAGAAGTGACAATTCACACCAGCAATGGAAAAGTTGCAACTAGAACATATGTTTATGTTGAAAATGTTGCTAGCGCACTTCTTCATCTCTTATCTTTAGATTTTAATTCTCCGCTCACTTCCGTGGAGCCCAGCAAGTGGCACATAGGAGCAGATGGAAAATACTCCAACCTTGATTGGGCAGAGCTAATTGCAACATTTGCAGGTAGAGACTTGAACTACAAACTTGAAGACGGAAACATTTCTAGACCTGGATATGACGATTCTTATAGCTTAGACGGATCTAAGTTGCTCAGCTCTGGTTGGACTCCTGCTTACACCCTAGAAAACTCTCTAGAAAAGACCGTTAACTGGTACTTAGAAAACCCCGAGTGGCTTTAGAGAGGACGGACTAACTGTCTTCACTATCAGATTCTTCTTTTATCGCAGCTTTCTTGTCTTTATACTCCTGAGCCAGTGCCCTATCAGTCGTGTTTTTGTAGTGAACTCTTTGAACTTTATCAGTTCTAAAACTCCTCCACTGCTGAGCATTTTTTGGCCCACCCCACACATCAATCCACTCCGCTGTGGACGTAAGCACGTGTTTGATAAATCTGAATCGTCCCCGCTCGCCCTTTATCTTTAGTTCTGTTCCTGGCTCGACATAGCGTCCATTAATTTGTATCTCTTGAGTTACTTCCCAATCCTTTGTTGGATCATCCTTTTTCTCACTCTTTTTACGCCTCCCCACTGTTATCCTCCATCTGTGTAAGCGCGTTTATTGCGTTGCGTACAGAACTAGCATACCACGTTCCGCCTCTTGGCGCAAGTACCCCGTTCACATTCAGCGTGTCGGCGATTGCCTGGAAAGACATTCCCCTCCTCCTGTGAATCAAAAGTTGCTCTCTAACCTGTGGCGGATACATAGGCCTTGGGCCCATATCCTTCCCCCACACTACACCCTGCTCCCGTCTGTCTTTGTGTATATCCTTAGCACGCTCAGCGATAATTCCTCGCTCCATTTCAGCGAGCGCCGACATGATTGTCACCACAAATCTCCCCTGATAAGTAGAAGTGTCTAGGTTTAGGTCCAGCATAATAAGCCTCCACCCATTCTTACCAGCCCTGTCCACAATATCCAAGAAGTCCTTGGTTGATCTAGCCAACCTATCAATCCTAGTTACGATCAGTGCTCCTGCCTCCCCTTTGTCTAACTGATTAAGGGCGTCTATTAATTTCGGTCGCCCTGACACATTCTTACCAGAGCGGCCCTCCTCCAGCACAACCTCATGCTCAGTGAACCCATACATCTCAGCTGCCTGAATCAGCTGTCTCTCCTGTGCACCCAAGGACACTCCATCCTCCACCTGCATCTGCGTTGATACACGTGCGTAGAGTAAAGCTTTCTCAATAGGGGCGTCCATGGTTTTAAGTTTAATAAAAAATACAACCTTCTATTTGATTGATAAAATGTACCCATGAATCTAACTTTTCTCCCAGGTACCGAAATTGGCATAGTCGATGACCTGTGCCCCACCGAGCCATTAGAAGATTTGTATGAAATGCTTATGTGGGCAGACAAAAACGGTTTTCAGCTGAACCATGTTGATGATGATGATATGTCTATGATGCCAGTAGATGCTATGGAGCCAGAAGAAGTAGAAGACGACACCGAAAAACACTACAATATCTGGGGGACAAGAAATTACAACATTGACCTATATCCCTCGCACTATAAAAGAATTGCAGAACAAGTCATTTCTGAAGCTGCAAATAAGGCTTTTAAAATGTACGGAGAAGCTCTCGGTTTAGATTTTTCAGAGCACAGGCCAGTTTCTTTTGATGCATACCATGTTTTAAAAGGCGGAGATGCCATAAGTTCTCACGTAGACTGCTTTGATTACGGAGTTGTTTTCTATTTAAAGCAAACTGAAGATACTGAAGGCGGGGACTTAGTGTTTTTAGAGGACAACATCTCCCTACCGTTTAAGGCAAACAGGATGCTAATAATCCCCTCAAACATAGAGCACGAAGTTACTCCAGTACTCACGGGGAAAAGATTCAGCTCAACCGACTTTGTTCCTGTAGGCGCGGGATGGTCAACTAGAGCTGTTTAGAAGGCAGAAAGACCTTCGGCAATAGTCTGATCTATTTCGTAGTCATACGAAACTTGCTTATCCACTTCTTGGAAAACTATAACCAAGTCGAATCTAGTTCCATTAATAACTTCGGTTATTTCCCAGTTGTTTAGCTCTTCATTTCTGTGAACAGTCATGTCGACTGCTCTCGGCTTAAAGCCTTCGCCGTTTATCGTGTACTTAGTTTCTCCCTGAAAATACTCAGTGCCCCGACAAGGAGAGACAATTGCAGTGTATAAAATTTCTCCATCGTTGTTGTAGTTTCCGTACACCTCTTTATATGACTGAGCATTTTCAGTACGAAGCAACATAAACTTTTGGGCCCCCAAGTACCCTCCCAAAGAGTAAGTATTTTGAATGTGGAGTTTGGCTAAATCCTGAATCTTTGCAATAACTCCCGCGCTGTCCCACTCGTCAGGCCTGTAAGCCAAAACCATAGATTGACTAGCTTCTAGGTCTTCGCGCTCTTCAGAAAGCTTTTGTTCTATAAACTCTCTAAGAGATTCCGCTTCTTCATCTGTAATTGCGTTTTTAATAAAGTCAAACATCTTTGGAAGATGCCTGTTATCGGGGGTGTAGATAGGGTCTACGTAAGGAACAACCTCGTCGTCAGGTCCTACAATGTCGCTTCTCATTAGTAAATAAAATCTTTCTTTGGTCGTTTCTTGGGGAAGAGCCACCACTTAATTTTTCGATAAGCACGCTCTAGGTAGTAGAGAATAATCATCTTATTATGCCTTTCTTATAGTGCTCTTCCCAAGCCTTAACGTCTTCTTCATCATTCAAGATGGGCTGACCTTTAATGTTTAGGCTCGTATTCAATAGTACAGGAACTCCAGTAAGGCTATGCCACTTCTTTAGGACAGCATAAAGTCCAGAGTGTTCGTACTCATTGACAGTTTGGACACGAGAGGTTCCGTCAGCATGAACAACGCTTGGCATCATTTCTGGTCTCAAAGCTCTAGGCGTGTACTGCATATATGGAGACGCGTACCTCATATCAAACCAGTTGTGGGCCTCTTCTTCCAGAACTACTGGAGCAAATGGCCTAAACAGCTCGCGCTTCTTAATTAGGTTTACTTTGTCCTTAATATTAGGATCACGAGGGTCAGCAAGAATACTGCGATTGCCAAGAGCCCTAGGTCCATACTCTGCTTTTCCGTTAGCTACTGGTGCTATCTTGTCTTCAATAAGGGCGTTTAGTATTTTGTCTACGGGATATTCGCCACCCAAGTCATGTCCCAAATAGGGACTCCTCCAATATAGGTGGTCGCCATACATTGCAGCAGCAGCCCCTAACGCTGAACCAGCATCGCCAGGGTTGGGCATAATCCACACGTTTTTAAACATGTCCCAGAGCAGAGTATTGGCTTTACTGTTTAGGGCACAGCCCCCCATAAAGACTAGATTTTCTTTACCAGTCAAAGCTTTTGCCATCCCCATAAACTCGATGAGCCGCTCTTCAAACACTTTCTGCACTGCGGCCGCAATATCAAACCTAGCTTGGCCCTCTACAAGCTCCTCCCAGTCGTGAATCCCTGAGTGGAAGTTGTACTTCTGGTGGGAGAATACAGGAAAGTAATCACGAACTTTTTGGTAGTAGCGGTCTGCATTCCCATATGCAGCCATGCCCATCATGATGTACTCTTCTTCGTTTGGCTTTAGACCAACCAACTTGGTGAAGGCAGAGTAGAACAGGCCAAAGCTCATCGGGTACTTTTGGCTGTACAGCTGTTTAATCTTCTTGCCTTCTCCTACCCAGATTGTAGAAGTCTCGTATTCGCCTATGGCGTCTAGCACGACAATAGCGGCGTCTGTCATGTTGGATGTGTAGTATCCAGCACACGCATGAGAGTAGTGATGCTTGTAGCTTTTGCTTGGGATCTTGCCCAAGATGGTTTCTTTGTAGTAAGGCTTTCCCTCGCCAAAGCCACCATGCCTAGCAATTCTTTGCCTCTTGAGCCAACGTTTCTCGTAGTAAGCCACCCTGTCTGGCGACCCGCCATACGTAAGGGCGTCTGCTATAAGCTCATCGTTCGTGAACCAGTCGTTCTTTTCCTTGCTGTAACGCTCCGCGTGTCCAGCGAATAGAATTTCCCCACCATCAATGACAGCTACCGCCGCGTCATGAGTGGTCTCGTTCACGCCAAAGATTCTCATGTCTTTAGTCTATAGTAGAATGTTTCTATGTCTGAAAAAGAGCTCCCCTATAAGTTAGTTAAAAATGTTTTAACGCCCGAGCAGTGCAAGTCTTACCGTGATTGGATAGATCAATATTCACATAAAGACGCCTTCAGGCCTGGATACAAGATGGCCACGATTCCTGTCGAAGACTTCTATAACGAAGAAATAGTATTTCTTAACCCCCTTAGGAGTGCTATCAACAAGGTCGAAGAGTTTTTTAAAAGTAACTATGAAATTAAGTACACCTTTGATATGAAGCGCTTGTACGGGAATATCATGGATACTGGTGCAGAAAATCCAGCACACGATGATGACGGAGATCATTACGAAGGTAAGCCAGACGTAGAGCTTCACTACTCTTCTATTCTTATGCTTAATAGCGACTACGAGGGGGGAGAGCTCTACTTCCAACACCATGGACTACAAGTAAAGCTAGAAGAGGGCGACGTCATTATGTTCCGAGGGAACGCAGAAAATCTACACGGAGTACGTCCTGTTAAAGAGGGAAAGCGCTACAACTTTATCTTTTTCTTTAGAGACTACATACCCAAGGTTTAGCAATGTCTAATAGGTGTTTTGTAACCAACTTTGATGAAAACTATTTTGAGTACGCTTGCGTGCTTCTAAGAAGTTTAGGAAATCACTACAAAAAACCAATCAAAGTTATCTGCATGGTCCCTTATGACTTACGTCTGAGGGAGCAAGAAGCCATAGAAGCAGTAGACAGAGAACATCTAGACATAGAATTTAGGACTGCAGACAAGTTTGATTCGTATGTTCAGGATGACCGTTGGAGTATAAACTTCCACAACACGCACCACACAAGAACAGCACTCATAAAACTTTTTATCTCGTCTATTTGCCACGACTACGACGAGGCAGTTTACGTAGACTCCGATGCTTTTATCACAGCAGACCCCACTGACTTTATTGAGCACAAATTATATGGACAAAAAATAGTTGCATATGCCGAAGATACTATGACAGCTGCCATAGACATAGGGCACCCCGAAAGAGCTTATTTTAATAGCGGTGTGTTTATTGCTGACTTAAATGCTTGGAGAGAGGGGAAGCTAGAAGAAGCGTTTACGGAATGGGCGGCCGAGAACCATGCAAACGCTACTCACATGCCTTTTGCTATCGAACAAACTGCTTTCAATGCAATTCTTTACGAAAATTGGTTCCCCATGAGCGGCAACTTTAATTGTTTTGATAGTTTTTCTAGCATGAACCAAATCTATAAAAATCCTGTAATAGTGCACTTCCGAGGGCCAGCAAAGCCATGGACTGACAATATTAACTACGATAGAGATCGCGGTCCCTACGACTTAGAGTGGAGAAGGGTTTATGACGAGGTTTGGGGGATAGAAAATCTTTGGCGGCCAAACTTAGACCCGCCAGACCCGACTATGGCTACTGCAGAGTATGACGACATAGAAGTTAAGAGGTAGTAGGGCAATGATTACATTTGGCTTTGAGCAGGTTGCACCTCACCCGTGTACGGCAGTGCTTCCGTTTAGTTATGATGAATTTATAGTCCATAAAGAAGAAGCATATCTTTTGGCCAAAACGGAAAACGAAGGTGTTATTCACTACACCCCCTCCCAATGGGAAGAGCATAAACATCTCTATGACTTGCTAGACGACCCCCGAACTTCTTCTCCCGACTGGCACGTAATCTTTATAACAATGAACGATGCTTTTTACACTGCATTTCACGATTTAATTCCAATAGTTTTAAAAATACATAAAGCATACCCGTATACGTACTTCATAATCCACAACACTATGGCTTATGGTATGGGGTCAAAGCTCACAATGAACTCTCGCTCTGCTACCACTGAATACATAAGGTCTTTCTTAGATCACGAGGGAGTCACCTATTTCTTTCATGAGAAGGGCGATTCTCCTGTTGCTTTTAAAGTAACAAATCTAATAAGACTGGGGGAGCAGGAGACTCGAGTAGCATTCACTTTTACGTCAGGAGACATTAAAAACGGAATGGAAGCCGTAAAAAACCACGTCTTAACGGAAGAAGAGCGACAAGTAGCCCCTTACAGAAAAGTTTATTTGTCGAGAAGGCATCTGGACCATGACAGAACACTACCAGGGGTAGAAGCTGTAGGTGGTGGAGAAAACAGGGTATCCACTGACATTCGCATGGACAACGAGGAGACTTTAGAGAACTATTTCAGGGGCAAAGGATACGAAATAGTTACCCCCGAGGAAAAGTTTAAAACCATAGAAGACCAAGTTAAGTTCTTTAATCAGACAAAAATTCTTGTGGGGCTGACTGGAACTGGACTAGCTAATGGTCATTTTATGCAAAAAGACCAAATAGTCGTGGACATTGGATCAGAGCTTGCCTTTGAAGACGAGAAATGGGGAGTTCTACAGGTTTTTGAGAGTAATCACTATTTAACTGACTCTTACATGCAAGAAACAGTGCACATCTTGATACCCTCAAGGAGGAACGCTGCTGAGGTTATCGAAAGAATTGAAAAAGTCTCAGAAACTCTTAGTCTTTAGCTCGAACCTTGTCAATAAGGGCGTCTCTTAGTTCGTTTGCCTCGTCGCTTTTAAGTCCGCGGCGAGTGCTCTGAATCAAACGCACGATCTTTTCGCGTTCGTCAGCCCGATTTTTACGCTCATGAGCTGCAGATTCACGTCCAAGATGTCCCATCAGAATCAGAATAATGATGAATTCGCCTATCAAAACACCCATCGAGAGGGTTACAACATCTATTTCAATCATGGTCCTATCCTATACCCTTCTTTTATACAAAGTTAGACCTAAGTTTGTATGACATATTTGCACGTAGTCCTCTGTACATTATCCAGCAAAATAGCGGTACGTAATATGCTATACTTATTACCTTAATTCGAAGAGTAAGAAGTTGTCCCTAGTTCTATGACGCTTCCATCTATCATTTTTGCCTCGACTTTAAAGTAGTAATGGCTGCCTTTTTTAGATGTCACTACCCTCATAGAGTATTCAGCAGTAGTAGACCCTACTGGCTCCCAGACAAATTCTGGAACAGCGGGAGATCTATAGATATCGTAGGAAGCAACTCCATCTATCTGCTCCCAAGATATGTTTACAAAAGCTGAACCAACCCTCCGAGGCTCTGCTTTGATTAGGTTATTTATCGGGTCTTCGACAATTTCAGGCTCTGATACAATTGGCTCATCTATAGCAGGCGGTTCTGATGGCTCTGGCTCTACTAACTCAGGTTCTGGCTCTACTGTGGGTTCTGGCGTGGGCTCTGGTAGTGGGGCTGGCTCTGATTCAACCCTTGCTATTCCATTTACGGCCAGCTCACGAAGATACGGCTCAGCTTGACTTGGAGAAGTTACTGACCCGCTCGAAAGATAAGTTGCAATCGCGCCCGCCACAAATGGACTAGCTTGAGAAGTACCGCTCATTCTTCGAGACATGGAGTAGTCGCTAGAGTTTGCAGAGTTAATTCTGACCCCAGGTGCTAAAACATCTACACAGTCTCCCCAGTTAGAGAAGTCTGCTACGGTCTCAAAAATATCAATTGCTCCTGTAGCAATAACTCCAGCAGCAGAAGCAGGAGAATAGTTACATGCATCTGACCCAGAGTTGCCAGCCGCGGCTACAACAACTAAGCCAGCTGAAATAAGTTTAGATACTGCTGCATTTACTTTTTCATCCTTATTTCCGCCGATGCTCATATTGACAACACCTGCACCACCAGAGTAATTAGAGACTATCCAATCGATACCGCTAGTAAGAGTTGTAGTGTTCCCACGCCCATCACAGTCCATAACCCTTACGGGGACAATAGTTGCAGACTTAGCTACCCCAAAGTAGTCACCAGCAGCAATGCCAGCGACATGAGTTCCGTGGCCATTGCAGTCTGTCTGGTCTAAGTTCTGTCCGAAAGCATCAAACCCATCCGCTACACGTCCAGAAAACTCGGGATGTAGAGCATCTACGCCAGTATCTACAATGTATATACGAACACCAGATCCTTGACTGGTGTAGTTGTAAGAACCGTCTTTAGTGCCATCTATTAGGTCTAGGCCCCAAGTGGCATTAGCTTGGCTCCCCATGATGGTAAACACTGTGTCGTTTAAACTTCCTGCAACATCTTCTACAGTTTTATAGTTTTCTACAGTGACGGGGGGCAGCTCTACCCTGCCTTCTTCTGGCATTAGGCTAGAGAGCCCTATCGAAAGAGATGTAACAAGCCCTACAGCTGTTACTACTGTTTTACTTAGTTGTTTTAGCATGCAAGTAAGTTAGCACACTATCAATATTTCCGCAAGCTTTTTAGTGACTTTATTGGTGGGGTAGACTTATACACATGCCAGAGCTTTTTTACCTAAAGAAAAATGTTTTAACTCCTGAAGAGTGCGAGACATTGATGAATTACATAGAAAACAACTCCGAAGAGGACTACCGTCCACACTACAGGCATTCAGGAATGCTTTGGCAGGATATTGCACGAGGCGTGGCACCAGAAGAGCATATGTTGGTAGCAAAAGCATTGAAGCTTGCCGATAAAACTTTCAAAGAAAACTACGAGTTTACGTACAACCGATTTGAACTTAAAAGACTCTTTGGCAACATCATGTATGCAGGAGCTATAAACGAGCCGCATGATGATGACGGAGATGTCTATCCGGGGAAAAAAGATATTGAAGAACACTACTCCTGTATTTTAATGCTAAATAGCGACTACACGGGAGGAAATCTTTACTTTGAGCACCACAATAAAGAAGTACGGCTCGAACAGGGCGATTTAATAATGTTTAGAGGTAACGCAGCAAACTTACACGGAGTGCGAGAAGTACTAACGGGAAAGCGTGTAAATGTAATTATATTTTTTAGAAATTTTGAGCTACCAGCCGAGTACGACGACGACCTTTGGGAAGAATTCTTAAATAACTAAGGTGCATCGTGCACAAAGTGGTCTCTATAAGTCATGTAGTCAGCAATTTCTGGGTCAACCCACCAGTCTTCCCAAGTATATCGTCGGACTAGAGAGTAACCAAGAGCGTCCATAATCTCTCTCTGAGCATCTCTAACTGAATTAAGTTTAAAGTAGATGTTTGCATCATGCTCGAACGTTACAACGGAGAAACGATACCTGGTTAGAGGCAGAGAGATAAGACCTAGAAGGTTTGAACCGAAGTTGCCAATCGGGTGCCCATTTTCTAGGTAGCCAGTGTCAACGTCTACCTGTAGGTAGTCAATTCTCTCGGGGAAGTTGTTTTCCTCAAAATACTTACCGTGATTAAAACTAATAGCATCCACAGCAAGGCAGGGATTGTCTCTAACTTCGTTAAACTTGTCAGCATGCTTTTGGTCCCAGTCAAAGCTGACACCTTTCCAGCCATACTCTTTTTCTAGCTTATATGTGTTACTGCCCTCAATCGGGTCAGCACCACCAAGCTCTACATAGTATCCGTCTCGCTTGTTTTTTAGAATGTCCAATACAAATTGGTCTGAAAGCATGTCTCTCCTGATATATCTTGAGTATAATCCTACAAGACCGAAAGGTCCGCTATTTCTCCCATAAAAGTTGTTTTATCGGATCCTCTAACAAACATAGTAAATATATACCTAATACCAGAACTTACTTCAGTTACGCCATGCAGTAGTCCAGCATAGTGAACTATCAAATCCCCTGCCTTAGGTTTGTAAAAAATATCTAAATCTTTATAGTGAATTTGACCGCCTTCGTAGTCTTCGTTTAAGTAAATTACAATGCCAAAAACATTTTCAAGATCAGGACCATCATAATTATCTATGTGGTAGTCAAGACTTCTACCATCTGGGAGCGTTCTGTGAAGATTTCCTACCTCAATTATTTCTTTATAGTAGTCAAAACAATCTGTAACACTTTTATTGAGTTCGTCCATCAAAGTTCTAGTTTTGTCGCTGAATTTATCTGGAGGAACTGTTCTATTTATCCAAAAAGACTCAGAGTTTAAAGAGCCTGCATCTAACATCCAGCTCGAGTCTTCTAAGTCGCTAACGTCACTTAAAACAGAGTCAATAATTTCCTGACCCACAAAATCATGCACAACCCAAATTAAAGGGTGCAGTTTAGTCAGATTCAATGTCTAAACCGTGATTAGTAGCACGCCAAATAGAAGGGGAGTGGTTTGCCTCCACAGCTATCTTGTGAATAGGGTCCTCGTAGAGCCTAATTATGTGGATACATGAGTCATTGCCCTCGTCCATTTCAGCCTGTTCGGGCTCAGAGATAGGTATGCCGTCATGGGTGTAGCAAATAGCTGGACCACACCAGCCCATCTCAAATCCGTGCTTTATCCATGCTTCAAAATCTTGCATAAAATAATAATAGCCCCTACCAGACAGTTTGTCTAATAGGGGCGTCTTATTTGTTGCTTAGGCTTTGGCCTCTTCTTGTACAAGCATTGGCTCAGCCTCTGGGTCAGCGTCGGCATATGCCTG
>Ga0255752_10002432_pt1 | contig 20387 bp, 24 predicted proteins | sample 011ome_25_FD_179952 | JGI IMG/M metagenome (GOLD analysis project Ga0255752, IMG submission 179952) | Coastal salt marsh microbial communities from the Groves Creek Marsh, Skidaway Island, Georgia - 011512CT metaG (version 2) | ecosystem: Environmental > Aquatic > Marine > Intertidal zone >... | reverse complement strand
GAGCCACCACCTTGAGCGCCAGCCGCTAATACCCCAGCGCCAACGTTACCAAGCAGATTTGCTTGACCAAGACCCGAGGCAAGCAATGCATCAATGCCGGTCATTGTGGCTTCACCAAACATTCCAGTACCATACTGCTTTGCCTGTTGAGCCATGCCAGCTGTAGCAATTCCTTGCTGAAGCGCATTAAGAGCCGCCGCTTCAGGAATAAACGCTCCTTTAGTAGCGGCAAGGCTACGTTGCAATTGCGCCGCCTCAAGCGCTTGTTGACCAGCAAACATCCCTAAACTAGATTGCCCAAGCTGAAGTGCCCTAGCTTGTCGAGCGCCAAGCAAATCTTGAGCCGACTGCCCAAGTCCTGCTCCCATAGTTCCAAATTGTGCACCTAACTGACCTGCTAACTGTCGTTCAGTCTGAGCTTGTTGCATAGCCTGAATCATCGCAGTGTTCTGCGCTTCTGCCTGCGCTTTTGCAAGTGCTAACTGCTCTGGCGTACCACCATAAAGATTAGTAGTTACTCCAAGTCTGCCCTGAGTTAATAAACGCTCTTCTAATGCAAGACGTTGACGCTCTTCTTCTGGCGTCTGTGCCGCTCTCATGCGCTGATAAATAGCCTGCTCTCTTGCCGCAGGACTCATACCTGCTTCAGCGAGAAAGCCTCCTGATGCGGCTAGGCTTTGTTGAGCTAATGCATTTGCGCCAGAAAATGTCGGCAATCCACGCTCAAATTCCGGCATAATCTTTGAATAAAGATCTTTAGCAAGATTTTCAATTTTAAAATAACCTGGAGTATTTACGCCAACATTAGATAGTGCATCTTTAAGAAGCTCATTTTGCAATTTTTCAGCTGTGCCTGTAGGGCCAACGTCCGTTAAAGTCCCAAACTCTCCAACAGTAGCGCCACCGGTTCCTGTAGTTACAGAAAACGGTTTAAATGCAGATTTAGTTTCAAGCTGACTAGCAAGTGTATTTGCAGATGTTTGAGCAGATTCGCCAACACTTTGAAGCCTGTTATAAGCCGCATTAATTGCGGATAAGCCTGCTATATCACCAAAAAGCGACATTAGTACGTCCCTCCATCAATTGTTCCTGTCGACAAAGTTCCACTAAACGTCAAAGCTGGGATTGTCACAGTTCCCGTAAAAGTAGGCGATGCAATATCTGCCTTTGTAGCAGAAGCCGTAGCAATCGCATCAAACTCTGTATCGAATTCGCTACCCCGAATGATCTTATTTGTATCTCCAGCAGGCAACGTATCCTTGGCTGTAAAGTTTGTTGTCTTTGTGTAATTGCTCATATCGTTTTACCTATCAATGCTAATACGTTGATTTCCTGAATCGACAAAATAGATCCATTAATATCTGACTCCAAGCCTATCGTAACAACTCCACCACTCCCTGTTGTATGAACAGTAGGTTTTGTCGTTAATATGCCGCCTGTAAACGTGCCAACCGTATACTCCGACACGCCATAATAAGCCGGCACTTGATTGCCTACAGATATTTCATAATTCTTAAAGGCAGTTTTAAAGTCATAAGCCCACTTAACAAATATTGTTTCTTCATTTGCACCAATAAGCGTTGGCTTAATCTTTTTGACAATCTTTGTTTTGCTTGAATCGCCAAACGTTAGTGCGGGGCTAAAGTATCTAAAGCGATACTTCGATGTATTATCCAAATACCCTGAGTACGTCCCTATTCCGTCAGACGTTCCAATATAAAGTGTGCCATCTGTATGCCTAGCAAATGATTTGTGGCCCACAGAGGTCCATCTAGTCACTCTGTACGAGTTGTTTTCTAGTCGGCCTTTAAGATCAAAGCAGTAAATAGTAGATTGGCTTGGGAAGCCGATAAGGTAAAACGCATTTTCAGGGCTGTATATCGAGGTTACTGGTAGCGTTTCGGCATCAATAACGTTAATTAGCTCTGTTTTTACGTTTAAGCTAAGGTCAGATATTGGCAGTGACTTTTCCTGTATTGTCCTACCAAGACTTCGTAAGCCTGAGTCAGACATAAACAAAATATCTGTACCAATGCTTTGAACTGAGTTACGGTCAATACAACCAACGCCAGAAATAGTATCCGCTAACGACATGCTTGCTGGGCTTGTAGCGTTTTGGTAAACAAGAATACTGTGCTCACCAAAAATAACGAGCAAGTTGTTATGCGTAGCAATAGCAACAATCTCGTCGTGTCCATCACCCCATGCTTTTGACACGTTAATAGATCCACTACTACCGCCTGTAAAATCATTGCCAATCAACAAGTCCGACCAGTAAACAACCTGCCGCTCTGTTGAGTTGTCAGCGATCCACAAACGACCAAATGCCGCAACCGCATCGTTGCACTTCAAAGTAGCCGCAGTAGCCGTTGAGTTAACAGTAGTAAATGTTCTTAGACCCGTTGCGTTGTCATATACAAGCGGGTCATATCCTCTCTGGAAAAAATAAGCCTTGTTATTAAAGTTAACAATCTTCCAGTTATTGTCGGTAATTGTATAAGAGCCTGGAGTTGCATCAACAAGAGTAGTTGTGCCTGTAAGTATCTTGTCGTTTCCAGTACTGAAAATAACATTGTTGTTTGACTCATCATAAAAATGATGTATTCGATGTATATAGTCTGTGCCAAGCTCTGTCTTATCAGTTGTTAAAACCTCAATGCCTTTCCGTGAAGCAATACGACCACGCTTATCAATCACAGCGTTATCAGCAACATCTGCAAATGACGGATCTTGAGCAATAGGCGAGTCTTCAGTGTTTACCCCCTTAAATCCTGGGGCAACCAAATTGATGCTTTGTAACGGCTGTGCCATAACTATACCTACGGAGTATAAAAAATAGTTTCTTCTGGATGCCGTTGAGCATCCAAAGCAACCGCATCAGATAAATACTTGTCAGCAATAGCAAAGTATTCTGGCGCTGATGTTCCGCCTGTTTCGCCACGCTCTCTAGCTAACAACGCTACAGCTAAATGAATTACAGGCTGGCTTGGAATCGCCAATGTATCCAAGTCACTGCTCAATGCCGTATTCCTAATTACTGCTTTTGCTTTTAGCGAGTACACTCCATCTGGCTTTGGGTATACGTCAATCTGAGCATCCCCGTTAGCGTCAACTCCGCTATACGTAAAGTATTCAGGCGCACCAGATGCAGGTGTTTGCACAAAAAAACGATCATCAAACCAATTTTGTGTTTGGTATTGCATTGTTAAATTTGAAGTATCGTTAATTAAATTAAGAACTTTGCCCTTGTCACCTGTTCCTGTTAGTGAATAGGTATAGTCATCAGCCGCCGTTGTAATTGTTAGCCTTGTTCTAAGCGCTGACCAATCCCATGCTGACTCAACCATTTCTTTTGCATCATTTACAAAATCACCAACCATTGTTGTATAGGTGTCATTTGTAACAGTGCTTACAGTGTCTTCACGCAATCGGCGCAATACATTGTTAACCAAATCTAAATATGTCATGTCAACATTCCACCAGAATTTGTAAAGTTTCGCTTAATAATGTCATCAAGCATATCAGCAGATCCCATTGTTTCTAGCTTTGCCAAATAATCTTCATCAGTAATGCTACCTTTAAATGGCTCTGGGCCATCAAAATCTAATCGGTACATAAAGTCTTTAGCTTTTGGAGCAACAAACCCAGTGCCAACGTCACCATCTCCGCCGTCTTTAAAAATGTCAGCTATGGCATCAAGCACATCACTTCCAGTTTCCCCGCCAGGACCAGGATCTTTGCCGCCATCTTCCCCATCTTTGATTCCAACAACATCGCCAACAGTTTCAGCATCCTTTGTTAAAAGATCAATGTCTTCATCTTCTCCGCCTTCTTTGTCATCGCCAGCGCCAAGCTCAGGCTCTTTTTCTTTTGTTTCTGTTTCTGCGTCTTTTCCACCAATAATTTGCTCAATAGTTTCGCCATCTTTAATAGGGTTGTTTAATACATCTTCTTCTGTTTCCCCGTCTTTATCTTCATTGAGGTCTTCATTGCCTTCGCCGTCTTTAGTGGCTGGATCTTGAGTTTCGCCGGTATCTTTTGTTCCAACAACCTCTTGCCACACCTCCGCATCTTTAACGGTATCGTTTAAAATTTCCTCTTCTGTTTCGCCGTCTTTGTTGTTTGGGTCAACATTTGAGTCTTCGCCGTCTTTGTTTTGCGGGTCTGTGTTTTCTTCTTCTCCATCTTTAACATCCAAAAGATCCCCAGCAGTTTCGGCGTCTTTTGTCGGGTTGTTTTGAACATCCTCTTCGGTTTCACCATCTTTATTATTAGGGTCCGTATTTTCATCTTCCCCGTCTTTAGTTTGAGATGATTGAGTTTCTCCGTCGCCACCTGAACCGCCGTCTTTGTTGTCAAAAATAGTGTCAATAATTGTTTCAAAAAATCCTTCTGAGTCTTTATCTGCAATAGTCTCGTTAGGATCTTCGCCATCTTTGCTGTCAAGATTTGCATCCTGCGGCTCACCATCTTTATTTTCTGTGTCAACGTTTTCTTCTTCGCCGCCACCATCTTTATTCTGGTCGCTATCAGTTTCACCATCCTTTGTGGTGTCCCCCATAGGGTCAGTTTCGCCGTCTTTGCCTATGCCAGCATTGTCAGCAACATTTTCCGTGGTGTCTTTTTCTAACTGCTCTGCGGCATCCTTGTCCTTTTCTGCCTCGGCATCATCAAAGTCTTTTTGCTGTTGCTCAGCCTGATCCTTGTCTTTTTCTGTTTCAGCGTCCTTATCTTTTTCAGCCTCGGTACTGTCTTTGTCTTTGCCTTCTTCTTCTACAGTATCTTTTTCTTGTTGCTCTGCCTGATCCTTTTCTTGTTGCTCAGCTTGAGCATCTTTGTCGGCTTCAGTGTCTTTATCCTTCTCAGCAGACTCATCAGCATCTTTATCCTTCTCTGTTTCTTCTTGAGCATCCTTGTCTTTTTCAGCTGATTCTTCATTTTTGTCTTGGTTTTCAGCGTCTTTCTCTGCTGATTCAGCATCCTTTTCTTCTTGTTCTGCTACAGCATCCTTTTCCTGTTGTTCTGCATCATCGTCTTTGCGTTGTTGCTCAGAGTCTTTTTCTTCCTGCTCCGCTTGATCTTTATCAGATTGCTCTTGATCCTTTTCTTGCTGTTCGGCCTCTTGTTCTTTTCCGTCTTTTTCGCCTTCTTCGGCATCCTTTTCTTTTTGCTCTGCTACGGCGTCTTTTTCATCTTGCTCAGCATCTTTATCAGACTGCTCAGCTTCTTTTTGATTTTGTTCTGCTACATCTTTCTCGTCTTTTTCTGACTCTGCATCCTTTGCAGATTGCTCTGCATCTTTGTCTGCTTTTTCAGCATTATCTTTTTGCTGTTGCTCTGCCTGCTCGTCTTTTAGGTTTTGCTCTGCATCTTTTTCATCTTCTTCTGCATCTTTTGAAGATGTCTCTGCATCTTTGTCTTTTTCAGCGCCTTCAGCATCCTTCTCTTTTTGCTCAGCCGCATCTTTGTTTGCCTGCTCTTGAACATCTTTATCTGCTTTTTCAGCGTCTTTATCTGACTGCTCCGCCTCTTTGTCTGCTTTTTCTGCCTGATCCTTAGCTTCTTCCTCCGCTTGGTCCTTAGCGTCCTTTTCAGCTTGATCCTTAGCCTCTTCTTCCGCTTGATCCTTAGCATCTTGCTCGGCCTGTTCCTTGGCATCCTCCTCAGCCTGCTCTTTAGCATCCTCTTCGGCTTGATCCTTGGCGTTTTCTTCGGCTTGCTCCTTGGCGTCTTCCTCCGCTTGATCCTTAGCAAGTTTTTCAGCTTGATCCTTTGCTAAGTCTTCTGCATCGTCCTTATCTTGCTGTTCTTGGGCATCCTTTTCCTCTTGCTCTGCGTCATCTTTTTGCTGTTGTTCTGCGTCTTTATCTTTTTCTGACTCAGCGTCTTTTTCTGTCTGCTCAGCATCTTTATCTTTTTCGTCTTCAGCAAAATCTTTTTCTTGTTGCTCAGCATCCTTTTCAGCCGTTTCAGCCGCCTTAGCATCTTTATCAGCCTCAGCATCTTTGTCCTTTTCGGTTTCTGCTTGGTCTTTTTCTAGCTGTTCTGCTGGATCATCATCATCTTCAACACCAGAAATAAAATCATTAAAGTAATCACTCCAGCCTGGCATATCAGCAAGGATGCCAGGATCAAAATTCTTTAAATCTTCAACTGTTGCATCACCAGCTTCATAAGCTTGAAGCAACCTTGTCCATTGGTTAATAGCAAATGCATACGGCCTTCTAGACTCTCCTGGTTCTTTTTTTATAACTGAAGTTAGGTAATCAAGAAGAGGGCCAATATCAGAAAAAATAGCATCTGAAACACTGCCCTCGCCTATAACTACAGTTACCCCAGTTCCAGGAATTGTATAACGCATTATTTGCCGGCCTTAAGCTTCATCAGCTTATCAGCACCACGGATTCCAAATGACGCAGATACCGCAAGAAACAGTAAATACTGATACCAATCTGGCAAAGTATCCAAAGCAACAAAACTGTTGTGAACCCTGTCAACAATAGTAGGATCATCAACAATGATGCTCCAGCCAAGAGAAAATAACGGCACTGCAAGAACAATTGTCCAAAACTCGTCTTTCCAACTTGCTCCAGACGCGTTAGCCATTTTGGTTTCCCAATCCGCATCATTCTGTATTACCTGCATTTTGGCTTCATGCTTTGCCTGAGACTGCTCGCGCTTGTTGTTAAGGTATCCCCCAACTAAATTTGCTACCGGACCTATTAATGCCTGCAACATAAATTACCTCATTAAATAAACAATGAGTGAAGCGCCTGTAGTTATTGCTATCCAAAACATTCTTTCCCCAAATCGTAACGAATTTGAGTTAATAAGAACGTTATTGGTTAGCCCCTTTATATCGTCTGTATGCCCGTCTAATTGCTTTTCATGCCGCTCAAGACGTTTAAATATGGACAACAACCTTTCCTCAATCCGAGCAAAATTAGATACCGAATCAGAAAGCTTATCTAGCTTATTTTCTATTCTTTCAAGCCGTTGTTCTGTCATTGTCAAATATACCTAGTAAATCACAAGCCATTTTTAATAATGGAGACAGTTCCAAATACAATGCCAAAAGATAAAATCAAAGCAATTGTTACCGCTGATATATCTAGCATACGCCTCTGTCTTCTACGTTGTTTGTAAATTACCTTTTCTCTTTTAGCTCGTATATCTCGGCGCATCTGCATCATTTCCTTGTATGTTTCAACGCCGTAAGCCCAGGTAATTAACTCACGCACATGCTTTTCCTGTTCCTCTATCTTTTTTTTCGCAATAACACTATTAAACGCTTGTTGCTCTACAGATTCGCCGTCAAATAATTTCTTAAATAACGGCGGGTTTTCTGACTCTTTTTCGGCTTCTTTAATATCAGAAACCAAGCCATACCAATGCCCAAGCTTTTGGGCAACATGCTCAATTTCCGCGCCTTTTTCTACTAGCGTCTGTATGCCTTTGAAGGTCGTAGACGCCATAGCAATAAGTGATAGAGGATCCATCCATTAGCTTACCAAGAGACGCCAGTGCCAGACGTAGGATTGGCTTTCTCTGCAATCTGTGCATCAATAGCCGCCTCTGTAGCCGCTACTTGCTCGTCACCCAGAGCCGCCTTAGCCCAGCCAACAGCGATTTCTTCGGTAATATCATCCCACTCGACAAACGTACCACTAGGAGCCTCAAGGCCAACAGTGCCGTATGAAGAACCAGAGTTATCTCCGTCAGTCTTTGATACACGCCAGTGTACGGTGTTGACTACGTTGGTGTGTCCGTCTTGTGACACGGTGTAGTCCATTGCTGATACAGTCCAGTTAAACATTACGGAGTCTCCTGTTGTGATGCTTGATAAGCCGCAATAACTTCTGCGGTATGTACAGCCGCGCAAATAGCTTGTACTTCAGCAGTCTCGTTGCTGTAGTCATCGCCAGCACTTACAACGTGACGATGATAAGACCGCGTAAGCTCTTCGCCATCGCGTTCAATAACTGTAGCGGTACGCACCTGTACAGCACGATACGGCCCTACGATTTCAATTTTGTCTACTTCTTGTCTTTCGGTTAATGCCATTTCTCTTTCTCCTTTAGTCCGTCTCAAGAGTCCACTTGAAATAAAAGTTACACTGAATACATTGCTACGCCAGTTATAGAGGTTGAACGACCAATTGTTCCTGCACCAGAATGAATAATCATAACCATATCATCAGATCCACCAACTGGTAGAGTCTGCCAAGTCATTCGGACATTATTTGTATAATCTTGTGAAGCATTTGCAGTGCCGCCGCCATTAAAGCTCACAGGATTAAAGGGCAATCCACCTATGCTTGCCGCATCACCTTCAGCAAAATTTCCTGAAGTTCCTGAAAAACCAATAACAAAAGATACTTGTACGAAATCTCCGATTTTTACATAAGCACCAGATACTGAGGTTACTCCACTGGCTGTAAAAGATGCGCTGTTAAAGCTAGGCGTCCAAGTCCCTTCCTCGTAATCGTCTAGCTTATTAGCCGCACCAGTACCGCCAAGGTACGCACCGCCTGAGAGGTAGAGGTCTTTGAAGCGTTGACTATCTAACCCTAAATCTATAGCCCCATCTCTTACCGCGCCGTTAGCCCCTGATGGAACAATAACATCTGACCCACCCGCAAATCTAAGACCAGTATCGCCATTTACTATGTATATGGTATTGCCGCCTTCACTACCAATACTCCCCACAGTGGCGCCGCTTCTTGAAAACTCAACAAGGTCACCATCTGAGGTGTCTCTGCGGATGAATAGCGGCCTACCTCCATCTCGCACTAAAGACATAAAACCTGCGTTTGAAAACCTTGCCCCTACAGTTGAATCGTCAGCAACGTCTTTACCAACCAGCAAGTTACCGCTGGAGTCGATACGCATGGTTTCACTAGCATCTTTATCGGCAAAACTAATCGTGCCGTCATAATCAACACGCATTCGTTCTGTTAAAGTTCCTCCAATTGCTTCTTTTACTCTAAACACTAGATCATTGACTGAGCCAGCGGTGCTGTTTCCGCTATTAGCCGCAATTTGAATATGAGTATCACCGTCTGGCGGTGAACCTTCATTAGGTACTCTAAAGTTTATACGGCCCCAATCTGTGTCTGCCGTCCAATTCCCAGAGAATGTACTATCTATGTTAATTTCTAGTGGAGAAGAACCATCGCCACCAGTAGCTTTAGCCAAATGCAAAAGAGAAGCTGGATTCGTAGCACCAATACCAACTCTGCCGTTGGAGTCGATACGCATGGCTTCTGACAAACTCGCTGTGCCGTCTGCGGTTACACTAAACGCAAGCGCAGAGCCTTGAGCAGAGCCTACTGTCCAATTCTGATCTGCAACAAGTTTAATGGATGCTCCAGAGTATTCTGCATACGTTGAACTATCAGCAGAACCAAATTCGATAGAGCCGCCCCCCGCCGTATTGGAAAGATTGCCAGACGTTACTTGCCGCCCTACAAATATTTTTGCCTCCGCACCACTAGATGATACGGAAAGATCCGTTGCTGGCGAACTTGTGCCAATACCAACGTTGCCGCCCTGCGTAATTACAAGCCTATCGCTACTTCCTACAGCGTCAGAAATAAAGAAAGCGTCAGAGTTGCCTCCGTCAATTCCCATAAACCAGTTATCAGCATCATTGCCAATTTGGTAAGACGCTCTGCCGTTTACGGTTGAAGTTCTTGCTTTAACTGGAGCTATTCCAGAACCAGCATCAGTATCGACAACAGTTAATTTGTTTTCAGGAGTTGTATCGCCAATACCAAGCGACTCCGCAGAAGCATCCCAGAAAAACGCCTGAGTAGTGCCAGTGTCTTCGTAGAAGCTGATGTCTCCGTTAGAAAATATCTGCATCCTGTCTGTATCAACGCCTGCAGAAGCTGTCTTAAAAAGCATATTAGCGGCGGCATCTGAATCTGCGGTTAAAACGGCTTGTGTTCCGCCTTGGGTAATTGTGAAAAAGTCATTAGTAGAGGCGGCGTTAAGCCTGAGCGTATTCCCGCCATCAACAGTCAAACCATCAGAAGTCACAGTACCCGTGACATCAATGCCTGTGGAGGCGGTGGCTAGTTTGGTTGCGTTGTCGAAATAAAGTTGAACACCAGCATTTACGTCAGCATTAATTAAAGTTTCTGTGCCACCTGCGTTATAAACTTCAAAGTCTTTTGCCCATATTTTAAGTGAACCTGCACCGCTTTCTTTAATAAAGCTGTCGGTACCATCATGATAAATCTGTAGGTCAGAGCCAGCACCAAAGATAGCCTTGCCGTTATCAGGGAATTTAGCGTCTGACGTAAAAGTAACGTCTTGGCTTGAGTCAATAGTGATAGCGGTACTCGCCGCGTTATCGTCGATGCCTGTGGAGGTGAACGTGGTAAAGGTTCCTGCGGCGGCAGATGATCCGCCAATAGCAGTGCCGTCAATAGTGCCGCCATCAATGTCAGGATTGTTTATATCAGGCGATGTTAAAGTTTTATTGGTAAGCGTTTGTGTGCCTGTAAGTGTTGCTACAGTTGAATCAATCGCAAATGTAACGGCATTTCCAGAACCAGACGTATCAATACCAGTACCACCAGTAAATGTCATAGTTTCTGAATCAAGATCAATACTTAATGCACCGCCTGAATCAGCTTGAAAATCTAGATCTTGTGCGGTTACTTGAGAATCTACATACGCTTTAATTGACTCTGAAGTTGCCAAAGTTGTTGCGCTTGCAGTAGCAAACGTATCGTCATCAAGAACAGCTGTACCAGATACCCCTGTATTAATTACAGGAGAAGTCAAAGTTTTGTTTGTAAGTGTTTGAGTTCCAGTAAGCGTAGTTACTGTAGAGTCAATAGCAACCGTCAGCGTATTAGTCGCGCCAGTTGTATCAATGCCTGTTCCGCCAGCAATAGTTAACGTTTCTGAATCCAAATCAATGCTTAATGCACCGCCAGAATCGCCTTGAAAATCTAAATCCTGTGCCGTTACCTGACTATCTACATAAGCTTTTACAGATTGTTGCGTAGGCACAAGTGTCGCACTATCCGAAACCATGTTGTCTTCATCAACAAACGCAGTAATCGTAATAGTGCCATCAGACAAACTGCCGAATGTAACAGTCCCAGTAGTAGTTAATGAGGTAGGTGTTGTGCCAACTTCAATAACAGTGCCACCAGAGTCTTCGGTGTAAAGCCTTTTGTTTGTTAAATCAAATGCGGGTTCGCCTTGAACTAGATCACTAGCCAAAGGTGCGCCTGATCCATTCTTAAGTTTAATTGTGGTTGCCATGAACTACTCCAAGAAAAACGCGAAGTAAAAGTGAAAGTTAAAAGGGGGCCGAAGCCCCCGTATGGATTAAGCAGATGGAACTGCTAGTACAAATCCAGCTTCAGGACGATACACCTGAACACCATAAAGGGTGTCTGCGGTGTACAGAGTAGACAAGTACTCTTGCTTGTACTGAGTCTGTGACCTAACAGCCATTTGCTCAGCCATCACAACAGCTTCCGTATGGAAAAGCAGTGCGGCGCGAGTGTCGACAGTGCCAGCAGTGTTGTCACCCGCCGACTCAATGGTTCTGCAGTTGGCAGAAACGTAAACATCTACGCCATACAGATTACCAATTAAGCCATTGTTGACTGTACCGCCAGATACAAAGTCTGAAGACACATACCGATCAATACCCATAATCGCATTGCGCGTTGCAGGAGGAATAATCAAGTTACGATTTTCCATCGGTACGTTGTTGTCATCAAGCTTTTGAATCATGTCACGGAAAAATGCATCCGTAAATTCATCGCCAGCTACCAACGTGTCATCAGTGTACTGAGTAGTAGTACCACCATCGTTAAAGAAACAGCCAGTGTGCTGATAATCAGTTTCAGCGGGGCTAAACACAATAGCGCCACCGTTACCAAAACCAGTACCAGCCGCATGAAGGTCATTGTCAACCTGAACAGCCAAAGCGTAACCAGCATCTTCAGTGTAAAACTGACGCAAAGAAGACAAAGCCTGTACTTCTACGATGTCCTCAATCAGACGCGAGTATTCAAAGTGACGGTTAATCGTAACAGTCAACTCTGACTCAGTGTTGGCAATAATTGTTACCGCAGTGTCAGCCGCTTTAGCATTAGCATCGCCGCGAGTAGGCTTGGGAATATGAATAACGTCCCCTTTCTTGCCAGCCATAGCAATGCGCTTGACAAGGGGAGCCATTTTCAAATTCTTTTGATAAGCGGCAATAATTTCATCTGACCAAATTTCTGGTACAAAAGTTGCCGCTTCCGTAAGTGCGGTATTACCCGCCGCGCCAGGATAAGTTGCAGTAGCCATGAAAAATCTCCTTTAGGCTATCTGACTCGACCCTCCGCGTAGGCTTTCAGAATTTCATCTGACAAAGCGTTATAACGGTCTGGGTCAGTCTTCATAAGTTTAATAATGTCAGCACGACGATAAACTTTTTTGTTTGACCTTTCCGCTGTACCTCGGGCATTGCCTGTTGTTGCCGACCTAGCAACATTCCTACGATTTGCGCGCTCTGCATTTGCAGTTTGCTGAACTATACTGCTTCGTTCTTTCCAAAGCGAAAATAGCTCGTTTGCTGAATCATAGTCATACGCTTGGTCTGCATTGACAAACAACTGCGTTCTAACCTTCGATCCTTTTATCCATTCAGCAAATTTAGGGTCTTGCAAGATTTGATCCATATCAGGATGGTCTGATCTCAACTGAGCAAGAGTGGCCTGCTGTTTGTACTGTTTAGTGTACGTTTCTGCCTCTTTGATTTTAGGATGATTGTCTATTGCCCGATTAACAGCACTTTGCGGGTCAACAAAAAAATCAACATCATTTGTGTTGCTATCTTCTTGCTGTGTTTCAGGTGCTTGTTTGTTGTCGAGTTCTGCCTGTATATAGCTATCAACCAACTTTCGCAGTTCGCCTACTTCCGTACTCTGTTTGCCTGAAAACTTCTCAAGCTCTTGGTTCATCTGTACTAATTCTTTTACAGATTTACCACGATACTTTTCTGGAATATCAGAATCTTGTTGTCGAGGTTGCTCTTTTACTTGAGCCTCAACAGATTCTTCTGTTGTATCCTGCGAAACGTCAGAATCATCTATATCTGGACGCTCATCAATAATTGTCGCTCTTGACATCATTTAACCTATTCCGCCTAATGGTTATGGAATTATTGGGATTGGCTCTCCTCGCGTTGAGCTTCCCGTCCTCTTCGACCAGCTTCCTCATGCTCTCGTACCCACCTCATGTGCCTGCCAGGGAAATCCCCAGTAGACCCATCCAGCACGAAATTTGATGCTGAAACGATCTTTTTTGCATTAGCGCCACATCCGCACCTAGTGGCTGTGGTTCCGCCTGCTACAAACTCTTCGAATATATGACCGTTTTCACAACGAAAGTCAAATATCTTCATCATTTTCTTTTTGCAATTCTTCAAAATTGTTGTTCATTGTTGCTTCAAGATTCAACAAATGCGCTAATACATTTAGCTGTCCCTTGCGAAAGTACAAATCATTCTTGTCTTTCGTTGCTTCAACAGTATTAATTGCAAAGGCATTTTGTCTAAGCTCTTCGATTAACTGCTTCCATCCGTCAGTAGGAAACAGGTCAAAATACTTGTTGTAATACTCTTCAGTTTCTTTGTCCATTGAGGCCATAAGGTTGTCTCTCTATTACGATTTCTTTTTGCGCCTCCTACCGGAAGCAGTTACATCATGTTTAATTCTAGCAGGACCCGTCTTTCTTGATTTGGATCTTGATTTTTCAGCGGCAGTCATTTTAGCCGCTACCGCTTTTGGCCTGCAAGATGGATAAGGTCGTTTAGATTTTGTTGCAGACTTTCTGCCACAAGGCTTTCCGGTCTTTACATCAATCCATTCTTCCTTAAACCACTTGGTCAGCCCACCTTTGGCTTTAGGCATATTTGCCTCCACGCCTCTGGTATTCTTTTGTAAGCCATCCTGACGCATAAGCCGAAGGCCAAACCTTGTATTTCTTTTTAGCCTCTGCCTTTACCCGAGCATACAAAGCCTTATTTGTAGGCGTAGGACTGCTTTTTGGTTTAGCCTTTTTTTTGGCTGGCATTACTTTTTAACCTTCTTCTTTTTCTTTTTAGGTTTTGACTTGTATGCACCCGCTCCGTAACCCATTGTATTCTCCTTACTTTTTGCCTTTGTGAATCTTTTGAACCTCAAAGTTAGCTGACTTGGATGCGCCCTTGTGGGGCTTGTATCCGCCAGCAGGATCTTTCATAAGCTTATAACTATTGCCGCGTTTCATCCAATGGTAGCCGTCAGGCGCTTTTACTTTCATTTTCAACCTTTTGTATGTGCTGTTTCATTGCATACTGTCGCTTGCAAGCATGACATTCGCCACATGCCAAAAACCCATCTGGGGTTTCACTTGGTCTTCTACACGACCAATACATTTTTCGCAACTGCTTTGGCATAGCGTAATAAACCCCAAGGCTACGCTCAAGCGGAACTTTGCTCATGTAATCAAAAGGCGCGGCCCATACTGGTTTATTGTGCTTGTTCATAAACAAAGCACTCATTACGCTATATGCCTCTGCGCTTTCTTCTTTGCTCATATTGTAGTCGCCAGTAAATACAGCGCATACAGGCTCAGACATTGTTGATATAACTCTGCCCGCTTGAAACAAAGCAAGCGCCATATCCCTTCCCCCAGGATATCTAGCCTTGTAAGAATACAAGCAAGATGAAAATTCAAACTGCCGTTGATTGTCTTTAAGCCAGTTTATACTTTGGTAGATTGCTTGAGCTTCAGCTTTAAACCGCCCTTCTGAGTTATCTAAATGAATTGAGTGAATGTGAACGTCATGTTCTGTATGCTCAAGTAAACTCCACGCAAGAGACACGCTATCCATGCCTCCAGAGTACATAACGATTACTTTTTCTTTGCGCTTGGTTAAAAGCCTATGGTACTTTTGCGCTGTATCAATAGCTTCTTTTGTTTTTAATTTGTACGACTCTTCTAATGTTTTCAAACTTCACTCCTATTTGATTGATTTACCACTTTTTACATGACCAATACCTAGCTGTTAACTTGTCTGGCGGGTTTGTATCGCACTTATGCCTAGCCCTAAATGACTTTCTTCTTGCAGGCTGATCTTTCTTAATTGTCATTTTGGCGTCGCCAAACCTAATAAGCTTTGTCTTATCGCCCTTCTTAGCTACCACGACGAATTTCTTTGTAGGATGATTGGGCGTCCTCTTGGGTTTGTTGTACCCGCTTACTCCCGCCCTTTCCAGCTTTGGATCCTTTTTCTTGCTCATTGAATTTGTTCTCCAATATTTGCAATCGGGTTTCCATTGCCTCCAACTTGTCCGTTTGGTCTTTGAAGGCTTTGTTCACCTCCGACAGGAGTCTGTTGAGTTCGGTTTGTGTCATTAACATTTGGAGCTTTTCCTTCCAGTTCACGTTCTTTTAAAAGCCTGTCAGCAATTTTTAACCTGCGTTCAAACTCTTTATCTTCAGCATCCCCTTCTTTTAGGTTTCTTGTAATTGCATTGATCTTATCAATCTCAAGTTCTTGTGGAGCAATCTGAGATTCGATAGCAAGCTTAGCGGCTCTTGCTTGTGATTCTGCCGCTTGCCCATTTAATGCATTGGTCTGGCTTTGCTGGAATTCAAGCTGTGACTGCTGAACCATCATTGCCATTTCTTGCGCTTGTGGGTTGGGCTGAGAGGCTTGTTGCATCGTAGCAATAAGCTCTTCTCTGTTGCTCAGATTCATGTTGTCGATAATGCTTTGAATCAACACAGGATACATTGGGCTGTCTTGTTTCATTGTCTGCAATAGCTGAACCAGCTGAGTAACCTCGTATTCCCTAGCAATAATCCCAAGTGTGCTAGTTGCTACAAACTTATAATCTGCAACAGGATAGTTTTCTGGATCAAACTGCATGTATCGGTGAGCCGCTTTGGTAACAAACGGCAAAAGAAATGACTGCTGAAAATTAATCAGAGTACGCTTATGACGCTTAATAATAGCGCCAAGAGACATACTAATCCCAGCAGCAGTTGCTTCTCCGTTAACTTGACCTGCAATGCCAGCGGAGTCAACAGCCCCAGTTGCTTGTTGAACCATTTGCTGAAGGCTTGCGGCTTGGGCAAAAGTGATTTGCCCCACTTGACCAAAGTTGAAAGGTTGTAAGACTTCACGCGGATCTCCATTTGTCAGTATCATCTTGCCTGGTCGGACTTCTGGCTTAGCCCCTCTAGGAAGCCGTGTAGCGTCCACAGCAAGCATTGGATGAATGGTTAGGCTCAATGCGTCAATGCGAGCGCGAAGCTCTGTATCGAGCGCCTTCTGGCTGTTATAGCCTTTCTCACATACGCCACGACCCCAAAATCGTCCTGGCACTACATCCCAAGGAAATGCCACAACAGGTCTGTCGCCCATCATGTAAGGATTTTTGGCGGCTTTCAGTAATGTTCCGCCATTAGCAATAACTACAATAGCCTCGACATACTTTGAGTCTTCCTCTACCTCAATGTCTTCAGCTTCAAGAAGCTCTTTTGGAACAAGCCCGTAGTATTTTGTAAGCCTAACCTTGTCATCGTTGTAAATTGTCAGGTCTTGATCTGGCTCTAGATCGGTATCAGCGGCGGCTGATTCAATGAAAGCCTCTCTATATGCACCCTGCTCTTGAAGAATCTCTACCGTATGACGGCTAACAAACTCATCAATCGCTACGCCATACGCGTCATCAACCGATGTTGCCACAGGGTCAATTAAAAAGTTTTGAGGAAGTACGGGCTTTAGCTTTACAACAATCCGATCAGTAACATTTACACCAATCGCTTGAAGATCACCGCCCATAATTGGCTCTGACGCTGGAGCCATCTCTTTAATTTCCTCAATAACGACTTCACCGATCCCTGTGCCAAATACCGCCGAGTTGATAAGGCACTCTGCAACCGCCTTTCGTACCATGCAGGCTTCAAAGTCTTCAGAAAGTTTTTTGCGGAGATATAAAACATCTTGCCTTTGACCGTCATTAGTATCATCTGCAATATCAAACCACTTTCCGCGACCAAAAGTTGCCTCTTCAAGCTCCGCAACGCTTGATTCCACAGCCTGTTGAAGTGCAGGGCTAATGATTCTAGACCGCTCTGAAGCTCTTTGAGAATCCGCTGGATCCCACTGACCACGCCAAAGCCTATAATACTCTTCAAACTTTTCTTCGTAGTTTGATTCATAATAATCACGCCAGTTTTCACACTTCGTCATCACCCATTCTGCAAGTGACTCTTGAATCATCATTGGATCTGGGCTGTAAATATCTTCTGCCATATCAATATCCCGATACCACGTCTAAAATTTCGTGGTCGTCAATTTCATACTCGTAATCGTATGCTACCTGAGCCAGTTGATCTATATACGCCAGCGCATCTACCAAATCATCATGGGTTAACGCATCTGGAAATTGAAATAGCTGGTCAAGGAACCGTGTATTCCACTCGCCTTTGTTTAACGTAACATAACCGTTTTCAAAACGCCCTTGCAATGCCCACATTACGCGATCTGTTTTCTTTTTGTTGCCGTGAGTTAACTCTTCTACACGGAAAAACATCCCGTAACGCTTCATCAAATCCGTTAACGGCGACATTACAGCCTGCTTGGCAATTCCTCGCTCTATTCCTACGCTTACAGGTCTATAATCTCTTACAGCTTGAAAAATCTTCATAGCTGTTTCGTTTAAATCCCAGCGACCATAAATAATATTCTCTACAAACCAACCGTCTGGGCTTACTTTTGCTACAGCAATAGCGGTTTCATCAAGATTTGTGTTCTTTGTACGCTTCTTATTAATATCTTCAAAGCCCGCAAGGTCAATTGCTATATAATAATCACCATCGTCTTGTGATTCCCCAAACTTAACCCACTCTTCCTTAAACATTTCAGAGCCTCTAGCCTCAAATGAAGCCATAAACTCTTGTCTAAATGCATAACTTGACATAGATTTCTTAGCTATATCAATTTCTGATGAATCTAATATAGGATTATCGTAGCTAGTAAAGTGCCATCCCTTATAAGTGTCATCTTCACCAAGCTCTGCATACTTATAAAGGTCGTAAAAATGGTTTCGACCCATTGGAGTACCAATAAATAACGCCTCTCCCTTCTGGTCTGCCAATGCTGGGCGAAGTATCTGCTCCCATACGTCAGGCTTCATGTCTGCGTACTCGTCCATTACAAGGTATTTCAGCGATACCCCACGCATGGTTTCAGGTCTATCAGCCCCTTTCAGGCTGATTGTTGCTCCATTTACCAACTTGATCTGTAAGTTATTAATATGAGAGCCTGATATAACTGGATGACCTAACTCAAGCAGGGTTTGCCACATAATATCTCTGGCCTGGCCTTGGGTCGGAGCGACATAAAAGACATGACCTTTGTTAGCTTGAAGGCCATTAATGATTAGTAGCCATGCGGCAAGTCTAGATTTGCCTGTACGCCTGCCTGCGGCAACCACTTTAAATCGGGTAGGATCAGAATATACGTCCTGTTGCCACGGTAACAGCTGTACGTTTAAGTCAGCCATTATTAAGCGCCATTAAAGTTGACTAAAGACGGAGGCATGTCTAGCAAGTCAAACGTTACGACTACCTCAAGGTTTGCTGTTCCACCCGCTTGACACTTTATTGCTTCGTTTTCATGCAACACAAATAAAGGGCCACCACCATTTCCTAGCGTTTCTTTACTTCCACCCGTAATGCTTTCGCCATCAAAAATATACACTTGAGGGGTTCCGCTCAAATCCCAATACAAATCAATTGTTTGGGCAGATCCTCCATGATTTGCTACAAATACATACTTAATTTCTACATGAAATCCGTTAGGAACAGTAAATAGTGTAGTGAGCGTGGCATCTGTCAGGGTTGTGTGCTTGGTATATAGCATTATTGATATGTCCAGACTACCGGCTGAGTAGGCCGAGCATCTACATGAATGAACGATTTGGCTACGCCAATCCCCGTAAATCCCATATTAAAAGCAGTAATTAGTAGTTTGTAACGGTCTACGCCATTGCTGACGTATATATCCGCCGCTATGCCTTTGGTGTGAACACCTGGGGTTTCTTTTTTAGCTTCAATGCTGTGGGATGGATCGCGGTATCCAGATGTGATCGTAAATGGGAAATTGCATTGGTGGCGGAGTTCATCAAGCTTTTCAAGAAAATCAGGATCCATATTGTTTTCCCCTGTTTCCTGGCAGTTAAACTCTTCCAGCTTAAAGTATCTCACCAGAATCCCCATCTATCGTGGTTTGCTTAATAGCAGGCTCCGATACATCAGATACCTCAGCCATACCAACACCAGTAATGTTTATCTGTATCGCAGATTTACCACCGCTTTGTATCACATCTTTCTCAAATGCGGCTACAGGTAATATCCGATCCATTACTAACTTCCAAGCCGCCGCCTGATTCTTATGGTCATGGTCAAGAGCGGCCTCAAATATCGTATCCAGCACCTTCTTCGATTTAGGAGATGCCAGCATACGAGCCTTATACTCGTTAATTATTCCAGCATCACCCTTGGGTCTGCCTACCTTCCCCCTGCCACGGCGGGAGTTCTTGGCTAAATCCTTTTGAGTCGGCCTGCCAGATGATTGAGTCCTTTGCTTTCGCTCATCATCCATGGGTGCAGGTGATTCTGCATTATCCATCGTCTTCCTTATTACCTTTTGCTATATCAATTAACTCGGTCAATGCCTCTTCAATAGCAGATAAACTATCCGAAAGCAAAAAAAGGCTGTTGGTCAGCCTTTCTATCTGCTCATGGATATCAACCTCTTCAACCGGCATTTGTTCCCCCCCTATAGAAAAATACCGAGGGGAACGGTTTATATGGCTTTAATAGCCAATATAAACGTTCCACAGTTCCCTACTTGCCCATCATAATGACAGAGTATCCGCCCATTCCGCCCATTCCGCTCATTGGCTTGGATTCAGTTTCCTCTGGTGTGGCCTTGGGATCATACATGGTAGAAAAGCCAGCATCCTGCATAGCCTTAATTTGTTTCTTTGACCGCTCACACATGGAGTAGTAATCAATAGAACGATATTCAACTGTATGCTCTGGTTTCTTTTCCATTTTCATTTCCTCAAAAATTAAAACAGTGCTTATTAAGCCCTCCGACCCCCCCTATCCTATACTAATTCCACATAACCGCAACACCAATACTTAGACCAAAACGGAATATACAGCTAAACCGTTATTCTGCAATGGTTCTATGGCCTTCAATTTCACTCTTTTTTGTATGTTGGTGGGAACTCTATATATCATCGACGTTGCCACCCCCTCCCCCCGTGTCAATTTTACCCCCGTTCCTACTTGCGC